>MDTC01005368.1_pt1 | contig 10440 bp, 11 predicted proteins | sample 811181 | NCBI WGS metagenome assembly MDTC01 (sample SAMN05326644, study PRJNA326480) | marine metagenome | isolation source: seawater | place: Pacific Ocean: North | collected 2011
ATTTTCATAAATTGTATAAAGAATTATTAAATTTTTGCACTTTAGATCTTTCATCTTTTTATTTTGATATAAGAAAAGATGTTTTGTACTGTGACAGTGTTAATTCAAAAAAAAGAAAAAAATGTATAGTCGTTTTAAATATAATTTTAGAATGTTTATTAAAATGGTTTGCACCAATATTTGTTTTTACTACAGAAGAGATATACACCTTGGTCAGCAAGAATAACAAGTCTATACACGAACAAATTTTTCCAGAAATACCCAGTGAATGGAAAAATGAAACTTTGGATATCAAATGGAAGGAGCTTTTTAAAATTAAACAAAAAGCAAATATTGCAATTGAAGAGAAAAGAGCAACGAAAGAAATAGGTTCAAGTTTAGAGGCAGAAATAAAAATAACTGCAGATAGCGATATTTACAATTTACTGGAAGGGCTAGATCTAGCTGAATATTTCATAACTTCAAAAGCAGAAAAAAATAAAAGTGAAAAAAAAGATGAAATTAATATTGTAGTTAAGAAAACTAAAGGAAACAAATGTCCTAGGTGTTGGAAGATTTTAGATAATAAATGTGCAAGATGTGAAGAAGTGCTGGCGGATAATGTTAAATCATAATTTCTTAAAACAATTTAAAAAAGATAATTTAATCTGTTTAATTATATTAATTATTGTATTTATTCTCGATAGAATTTCAAAAATAAAAATTATAGATAGTCAAATTTATAACAATCAATTTTATATTAACGACTATCTTAATTTCGACTTAGTGTGGAATACAGGCATTGGATTTGGTTTTTTAAGCTCAAATTCTAATTTTTTTTACAATTCAATCACTGGATTAATAGGATGCGTTATAGTTTTTTTAATTTATTTAATATTTAAATCAAAATTATGGGATAAAATTTTATATTCTTTTATAATTGGTGGAGCATTAGGAAATTTTTATGACAGATTAGTCTATTATGCTGTGCCAGATTTTATAGATATTCATTATCAAAAATTTCACTGGTTTACTTTTAATATCGCAGATATATTTATATCAGCTGGAATAGTTATATTAATTACAAAAGACCTATTATTAAAAAATGAATAAATTGAACAAAATAATCTCACTTTTATTAGTCATCCTTTTCCTAAATTCTTGTAGTGGAGCCTCAGATGCAGGGAAAGTTTTAAGAAATGAAAAAATTACAAATACGGATGAATTTTTTGTTAAAAAAAGACAACCTTTAAATTTACCCCCAGATTGGAAGAAAGTACCTGAACCGGGCAGCCTTAGTAATTCTAAAAATAAAAAAAAAGATATTGATAGAATACTAAAAATTCCAAAAGAGGATACACAAAAAAAAGGTTCTACATCAGTAGAAAAATCTATTATTAACCGAATAGGCCAGTGAAAAAAAATATTGAAATAGAAGATACTAATTTTTTTGCAAAAAAATATCTTAAGATTAAAAATAAAAAAATAAAAAATAAAAATTTTCTTAATATATTAAATAGTATTAAGTTAAATAAAAATACAGAAAGTGATGTATTTTGTTCTTTAAATAATAAATTTAAATTGAATTTTAAAATTAAAGATATTGTTAAGTTTAAAAAATTTAAAACAGTTGTAATAATTGGTATGGGGGGATCAATACTTGGTTCCCAAGCTATTTACTGTTTCTTAAAGAAAAAAATAAAAAAGAATTTTATTTTTTTAAACAATATAAATGAAGTTGAATTGAATAAACTTAAAAAAAAAAATTTAATTAAAATTCTCTTTATAGTCATTTCCAAATCAGGAAATACGATCGAAACATTATCAAATATATCTGTATTAAAAATTATAAAAAAAAATAGTAAAAATATAATTATTATTTCAGAAAAAAGTAATAATCCTCTTTACTTGTTATCTAAAAAATTTAATTTATTTCACATTGAACATAGAAACTACATCGGAGGTAGATATTCAGTATTATCTGAAGTCGGTTTACTACCTGCCTATTTAATGGGGGTCAATATTTTTGACCTTAGAAAAAAGTTATTGAGTCACCTTAATTCTAAAAATATTAAAATATTTAAGAAGAGTGTTTTTAAGCTAACTACGCTTTATCAAGATAATAAGTTGAAAAATATAATCTTTTTTAATTATGTTCCAGAACTTAACAAGTTCCTTTATTGGTCTCAGCAACTTATAGCAGAAAGTTTAGGAAAAAAAGGCAAAGGATTTTTACCAATTATTTCTCCAGCTCCAAAAGATCATCATAGTTTATTACAATTATATTTAGATGGCCCGAGAGACAAAATATTTTACATTTTTAGTTCAAATATTGAAACAAATAATAAGATAAAACCATATGTGCTTGAAAATAAATTTAACTTTTTAAAATATAAAAGTTTAAATAAAATTAAAGCTGCGCAAAAAAATGCATTCTTAAAAACTCTTAAAACCAAAGGTATTCAATTTAGAGAATTTAAAATCAAATCAATTACAGAGGAGGTGTTGGGCGAGTTATTCTCTTATTTTATCCTTGAAACGGTTGCTGTAGGTAAGATGTCAAACACTGATCCATTTAACCAACCTGCTGTCGAACAAGTAAAACATAATACAAAAAAACTATTATTATAAAAATTTTCCAAAAATTATTTTTGATCTTCCATATTTTTTGATAATTAAAGGCTTTAATATCGTTTCAAAGTTATCTTTCGTGCCTTTTTCTCTATGAATAATAACAACGTGATTTTTTTTATAAATCTTTTTTTGTTTGATTAATTGCAATTCTTGAAGATAAGAACTATCTGCAAAAGGTGGGTCTAAAAAAATTAATTCAAATTTTTCAGTAATATATTTTAAAGAAGTTAAAATTTTATCTACTAATACATTAGCCTTATTCTCTAATTTTAAATTTATTAAATTTTTGATCAATATATCAGAAGCTTTTTTATCTTTTTCAATAAATGTAATCTTTTCCGCACCCCTTGATATACATTCTAATCCAAAAGATCCAATCCCCGAGTAAAGGTCTAATACTTTAGAATTTCTAAGATTGATATTTAAAATATTTGAATGAATTATAATGTTAAATATACTTTCTTTTACCGAATCTTTTAAAGGCCTAGTTATAGATGATTTTAAGAAATAAATATTTTTACCTTTAAGTTCACCACCTATTATGCGCATAAATTTAAATCACTCTCCAGCCAATATCTTTCCTATAAAAACCATCTTTCCAATTAATTATTTTAATTATTTTAAAAATTTCTTTTCTTATTTTATTAAATATTTTACCTGTTGAGGTAATATTTAAAACTCTACCACCATTAGAAACTAAAAGGTTATTTTTTAATTTAGTTCCTGCGTGAAAAATAAAAGATTTTTTATTTACATTTACTTTGCTTACACCTTTAATCAATTGTTCTTTTTTATATTTTCCTGGATATCCTTTAGAGCACAAAACTACCGTCATACAATTTATTTTTTTCCAATTAATATTTATTTTATTAAGTTTATTATTAGTTGCTGCACTAAGAATTTGTACTAAATCTGAATTTAATCTAGGTAAAATTACCTGGCATTCAGGATCCCCCATCCTTACATTATATTCTATAAGATACGGCTCATTATTTACTATCATTAACCCTACATATAAAAATCCTGTATATGGATTTCCACTTTTTTTTAATGCTATTAAAGTAGGTTTTACAATTTTATTAATAATTTTAATTTCTATTTCTTTATCAATAATTGGAGCAGGCGAGTAGGCCCCCATACCACCTGTATTAGGTCCTCGTTCTTTCTCGCCAACTCGTTTATGATCTTGAGCTGAACCAAAAAATTTATATCCTTTTTTGTCAACAATTAAAAAATAACTAGCTTCCTCACCCTTTAAAAATTCCTCAAGAACAACTTTTTTTGATGATTTAAATTTACCGTTAAATATTTGATTTGAAAAATCAAACACCTGTTTTTTTGTTTTACAAATTGAAACTCCTTTACCTGCAGCCAAACCATCTGCTTTAACAACAACTGGAAGTTTACTGTTATTTAAGAATTTTATTATCTCTTTTTTATTTTTACATATTTTAAATTGTGCTGAGGGAATCTTATATTTTTTACAAATTGATTTCATAAATGCTTTCGAACCTTCTAATTTCGAAGCATATTTATTTGGCCCAAATACTTTAATCTTATGTTTTTTTAAAAAATTAACTACTCCATTAACTAAAGGTTCTTCAGGTCCAACGACAACTAAATTAATTTTGTGCAACTTAATAGTTTTGAGCAATTTTCTAAAATTTAAAAAATCTATGTCAATATTCTTTGCAATTTTTGCAGTTCCCGCATTGCCAGGAATGCAAATAATATTTTTAGTTAGCCTAGACTCATGTATTTTTTGACATAAAGCGTGTTCTCTGCCACCACTACCTAATAAAGCAATATTCATATGAAATGATATATTATATATAATTTATTGATGAATAAAAAAAAAGCTAAACTTCAATATAAACACAATTCCTTCGATATTATTGAAGATGGTAATTTTGTTATTTGTGCTATTTCAGGTAAAGAAATACCACTTAAAGACCTAAATTATTGGAACGTAGAACTACAAGAAGCTTATTTTTCTCCAGTTGAAGTCAATCAACATTATCAAAAAATTATAAAAAAAAATTAGTAAAAATATTTATTTCCATCTATCGTGTGTCCAAATCCACTGATTAGGATTTTTTTTAATCATGCCTTCTAATATTTTATTTAATTTTATAGATAATTCAAATTTACTATTAAATTCAGAGGTTTTTATTGGCTCATAAACTTCCATTTTAAAAAAATTATTATCATTACGTTCAATAAAAATTGGAACAATGTCTAAGTTATATTTAATAGCTAATTGAGCAGGTAAAGTTGTTGTTAGGGCCTCTTCTTTAAAAAAATTAATTTTTTCACCCTCGCTTACACGCTGGTCTATCATCATCGCAATGCTATGGTTTCTATTAATATAATTAATAGAATCTTTTACACCTCCATGACCTTTTTTTAATTGATTTTTACAAACATATTTTTTTCTTAAATATTCCATAAATGGATTTAAAAAAAAATTATTTAAGGGTCTATAAATAGTAGCTAAAGATATTTTCTTTTTTACAATTTCCATCGACATAAGTTCAAAATTCGCAAAGTGACCCGATACAAATATTACTGGTTTGTTATTTTGAGAAATTTCACTTAGTATTTTTTCCCCTTTAATATTAATATGTGAATTTTCATTCTTAAATTTATACAAAAAAATGTATTCTATAAATGTCATGCCGTAATTAGACCACATGCTTAAAGCAATTTTTTCTTTTTCTAAATCTGATAAGTTTTTTGAAAATTTTACTAAATTTTTATTAATAATTTTATTTGATCTAATTATTGGGCCGAGTTTTTTAAAAATATAAGAAAAAATTAGTCGACTGATTTTAAGGCCAATTAACTTTGCTAACAAAAAGGATAAATAAATTAATAACGATTCAAAAAAATATTTAATTATTTTAATCATATAGCATTTAAAAGTTGAGATATAAATTTATCTTTTTCTAAAATTTCTAGTTCTATTTTAAGAAATTTAATATTTTCAAAACCAAATTTTTTAATTCTAAAATAGTCTTTTTCTGTAGTGATAATTTGCCAATTGTTTTTGACAGATATATCTTTAATTTTTTCAATTTCACGTTTACTGTAATTATAATGATCTGGAAATTCAATTTTTGATTTAACATCGAGATTATTGTCAACTAATAATTTAAAAAAGTTTTTTGGATTACCAATTCCAGCAAAAGCAAAAAGTTTTTTGTTTTTAAATTCATTTATATTCATTGGAATGTATCTTGAATAATAAATTTTTATTTCTTTAGAAATGTTGTAAATTTTTTTTTCAAAAATTTCATTTTTATTTCCATTTATTACAACTACATTACTTTTTTTTAGAGAATTGAAACTTTCTCTTAATGGACCTGCAGGAATTGTCATGCCATTTCCAATTAATTGAATACTATTAAAACATAATATATTAAATTTTTTAATAATAGTGTGATCTTGAAAACCATCATCTAATATAGCTACATTATAATTCTCATTTTCTGCTTTATAAATTGCTTTAGACCTCTGTCTGTCTAAAAAAAGAGAACCAAGCTTATCTTTTATTAATTCATGCTCGTCTATATGTTGAGGATAATACTTCTTTATTACAGCTGGTTTTTTTTTATATTTAAGCAGTTCCTGAGCAATAAAAATAGAAAGAGGTGTTTTACCGGTACCACCTAAATATATGTTGCCAACACAAATAATTGGAATTTTAAAAGAAATTTTGGATGTAAATAACTCTCTTATTTTATTTAATAATTGTAAAAAAAAAGCAAATGGAAATAGTATTAAAGATAGTAAGCTATTTTTTTTTTCCCAAAATTTAGGTTTAAGAACTTTCATTATTTAATAAATCAATAATTTCATTATACGTTTCATTTAAGATTCTTTTACCTAATAAATTTATTTTTTTAGTATTTTCTAATCTTATCTCATCAGTATTATTTAAATCACCAATTAATTTATATGATAATTCATCTTCATTATTAATTTTTTCTGCTATCTGGTATTTATTTAATAGCTCATAAACTTCTTGAAAATTGTACACATATGGACCGTGATAAATTTTGCAACCTATTTTTGCAGCTTCAATAGGATTTTGTCCACCATCAGTCTCTAGTTCTTTTATCAAAGATTTTCCTATAAAAACACTTTTACACAATCTTAAATATTTAGTCATTACACCATAGGAATTTATAATTATAATTTCTTTACTTTGATCTATTGGCTCATTACTTGATAATACTTGAGATTTTAATTCTAATTTTTTACAAAGTGAATGAATGTATTGGGCTCTATCAGTATGACGCGGAATAATAATTGAAATTATATTCTTATAAATCTTTTTTATATTTATGTGAGTCTTTAGGCAAAAAATATCTTCTTGTTTATGCGTACTTGCTGCACACCAAAATTTACTTTTATATAAAAATTTATTACTTTTCTCATTAAAAAATTTTTCTTCATTTTCCGATGTAAATTTTAGGTTACCAAAATATTTGATATTTTTTACATTTAGTTTTTCAAGATTTTTTTTTGACTCGTTGCTTGATGGTAAACATAAATCAAAAGTTTTAAATATTTTTTCTGCTGATTTTTTTATAAAGTTCCATTTTAAAAAAGTTCTTTTAGTTATTCTGCCATTTAAAAGTACTAATGGAATTTTTCTTTTTTTTATCTCTAAAAGAAAATTAGGCCAAATTTCTGAATCAACAAATATTGCTAAATTTGGAGACCAATTATCTAAAAATTTGTTAATTAGTTTTGGTCTATCAATCGGAAAAAATCTATGTGTAATATTATATGTATTAAGAAAATTTTCTGACATTAATTGTGACGAGCTTAAAGTTACTGTAGTTATCAAAAACTCAAAATTATTTTTTTCATTTATTTTTTTTATCAGGGGAATTATACTTTTTAGCTCACCAATGCTGGATGCATGAAACCAAATTAATATTTTGCTTTTTTTCTTTCCGTTCAGCGAGGAAAGAAATAATTTCTCTTTAAATCTAATTTTATGTTCTTTGTTTATAAATTTTCTTACAAAAATTATTATTACTATAACGGGAAACAAAATGTTAATGAAGCAACGATAAATTAACAGCATTTACTTTAATTGATTTTTATAAAGAGATTTATATTCTGCACTATGTTCTATAAGATATTTGTGATTGCCAGAGCTAATTATTTTTCCTTTTTTTAATAAGAATATATTATCCGCACTATGAATAGTTGAAAGTCTGTGTGCAATAACCACAGTTGTTCTGCCTTTGATAAGATTATTAATAGCGTTTTGAACTACTCGTTCTGATTCAGAATCAAGAGAGGATGTAGCTTCGTCTAAAAGTATTATAGGAGATTTCTTGAGAATAGCTCTTGCAATTGATATCCTTTGTTTTTGCCCTCCGGATAATTTTACCCCGTTTTCCCCTACCATTGTTTCATATTTTTTTGGAAGTTGGCTTATGAATTCATCAGCAGCAGCAAATTTACAAGCTTCTTCGATCTCTTTTTGTGTCGCATTAGAATCTGCATAAGCAATATTATTCCTAACAGTATCATCAAATAAAGTAACATCTTGACTGACTAAAGATATTTTTTTTCTAAGAGATTTTAAGTTAATTTTTTTTATATTTTGATTGTCAATTTGAATTTCTCCCTCCTGCGGATCATAAAATCTTGGAAGAAGATTAATTATAGTACTTTTGCCTGCTCCGCTTTGCCCAACTAATGCAGTGATTTTTCCTCCTTCTAATTTTAAATTTATATTATTAATTGCTTTGTCATTAGTGGTTGCGTATTTAAACCCAACATTATCAAATTTGATTTCACAATTTTTAATTTCAAGATCAGGTAAATGAATTTCATTCTTTATTATAATAGGTTTGTCTATTACCGAAAAAATTCTTTTGGCCGCAGCTGCACCTTGATATGCTACCATGTTAAGAGTAGCTAAAGATCTTATTGGTTGATATGCCAACATCATGGCTGCTAAAAATGAAAAAAAATTATTAATCCCTAATTCACCAGAGTTTATTAATTTACCAGAATAAAAAATAAATCCAGCAATCATAAATCCAGTTAAAGCCTCCATTATTGGTGTTGCTCTTATCATGATGCTTGCAATTCTAATATTTTTATTTACTAAAGCTGAAATAACATTTTTAGCATTTTGATTTTCAGTATCCTCTTTTTGAAATATTCTAATCATTTTAGATCCTCTAAAGATATCTGATAAAAAAGAAGTTAAATCTCCAGAAATTTCACTTGCCTGTGTTGTTGCTTTACCAATTTTTTTACCCAAATTTTTTGCTAATCCACCTGCTAAAGGAATCATAAAAATAGCAAAAGTCGCTAATTTCCAGTTCTGATAAAACATTAGCCCTACTAAAAAAATAACAGAAAAACTATCTTTCATTAAATTTAAGACTCCGGTACTTACAAGGTGAGATACCTGGCCTGAGTCGAACATTATATTTGAAATATATTTACCGGAGTGCCTGGAGTCTAAAGTTTGCACATCAGAATACAGTATGGATTTAGCAACTTTTTTCTGCAACTCTCCAGCAATACTTTGACCAACTATATTTATGTTTAACCTAGCAAAATATAGAGACAAACCTTTTATAGAAAATGTAAAAATTATTGCAAGCGGTATAACCCAGGCTAATAATTGATTCTTATCTATAAATATTTTTTTTACTGCAGGATCTAATAACCATGCTATTCCCGAAGAAGTTCCAGCTACTAAAATAGAAAGTGCTAAGCATAATAATATTCGCTTGAAATGATATTTTACGTAATCATTGTAAAGTCTTTTCAAATTGATTTTTAATTCAGTGAATTCCATAATTTAATTTAAAAAAATTGACATAAAAATAAAAAGTCCTGAGTAATTATTAATCTTAAATGCTTTTAAACAACTTAAAGGATTTTTTCTTTCAAAAATAATTAATTGATAAACTAAGCTTATAAAAAATAAAATCATAAATAAAGTTGAAAAATTAATTCCTAATTTTTGTTTGAACAAATAAGTTATAAATACAATAGTAATGAGATAACATACACCGACAAATAATTTTATATTTTTTTTAAATTTAATAGAAGTAGATTTAACTCCAATAATTTCATCATCTTTTATATCTTGCGCTCCATAAATGGTGTCATAACCCAATGTCCAAAATATGGCTGAAAAATAGAGTGTAATAATTTCAAAAGAAATAAAGTCCAATATTGCTGTCCATCCCATCACCATTCCCCAATTAAATGTTAATCCAAGAAATAATTGAGGCCAATAAGTAATTCTTTTCATAAAAGGATATGAAAAAGCTAGAAACATTGATCCCAATCCTAGAACTATAGTTAAAGTATTAAATTGAATTAAAATTAAAAAAGAAATAAAGCAAAGACCTATAATATATAAAAAAGATTTTTTAATTGAAATTTTACCAGCCGCAATTGGTCTCAATTTTGTCCTTTTTACTAATTTATCTAAATTTCTATCAGCTATATCGTTAAATATACAGCCAGCACTTCTCATTAAAACTGAGCCAATAAAAAAGAGAACAAGATAAAATGTTAGAATTTGAAAATTTTGCTCGAAAGTATAAGCATAAGCAAGTCCCCAGGAACATGGCCAGAATAGAAGCATATAACCTATCGGTTTATTTAATCTTGTTAAACTTATAAATATCTTTAAATGCTTCATGAAAATATGACTTGTAAATATCAAACACTATCTACATAATCAATTTGATTCGATGGATATAGATTACACAGTAGCAGCTTTAATGTTTCCAGCTATACCTTTAATGATGACCATGTATAGCAACA
>MDTC01016332.1_pt1 | contig 10440 bp, 11 predicted proteins | sample 811181 | NCBI WGS metagenome assembly MDTC01 (sample SAMN05326644, study PRJNA326480) | marine metagenome | isolation source: seawater | place: Pacific Ocean: North | collected 2011
CGTATGGCTATCACCCCGAAAACGGTTGGTCGTTTGCCCATGGTGCTAAAGAAGCAACAGAGATGGGTTTCATAGCTATCCATGTCGATACAATGGCGTGGTCCGTAGGTCTCGGTATTCTTTTTTGTTGGTTATTCCGAGTTGGTGCCAATTCGGCGCATTCGGGAGTTCCGACAGGAGTCTTGAATTTCGTAGAGCTAATGGTTGAATTCGTTGATAAATCGGTCAAAGAGACATTTCATGGAAGCAGCAATTTAATTGCGCCCTTGGCCTTGACAATATGTTGTTGGATTTTCTTGATGAACTTGATGGATTTGGTTCCAGTTGACTTGGTCCCTTATCTTTTCATGAGCGCGGGAGTGGAGTACATGAAGATTGTTCCGACAACTGACGTGAATGCCACATTGGGAATGTCTATCGGCGTTTTCTTATTGATTGTGTTCTATTCAATCAAGATCAAAGGTTTTGGCGGATTTGTTGGGGAGCTTACTCTTCAACCTTTTGGAAAGTGGATGATTCCGTTTAACTTTCTTCTAGAGGCAGTTGGTTTGATTGCAAAACCAATTTCATTGGCTTTGCGGCTGTTTGGAAATCTGTATGCTGGTGAACTGATATTTATTTTGATTGCATTGTTGCCGTTTTATTTGCAATGGTTTTTATCCGTACCTTGGGCAATTTTTCACATTCTTGTAATCGTGCTACAAGCATTCATTTTTATGATGCTGACAATCGTCTATCTTTCTATGGCGCATGAGCATCACTAGTATAACTTATTAATTTAACGTCCTTTAATTGGAGGAAACATGGAAACTGTTGTTGGAATGACTGCGATTGCCGTAGCGCTACTAATCGGCATGGGTGCGCTTGGCACCGCCATTGGATTCGGTATCTTGGGTGGTAAGTTTTTGGAGGGTGCGGCCCGCCAACCTGAAATGGTCCCAATGTTACAGGTTAAAATGTTCATCGTAGCGGGTCTTCTTGATGCGGTAACTATGATCGGTGTCGGTATTGCTCTGTTTTTCACGTTTGCCAACCCTTTCGTGGCACAGGTTTAAGACGTCCCGATCCTTTGGATGATTCAACTGACCGCGAGGTGTAATTGTGAACTTAAACCTGACCCTTATCGGGCAGCTCATTGCATTTACGATCTTTGTTGTTTTCTGCATGAAGTATGTCTGGCCTCCCATTTCCGGAGCGCTGGCCGACAGACAGAAAAAGATTGTCGAAGGCCTTGACGCTGCAGACAAAGCGACCCGTGATCTTGAAAGTGCGAAATCTCAGATCGAGGATGAACTAAAGCAAGCGCGCACCCAGGTGACAGAGCTGCTAGAGCAGGCTAACAAAAGATCGGCACAGATTGTCGGCGAAGCGCAGGGAAAAGCGCAATTGGAGGCTGAAAAAATTATAGCTTCAGCCCAAGTTCAAATCGCTCAAGATGCGGCTCAAGCGAGGGAGTCTCTTCGAGCAGATGTCGCGCAACTTGCAGTTGTTGGGGCTGAAAAGGTTCTAAGGGCGTCAGTTGACCGGGCGGCTCATAAGAAATTATTGTCCGACCTGGCCAAAGAGCTCTAGGGAGGCGTTCAATGGCAGAACTAACCACGGTCGCCAGGCCTTATGCAAAAGCGGTTTTTGCTCACGCTACTGAAGTAAAAAATCAATCGCAGTGGCGAGGATTTTTACAAAAGGCAGCAACCATCACATCAGATGAAGCGATGGTTGAGGTTCTGAAAAATCCTGCTGTCTCGGTAAAAGTTAAGTGCGCGATGCTTGCTGATTTGACTAAGGAGGCCGATGTTGACGGTTCGCTATCGTTATTTGAGGCACTATCACATTACGGGCGTCTCTTGGCATTGCCTGCTATTTCATCTGAATTTGACACGCTGTTGGCTGAGCGCGAAAAAGCCTTGGACGTTACTATAACCAGCGCATTTCGACTTGAGGCCCAAGAGGTTCAGCTCTTAGAGTCGAAGTTGAAAAAGAAATACAAAGGCAAATCCATTCGTATTCAGACCGTTGTGGATCAATCTTTGATTGGCGGTTTTGAGATTCGATCGAGTGACACAGTAATCGACGCAACGGTGCGTGGTCGGCTTTCTAAGATTGCCGAGTCATTGACCGCTTAAAGTAAAGGGAATTGAAAGGAAAGTTTAATGGATCAATTGAGTCCTTCTGAGATCAGCGAACTGATCAAGCAGCGAATCGCTAAAGCAGATATTGCTGTCTCAGCGAAAAATGAGGGAACGATAGTCTCTGTTTCAGACGGTATTGTTCGTATCTATGGTCTTGCCGACGTGATGTATGGCGAAATGATTGAGTTCGATGGCGCCATTTTCGGTATGGCTCTTAATCTTGAGCGTGATTCGGTGGGTGCGGTTGTGCTTGGCGATTATCAGAAACTTGCAGAAGGGCAAACTGCGCGGTGCACAGGTCGAATTCTTGAGGTTCCGGTTGGAAATGGTTTATTGGGCCGAGTGGTCGATGCTTTGGGTAAGGCAATTGACGGTAAAGGCGATATTAATTCGGACGGGACAGATGCGATTGAAAAAGTGGCCCCGGGCGTGATTGCTCGGCAATCTGTAGATCAACCAGTTCAGACCGGGCTTAAGGCAATTGACTCGATGGTTCCGATTGGGCGGGGCCAGCGAGAATTAATAATTGGTGACCGGCAGACCGGTAAAACAGCGGTTGCAATCGATGCGATCATCAACCAAAAAGGCACCGGCGTTAAGTGTATTTACGTTGCGATCGGCCAGAAGCAATCATCGATAGCATCGGTTGTCCGTAAGCTCGAAGAACATGGTGCTTTGGATCACACAATTATTGTTGCCGCCGGCGCAGCAGACCCAGCTTCAATGCAATTTTTAGCACCGTTCTCAGGTTGTACAATGGGCGAATACTTTCGTGATCGCGGAGAAGACGCTTTGATTGTGTATGACGATTTGTCAAAACAAGCCGTTGCTTATCGTCAGATCTCTCTGCTTCTGCGCCGCCCACCAGGGCGAGAGGCCTATCCGGGCGATGTTTTTTATCTACACTCACGCCTCTTAGAGCGCGCAGCGCGGGTGAATGCAGACTATGTTGAGCAGCTCACTGGTGGGAAAGTGAAGGGTCAAACTGGTTCTTTGACAGCATTGCCGATTATTGAGACTCAGGCCGGTGATGTTTCTGCGTTCGTACCAACTAACGTTATCTCGATCACCGATGGTCAAATCTTCCTTGAGACGAATCTATTCAACTCCGGTATACGCCCAGCGATGAACGCAGGTATTTCAGTATCACGAGTCGGTGGTGCAGCGCAGACAAAGATTGTGAAAAAACTTGGTGGCGGTATCCGTCTTGCGCTTGCGCAGTACCGAGAGCTAGCAGCTTTTGCTCAGTTCGCGTCCGATCTAGACGATGCGACTCGCAAACAGCTGGAGCACGGACAGCGTGTAACAGAGTTAATGAAGCAAAAGCAATATAGTCCGCTATCGGTCGCAGAAATGGGTATAGTGCTTTTCGTTGCAAACGAGGGGTACCTGGACGATGTCGACGTGACAAAAGTTGTCGCTTTTGAAGCAGCGCTGCTCATCTATTTTAATTCAGAGAATGCGGTGTTGCGCGATGAAATTAATCAGTCAGGTGATTACAGCGACGATGTTGCGGCCAAGCTCAAGGCTTGTGTTGAAGCCTTCAAATCATCTGGGACCTACTAAGGCCGGTTAATTAAGGGCTACAGGCATGGCAATCGGAAAGGAAATTCGTACTCAAATAGGCAGCATCAAGAACACTCAGAAAATTACGAGTGCGATGCAGTTGGTGGCGGCTTCAAAGATGCGGAAAGCGCAGGAGCGTATGGCCGCAACTCGGCCATATGCAGATCGTATTCTAGAAGTGATTGGCCACATGGCTTATGCAAATCCAGAATACAATCATCTGTATTTGGATAAGCGTGATGTAAAACGTGTGGGTTATATCGTTGTCTCGACAGATCGCGGTCTTTGCGGGGGTTTGAATGCCAACTTGTTCAAAAAAGTGGTCGGTGAACTTGGCACGCATCATGGCAATGATGTCGAGGTCGATCTTGCAGTAATTGGTTCTAAGGCGATAGGTTTTTTTCGATCATTTGGCGGAAATGTTGTAGCGACAGCTGGACAGGTCGGTGACCAGCCTGCGGTTGCTGATTTGATTGGTAGCGTAAAAGTCATGATGGACGCTTACGGGGAAGGCAGAATTGACGGCCTTTTCGTGGTCTACAACCAATTTATAAACACTATGACACAGCAACCAACAGTGCAGCAGCTTTTGCCACTACCAAAGGATCGAGAAGACGATTTGTCAGCAAAATTGGGTGCCTATTGGGATTATATTTATGAGCCTGACGCTCGAGAGGTGCTCGATGCTCTGCTTGTTCGGTATTTGGAGTCATTGGTTTACCAGTCAGTGGTTGAGAACTTGGCGTGTGAACAAGCGTCTCGAATGGTCGCAATGAAAGCGGCGACAGACAACGCGGGGCAGCTGATCGACGACCTGGAGCTTGTTTACAACAAGGCTCGTCAAGCAGCTATTACACAAGAAATTTCAGAAATTGTTGGCGGCGCTGCGGCGCTGTAATAACAAATTTTTTAGGAGAAATACGATGAGTAGCGGAAAGATCGTTCAGATCATCGGTGCGGTAATCGACGTCGAATTCCCACGAGAAACAGTTCCTCAGGTTTATGATGCGCTGAATGTCAACGGGAAGCCAATTGTTCTCGAGGTTCAACAGCAGCTTGGGGATGGAATCGTTCGTACGATCGCAATGGGTTCGACAGAAGGGTTGTCACGAGGCTTACAAGTGACCAATACCGATGCCGCAATTTCTGTGCCCGTGGGGACAGAAACGCTTGGTCGGATCATGGATGTATTGGGGAACCCGATTGATGAAAAAGGTGATATCGGTGAGAAAGCTAGGATGCCAATTCACCGAACGGCGCCTACTTTTGCAGAACAGTCAGCGTCTGCGGAATTGCTTGAAACAGGTATCAAGGTTATCGATCTTGTCGCGCCATTTGCTAAGGGCGGTAAGGTAGGCTTATTCGGTGGTGCTGGTGTTGGCAAAACTGTCAATATGATGGAATTGATCCGTAACATTGCGATTGAGCACTCTGGATACTCTGTATTTGCAGGCGTTGGTGAGCGAACTCGTGAGGGTAATGACTTCTATCATGAAATGACGGAGTCAAATGTCCTCGACAAAGTATCATTGGTTTATGGCCAGATGAATGAGCCGCCGGGTAATCGTTTGCGTGTTGCTTTGACGGGATTGACAATGGCCGAATATTTTCGCGACGATGGTCGAGACGTATTGCTGTTCGTTGATAATATTTATCGTTATACCTTAGCCGGAACGGAGGTGTCTGCACTTCTTGGGCGCATGCCATCAGCGGTAGGCTATCAACCTACGCTGGCTGAAGAAATGGGTGTGTTGCAGGAACGTATTACGTCAACAAAGACTGGATCGATTACATCAATACAGGCTGTTTACGTGCCGGCAGATGATTTGACGGATCCCTCACCAGCGACGACATTTGCGCACTTAGATGCAACTGTTGTGTTGAGTCGAAACATTGCTTCGCTTGGTATTTACCCTGCGGTTGACCCTCTGGACTCAACATCACGACAGCTGGATCCATTGGTTATTGGGCAGGAGCACTACGACGTTGCGCGTAACGTCCAGTCGATCCTCCAGCGGTACAAAGAGTTGAAGGATATTATTGCGATTCTGGGTATGGATGAACTATCAGAAGATGACAAAATGACAGTTACGCGTGCTCGTAAAATGGAACGTTTCTTATCCCAGCCGTTCTTCGTCGCTGAGGTTTTTACTGGTTCGCCGGGTAAGTATGTTTCATTAAAAGATACGATTCGAGGGTTCCAAGGAATTCTGAATGGGGAGTATGATCAGCTTCCAGAACAGGCCTTTTATATGGTTGGCGGTATAGACGAAGCGGTTGAGAAGGCGAAGAGCCTCTAAGGGGTTGTCTTATGGCAGACACCATTAAATGTAAAGTCGTATCGGCTGAGCAATCTCTCTTTGAGGGCGATGTTCAGATGGTCATCGCTTCAGGTGATCTGGGCGACCTCGGTATAACGCCGGGACATGCGCCGTTAATCACCTTGCTTAAACCAGGAATGGTTCGGATTGTTTTAGAGAATGGTAAAGATGAACTTTTATTCGTATCGGCTGGCTTCCTTGAAGTTATTCCATCTCAGGTTACGATTCTGGCTGATACGGCTGAGCGCGCGGAGCATCTGGATGAGGCGGCTGCTCTCCGCGCGCAAGAGGAGGCACGCCGGCTTCTTAACGAACAACAGTCTGAATTTGATCACTCAAGAGCTGCTGTTGAGTTGGCTGATGCGGTTGCGCGCTTGCGTGTGATCCAGCAGTTGCGTCAACGCCGTGCTTAATATTGTTGTTCTGGCTGCCGGAAAGGGCAGCCGGATGAACTCGTCCACACCCAAAGTCTTGCACCACCTTGCGGGGGAGCCATTACTAGGCCATGTCGTTCGGATAGCTCAGCAATTGATCGATCAACATGGTGGAACCATTCGAGTTGTAACAGGCCATGGTTCAGATCAAGTCGATCCCTACGTTCAAAGCTTAGGTCTTGACGCAGTTCATCAGGCCGAGCAACTTGGCACAGGCCACGCGCTGCAGACTGCTCTTGATCAAGAACTGACAGAGCATCAGACGCTTGTTTTGTACGGCGACGCCCCATTAGTTCGTATCGCTGATCTTCAGCTTCTTTTGAAAGCTGGATCAAAGTCGCTTGCGATATTAACTGCCACGGTTTCAAATCCGACCGGCTATGGCCGTATTATTCGCGACGAAAACAATTTGATCACAGGTATTGTTGAGCACCAAGACGCAACTGAAATGCAACGCAGTATTTCAGAGATCAATAGCGGAATCTATGCAGCGCCAACGGCTTTATTTAACGAATTACTCCCGTACCTTGCGAACCAAAATTCACAAGGTGAATATTATCTGACGGATTGTGTTCAATTGAGTGTCAGGGCTGGGCACCAAGTAAACGGGGTGACGGGATCAGATAAATCAATAATGGGTGCGAATGACCTGATACAGTTAGCAGAGCTCAATCAAATAGTCCAAGAAGATCGTCGACACGCGTTAATGCGTGCAGGTGTCAGCTTGATTGACCCCAGTACCGTATTTATAAACGGACCGACCATTAATATTGCATCCGACACTGTTATCGAGCCGCAAGTGACACTGAATTCCCCAATTATAATTGGACACAACGTAATTATCGGATTTGGGTCTTATTTGGCCGACGCCAGAATTGGTGATAATACGGTAATCAAACCTTATACGATGGTGGAGTCGGCAAGTATTGGAAGTGGCGCGCAAGTTGGCCCATTTGCGCGTCTGCGTCCGGGTACGACGTTATCTGACGCCACACATGTTGGTAATTTTTGCGAGACTAAAAATGTATGGTTAGGCGAAGGATCAAAAGTTAATCACCTCACTTACATTGGCGATGCGACGATAGGCAGTGACGTAAATATTGGTGCCGGTACCATCACTTGTAATTATGATGGCGTAAGCAAGCACAAAACGATTATCGGTAATGATGTTTTTGTTGGATCAAATACGAGTCTTGTTGCGCCGGTAGCTCTAGGAGATGGAGTAACAACCGGTGCTGGTTCGGTTATCACAACCGATGTCGAGGCAGGTAAGCTCGCGTTATCACGGTCGGAACAAGTTAGTATTGAAGGCTATAAACGACCGAAGAAGTCTGAGGACTAGTCTATGTGTGGCATTGTTGCAGCCATTGCCGAGCGTTCTGTTCAATCAATTCTGATAGAGGGATTAAAGCGGCTCGAGTATCGGGGATATGATTCCGCAGGTATCGCTTTGGTGCACTCCGGTCAGATTGACTGTACCAGGGCCAAGGGCAAGGTCGCTGTGCTCAAGAAACTTGTATCTGATTCACAAGCGAGTCAGGGTATTGCTCATACGCGATGGGCTACTCACGGGGTTCCAAGCGTTCGAAATGCGCATCCTCACTGCTCTGGAAGATTTGCGGTCGTACACAACGGCATCATTGAAAATTATGAGGCCCTAAAATCAAACCTTGTATCGTATGGGTACACGTTCGAATCGGATACTGATACAGAAACAATTGCACACCTCCTTCATTTTGTTAGTCAGACAGTGGATTCGTTTGATAGCATTTTCGATTCTGTTATTTCTCAGTTAGACGGCGCGTTTGCACTTGCCGTTATTGATGAACAAACACCGGGCGTTATTTGGGTGGCGAGACGAGGTAGTCCGCTGGTGATTGGTGTTGGTCATGGGGAACACTTTGTCGGTTCAGATCAGTTGGCTTTATTACATGTTACGGACCGGTTTGTGTATCTCGAAGAGGGCGACCGTGCGCGACTAACCGCACAGTCGTTTGAGATCTTTAGTGCTGACGGAATAGTCGTACAAAGACCGTTGACACAGGCCTCTGCGTCTAACGAGCAAGTATCTAAGGGTCCGTATCGACACTTTATGGCCAAGGAGATACACGAACAACCTGATGCTGTGTCCGCATCTTTGGTTGGACGTTTGGGTAAAGACCGGATACTCAGCGGAATTCTCGGGCCAAATAGTGATGCGCTATTACTACATGCACAGGCCGTCCAAATCGTTGCATGTGGAACCAGCTACCATGCTGGTCTAGTGGCAAAGTATTGGATAGAGCGCTTGGCGGGTATTCCGTGTCAAGTGGAAATAGCCAGCGAGTACCGCTACAGACAAGTAGTTACATTGCCGCAAACATTTTGGATTGCTATTTCACAGTCGGGTGAGACGGCGGATGTGCTCTCGGCTCTCCGTCATATCGATAGAACGCACGTGTTAGCAACACTCGCAATATGTAATGTAGCTACGTCAAGCTTGGTCCGAGAGACAGATCTAGCGTTATTGACAGAAGCCGGACCTGAAATAGGCGTTGCGAGCACAAAGGCATTTACTACCCAGCTCACAGTTTTACTTCTGTTATCGGGTCTATTGGCTAAAACTAAAAAAATTGCAGAATTTGAGGAGTCTCAAGTTGTTGGGCTGCTGCGTTCACTACCTAACCTCTTGACCGAGGTTCTAGCAATAGAGCCACAAATAAAGATCATCGCAGAACGGTTTGTTGATAAGCAACACACGTTATTTTTGGGCCGCGCCACTATGAATCCTATTGCCATGGAGGGCGCCCTGAAACTGAAGGAGCTTTCGTATATTCATGCTGAGGCTTATCCAGCAGGTGAACTGAAGCACGGGCCTTTAGCCTTAGTTGATGAGGATATGCCGATTGTTGCGGTTGCTCCGAATGATGAGTTAGTAGAAAAGTTACGTTCAAATCTCTCGGAGGTCAAAGCTCGCGGCGGACAACTTGTTGTGTTTGCTGACTTCAATGTAGCCACGGAATCTGCTGGTGAGATAACAGAATGTGTGATTCCTGAAACAGATCCTACAATAGCGCCAATTGTCTTTACTTTGCCTCTTCAGATGTTGGCCTATCACATTGCAGTACTACGTGGTACCGATGTGGATCAACCACGCAATTTGGCGAAGTCCGTTACTGTAGAATAATCAGTTGACTGTATTACAGAATGACTCAGTAAGTGTTTCTGAAAGGATGTGGTTCTGATATTGGCAAATTTCATTGAAGTGAATTTTTAAAATGTCTGTTTCAATAAAAAAACAAAATGATGATGTTTTTGAGGTCACCGTTGCAGATAGCATAACCACTATTCATGAAGTGACAGTTACTAATCAACGTCTTAGTGACCTCACCGACAACAATGTGACGAAGACCCAACTATTGGAGTTCTCTTTTAGGTTCCTTTTACAAAGAGAACCAAACACATCCATATTGTCGTCATTTGATATCAACGTAATTTCCAAATACTTCTCTAATTACAAAGACGAAGTCAGACAATGGTGCGATGAGGGTTAGAACAAAAGATTGTTATGTCTGTAATGATGTAAAAACGTCCTGTATCGGTGTCGATAAGATGATTTGAAGGATTGGATTTTTCTTTGCGGAAAGTGATTGGTCGACGTAAAAACAAGGTTCGAGTGCAGTTACCAATACGGGGGAACCTCGAAGAGTTAGAGGAAATAGGATTTCTGACAGTCGTTTTCTGCACCTCGCTTTACCGAAAAATCCAAAACTGGTGAATTAACAAACTCGCCTTTATTCCCCTTTGTCTGGAACCCCAAAATCACTCATTAAATTAGTCTTGTCGATCACCTTCATGCTTAAGCCTGACCAGACTGGAGGATGTTCTCGGCTCAACAACTCCTCCTTTGCTAATTTCTTTTTCAAGGTTGAATGCACATGCGCGCCTCTGAACTTCTTACCTCACACTGTCAGGTATTCTTCATTGTTCAACCACTCAGCAATGCTGACA
>MDTC01046131.1_pt1 | contig 10439 bp, 11 predicted proteins | sample 811181 | NCBI WGS metagenome assembly MDTC01 (sample SAMN05326644, study PRJNA326480) | marine metagenome | isolation source: seawater | place: Pacific Ocean: North | collected 2011
ATTGTCAAAGGAATGACAACAATTCCAACATAAATCATAGGAAGACTCAATATTGGTATCACATTCTTGGGGAGAGTAGCCTGGTAATTCATTTACTTCGGAATCTTCTTTGTGTTTTATATTTACAATGACATTGCTACTGGATTGGATAGATTGTTTATCAAAGATTTGTTTCTTTTTAGTCATAGAGTTTTTAAAACAAGGACTTTATTCTTTAAATTAAAATAGATTGATAGTAGTTGAGATCTGTTTTGTCGGTTGTTTCATTGGTGATTCGTAACAAGTGATTGACACCATACCAATACACGAGTAATCCTAATAATATAAATAAGGTATTCTCTACAAAAAAAGAGCTAAATAGTTCAATATCACCATGTCTTAAAAAGAATAGAATTTGAACTACCGCTTGGAGTGTCATCATTCGCATCAAATCCCGAATCACCAATAAATGATAATTTGATACATTGAGTTCAACTGTATAGACCGGGTCCGGAACGTCCATTATAGTATAAGTGTAGATAATATAAGTTTAAAATAAACATTTATTTATGATGGATAACTATAAATGAGTGGTTCAAGTGTTCAGGTTGATTCTACTAGTATTTCTACGATGTTATTGGCTTTAATGGTAATCTGTATAGTGGTTTATGGATATATTGAATTTAAACGAGTTCATTCTCGTCTCAATGCAATGGAAGAATTTACATCACGAATTATGAATTTATTGAAGAATGGTCCTCCGGAGTCTAGACCAACCAACGTTTCATCCACTCAGTCTGTAGGCGAGGTATCGGATGCGAAAGGCCCAGTTGCGGAAGACTCATATGATAAAGACTCAGTTGCGAAAGAAACGATTGTCAAAGAATCGTTTGTGAATCCAGTTGAAGAGGAGGATGTTGATATTGAAGCTCCCGCTGAACCACCTAGGTTTGAAGACCCGTTGCTACAAGTGAATCCTGAAAGAATCATTGATTTGGGTGAAGATATACTGGAGCCACAACAATCACAACAAGCACAAGAGCCAATTGAAATTGAATTTAATTTTATGAATAAGATAGAGGATGAAGATGATGAAGGTGATGATGAAGGTGATGACGAAGATGATACCGAGGATAATCCTCTCATACCCAAATCTCCCCCTGAAAACGATATTGCGAATTTAGGAGATATTGAAGAATCACTGACGCATAGTCAATTGGAAGAATATACAATCCGTCAATTGAAAGATGTATTGACCTCTATGAGCCTACCAACTTCGGGTAATAAAGCTGGTTTGATTAAACGCATTCTAGCGAATCAAACTACAAAATAAAATATCTACGTTAGTATAAATGGCTAAAACAAGCGATAATGTGAACTTAGATTTCCCCGCTCGTATGGCGGACGGACGTATTTTTACAGACTACAGACCCAATTGTCTTATGAACTCGGTTATGTCACCTGGAAAAAATTCATTTGAGCTTAGATATCACTTGACACATAACGGTATGCAATTAGAACAGACCGCAATGAAACAATTAGAAGAACGAGCCAAATGCACTAGCTGTTCGGCTCAAACGGTCCTACCTGTTCAGACAGTCCAAAATTGCACTGCGGGGGTATGCTCCATTGATATGAAAAACGCACAGGGTCTAGGAATTGACCGCTCCAATACCTATCAACAGTAAGTTATTGTTTCCATCGGTTCCCACAATCCAAACAACTGATAAATTGTGTCATGGGTTCATCGGCCGACCGAGTTTGCACTTCATAGTAAGAACACGAACGAGACCCACACTTCCGACACTTAAATTGATCTGTCATAGCTTTCGGTTTCATTTCATATTTTAATTTATCTCGTTTTATCTTTTTATCTAGAAGCTCCGACCAGTTTTCTGGATAAATATCAAAGGCCGATAACCCCGGTATATCAGTCACTTTGATTTCACCCGACATGATTTTCTGTTTAAAGTCTGGATTTTGAATATAGCTGTCTTGAGCTAAATTGCTGTAAAAGGATCGTATTTTAGATATATACAATTCCTTAAACAATACATTCTTCCATTTACGTTTTATGGTTCTTTCTTTGGCTACCCGAACCGTTTCATTGAATAATTGTTGCTCTACTTGTCGGGATAATTTTTGAGTGTGAAGTTGAGTTTGTAAGATAGCTACGTGCTTTTTGCGAATCGGATCATTGTGAGAAGTAGACATCAATGTGTTTTATAGGATACATTTCTAAGTTTTAAATCAAATTTAATACTCATAGGTATCTTCCTCTAATTCTTCATCTGAATCTAAGACCATTTCAGATTCATCTATTTCATCTGAATCATCCGAATCATCAGTAGCGATACATTCTTCTGATTCAAGTGAAGGTGTTTCGCTCACCTCATCATCATCGATAAATTCGTGAAGGCTTCCTTCACTTCCCTCGGATTCTTCATATGAATCATCCGAACAATCATCAATTCCACCAATCATCAATGAATAAAATTCACCATACTCTTCGGTAGTAAGATCACCTAGTTTGGTGGTTTGTTTTAGTAAAAAGACAGGGCCAAATAACAATTGGGTATCCGATGAATCTAACATTACATTATAACGAGTTCCATTCGGTAATAGCTCATGTTTATTTTCGTTTCCTGCCTTCCCTTTATACCAGCCATAACAAAGTATCTTACATCCCTCCGATTCCCAAGAATACAACTTTTTGGGTTGAGTTTTCTGAGTCTCACTATGTTCTTTTAATGCTTTAGGAACATCTTTCATTTGTGTGATATCAAGGGTTAGTTCGTGTATTTCATCGGAAGGTAAAATTTGGAGTAGCTTCATGTTATAGTTTACACTGGGTTAATGTTTAGGTATTTTTTTATTGAATACAAGTATAATGGAAGTGTATCAATCCTGTAATTCGTTGGACAAACGATTGAATGAATCTAATCGTATTCTTCAAAAACATCCAGAACGTGTGCCTATCATTGTATGTAAATCAGCGGGTTGTAAGTTACCGGATATTGATAAACAAAAGTTTTTGGTTCCCAAGGAAATGACTCTGGGTCAATTTATTTACGTGGTTCGTAAGCGTATCAAGTTAGATGCCAATGAAGCTCTGTTTGTGTTGGTTAATAAAAATCTTCAACCCAGTAGTAAAATTATGTCTGAAATATATGAAAACAATAAATCCGATGACAACTTTCTCTATATTGAATACTCTTCGGAAAATACCTTTGGTTAACTACCTGTGGTTAAATACCTGTGGTTAAATACCTGTGGTTAAATTTTATATTGACTATACTATACATGAAAGTAACCGTATCTACGTTGATTGTTGGAGTTGTGTTACTATTGATACTGATGAATGTTAGACCCGCGAAACCTATACAAAGAACTCTCAGTAAACCCGCAACGATTGATTCATCCAGTGAACCGATTTTGATTGAGACACGCGGTATAGAGGACAAGAAAATGCCAACTTTCCCTATTCCAGAAACTACCACCGGCTTACAAGAATTATCTCCTTCGGTGCCTCACAATTTATCGGTTATCACCCGAGATGCTGTGCTTAATAGCGAACCGACTATAAATGAAATCCGTAATGGAACCGTTAAAGATGAATCTCACTTTCCCAAGTATTATCTCAAAGATACTTTATCCGCCAATACCATCGGAACTACCGAATATTCCTTTGCCGGTGAGGTTGGTGAAGAAGCCGTTTCTTGGTCGGATGAAAATGTCTCACAATACCCGACCTACTACAAGAGTGATTTTACAGGAGGTCTTACCAATGTCGGTGCTTTCTTTGACCAAAACAATCACTATACCGATATTACTGGACCCCGAACGGATGCTCAGATAGGTGACATATGTTACGTATCTAAAGATGGTGAAAAGGTGTGTTTAGAAAATGATAAGCTACAAAATGTTCCCCCGTCTCTCGTGTCGGATGTGAATCAATGTGGATTTTTAAATAGTCTTGGATTGCTTCAGTATTCCAATCAGATTGATACGAGTCAGGAACGTGTGATTAATGGGGGTGTCCTCTATGACAATGTAAAAGGTTCCAAGAAATACAATGAAATGTATTCAGAGCCTTTGTTTGGTCAAGTGATGGAATGTCAAATATAAATACACTCCCTATTAATCGATATATGATACATTTTACACCAGTCTTTCGCTAATTTTATTTGTTGATGACTAGGTTTTTCAGTCACTCGTTTATGAGAGATTAATCGCAAGGTTGAATCAATTCTCATACATTGGTGATTTACAAAGTGAGTTTGATAGGTATTGATCATAGAGATAAATTCAGGAGGAAGTTGGATCGGAAGTTGAGATTGTCCAAATGAATTACACAGCAAGTTGCTCAGTTGTTTATTGTATCCTTTAAAGCCACGACAGACTATGTATTTTTCTGAGTTGGATTGACGACTTGTATTGGGTTTGATAAATGTAATTGATTCATAGGATAAGTATAAGACAAATAATAATTGTTGAGTGGATGGGTAAAACATATCAAATAATTTACATACAAAGGTTCCTCCAGGTTGTTGTATATTAAGGGCTATCATGATTTCACTATAAATAAGTGATCGTGAGGCTAATTCTTGTTCAAAATCTTGGGTGTAATCAAATCCTCCATCGGCGGTAACCAACGAACATGAGCTTTTCCCACATTGTTTAATAAAGGATATCACATTGGGTAATTTATAAAGATCTCCCGTTGAATCATATCCTTGACATACTTTAAGTAGAGGATTGTGTAACAGTTGAGGATTCCAATACGGGATGTCTTTATCCTCTGATATCAATGTGATACCATGAATCGCCTTTACTTCAAGAGATCTTTCTCGGGAATGTTGAAGAATTGATTGAACGAAGCCACCCGGGGCCTCGGCAATACAAGCACAGGTGCCACTCACATTTAAGCGATAATCATAGATTATTTCTCGTAATTTGAAAAACGACCGACTCACAGGTAAGATTCGGCTGATATTTTTTCGTGGATTAGATGATGTATAAATATATTCATAATCATTACTGATTTTTTTCGCACTGTCCCAACGATTACGAACCGAATCTATTTTGCGTTTGTGATTCGCTAATTTATCATAAAGAGGTTGATTGACGATTCCATTCTCATCGTTTGTATCGCATAGCTTTAAACTAAATGAATGAGAGGGTAATGTATAAGATTTCATACAAAGACAACGTTGTTAATGTTTAAGTGAGAATTTTTTCTATGGTATAAGTATAAATACTATGCCTGAAGAAGCTTTCAACCCTACTCCGCCTGATAAGCTACGAGATTCACCTTTGACTATGCGCAAAAAAAATAGTCTGACTCCCACCCCCCCTAAAACTAAACCAGTTAATCAAACCCCCCGCGTTAATCGGTATAAAAGGGAGAATGGAGGTCCTAGGAGATTGCGTAAAAGGTTGCGTAACCTCTCAAAGAAGCGAATTTCTAAGAAGAGGCTTTCTAAGAGGCTTTCTAAGAAGCGTTTATCTCGCAAAACTAGACGTAGACAAAAAAAGAGTAAGCGTCGTTAAGTCTATTTACATACTTCGTTCTTTATAAATTCTTATATTTTCAATCAGACTATTGACTCCTTCTAGATCTTTAACTACGGTAAAGGTGGTTCTACGATATCCATCAATACGACCCATAGCAAGTTTGATCTTTTCCATATCTTTCTTTAATTTTTCAATACGAACGGTTTTATCCACTTTGTCTTTGGATTCTTGAGCTGTCTTGAGTTCAGAAGATAGTTTTTTCATTGTATTTTGAGTTTTTTCAGCCGCCTCTTTTAAAGACAAGAGTTCGGATACCAACTCTTTGTGAAAGGTAAATTGGAGCCAAAACATAAATCCTTCTTCATCAATTTCTTCTTCCTCTATATCCTCATATTTCAAGACTTTAATAGTGATTGCATCCTCTACCGTAAATTCAATTCGTTCTTTAACAATCTCTAAAAAATTTTGAGCCATATGAAGACTCAAATTAGGGTTGTCATATTCTGACATGGATTCAAAAAATTGATTGATTGTTTTCGCCCACATAGTTTACCCTAGGAGAGAATTATTTATTCTTAGTTTAACGCAAGACTCATACTTTTTGAAATACAAACCAATTATTCAAACCACTCAACAGCCGATAGCGTGGATCCTTGGTTATATCAAACATATCCCGATTATAGGTTTTCTTGACAAAGTTGAAATCACGCTCTTTCACTTCACTTAAATTCTGAATGATTTGATCAAATGATTGAATGGGATCTTTGATAGGATTGTATTCACCCTTTTTGTATTTGGGTAAGGCCAATTCAAATCCATACTCTTTCATCAGTTGGATAAAGAATTCAAAATTAACCAAATATTCTGTTAGAGTTTGTCCTATGGAGGCCATAAATACATCAATTTCTTGACCATACATAGTGTCTACATTCTCAGGATCATAGGTAAAGTCTGTGATATCATATTTCTTTTTGATTTGATAAATCAAGGAACCAAAGTCATCTGTCATATCTAGGATATCGGTTTGCATGGCTTCCATGGTTTTGACTAGTTTGAGACCATCATAACACGTGCCAATGAAATATCCCTTATCCGCACAGAGATACTTTACATTCTCACAAAATCCTCGGAGAGTGGTTTCATTTTTGAAATAGTAGTGTAAGGAAAACTGACTACTTACGATATCATAGCCTTTACTCGCAATACGATCATATTTAGATTTAATGTAACGATATTCTTTTGGATAGGTTCTAGATTTCCCTTCAATCATATCCAACATAGTTTCGCAAATCTCTCGTTTAGATTCATCTTTACATCCTTCGCGTTTTTCGATAGATAAACTTGTGTCGTATTGAAGGAATACTGCGGGAGGTTTGGGTTGTTTTACCGAATGATAGCGTTGGGCCGCTTCATTGATGTTGTCCGAAATATCTAGATTCAATAAGAAGTCTACCTTAGTGCGTAGAGATAGATATTTCTTGATATCACCTCCTCGGCCACACGATAAGTCGGCGATTGTGATACTGCGTCGCATGTCAGAGGAAGATCCCACTCGGGAAATCAATTTAGATTTGATGTAATTGTGAAGCGAACGAATCGGTGTATCTTCTGCAAATTTGGTATCTACATAATATTTGTCGTCTGATTCTGGAGCCGGAAGTGCCTTGAAATCAAGTGAGCCTTGAATCATCCCTACTGTGACGGGGTCGTTGATTGTATTCCAGATATTATTGGCTACCGTAAAATACTGGGGTTTGGTTTTGTCGTCTCGAATTCTCAGAGGAACCCATTTGAAATCGTGGGGTGCCTCCGGATCATATCTCATTTCTACGATGGATCCGTTGGTAATCTGACGACCATCTTTCAAACACTTCATTTGATTACGGGTCAAGGGAATGTTGGTTACATGAAGATTATCTTTGGAATAGGTCGGGGGATCAAAGAATTGGAAGGTTTTCTTATTGGGTTGTTTATCGGTCATTTGTAGCCAATTGAAATCCAAACTAGGATCATCCATTTCTTTGTATTGGACTGCGAGTTGAACTTTCTGATAAAAGCGTGTTTCTTGGATACCTTCTTCTGACACATAGGAGTAACTATGGATGTCAGCCTTGCCTTTCACTCGGGAAAAGATCACTTTGAAATCAATGGTATTTTCTTCCGGTGGTTTCCATTTGTAGTTGAGTGACCAGGTTCCTCGGATGGATTTGACGATATCACCTTCCTCCATACCTTTTACCGGTAAATACATCGGTAAGAAGATTAATCCGTCCGTGGCATATTCAAACCCTCCGGTGTCTTCACTCAGGATTCGTTTGTTGGATTTGAAGATATTCATCACGTTACTAAACGAACCATCTTTCTTTTGTTTGAGAACTTCAGGTCCTTCTAGATATTGTTTGAATCCAATACGAATATTACTTTGTTCATTGAATTGATTGTAGGTGATGCCACCTTGTTTGTGCTTTTTCTGGAACTCGTGAATTATCTCGGAACGTGAGGTTCCCTTAGACTTTTTGTGTTTCGCCCACGGATAGGTATAGGGCTGGGTTGAAAATTCACTAGAGTAATACACATCAAAGATCATAAATAATTTGATCCGTTCTCCTGATTTGTTTTGAGTAATGTATTCTCCATCAAAGACCCACTGTCCGTCGGCTTCGTGAAATTTGGCTCCGGTAGCAATGACTTGTTTTTTGGGAGTCAGTAGGTAACCCAGCTTATCCTTTCCTATCAAAAGCTGAGCTCGGATTCCATCGGCTTTTTCGGTGACTGCGTATCCGTGTGTGATGGAATACGGATGGAGTGGATTCAGATGAGTGGTGCTCATAGAAACCGGTTGAGGGCCGACGAAGCTCCAACCGTCTTTGTGATAATTTCCCGTGAGATCTGTTACATCAATATATTGTCTTATGATTTCCTCTTGTTCTAGGCTATCTAAATACAATTCGGTATCTTGGATACAGGAATAACAGAAATGAATGTGAGAATTCAAATCTTTCAATACAGCTTCTACGACCTTAGGTTTGTAATTGTCGCTCGTAAGATTAGAACCCCCGTAAAAGGTAGGTTCTGGTCTCGCTGTGGACTCTGGCCTCGCTGTGGGCGACGGAGGCGTGTAACCGTCGGATTCTTCCTTAGGTAACGAGCTTGGCACTGGATCAATCACATATTCATAAGGTATGTAGATATATTGAATTGGATTATCTTTGAGTAGGACCGGAGGAAAGATTTCCATTTTGTATTGACCCGATACGAGATCATTACTACGAGGAATGAATGTATGAGTTCCTTCTCCTAGTTGTTTTCTCAGGTCTAGTTGATCGCTTTCTTTCCAATAGTCTTCTTTAATTAAGACTCCACTGGGTAAGTCTTGTCTAGGAGATTCCGGTAAGTCTAGGGGTTCATCAAATTCAATTCCGTCGGTATATCGTGGAGACGATGGAGTAAAGGCTAATTCAGTAGTGGATTCGGTATTGGATTCCGGTATCTCTCCGGTGTAGACTGTTCCGGTCATGGCAAACGGATTGTAAGAACCATCTTCCATCGGTTTAAATGACGGTTCATCTAACCCATAAACATTTCCATGGATTATCTCGGCAAATTGATTGATTGGATATTCAATCGGTTGATATTTGTTTCGGGTTTGGCTTCCGATGTATTCAATTTCCAATTCAAAGGTTTCTTTTTTCTGTAGAATACCGGATTCTTTGAAGGTTTTCGCATATTGATTATTGTCAGATGATTTAATTGCCGTCAAATCAATTCTCCAGAGCTGATTGGTTGTAGTGTAGCTGAATCTCTTTTTGAATCGGAAGTGTTTATTTTTAGATCCCCAGTTTTGTAAGAATAAAGTCACTTCTTTAGACGATTCAACACTCTGAGCCGAAGGTGGTGTGGTTCGGTTGATTCTTGAATTTACGTGATGAAGGTCATATTCCACTTTTAATGTAGATCTCATAGGATACAATCCTGAGCTGGCTACGCTGTAATCGTCTTTACTGTTTTTGGGTCCTTTGAATCGTAGTTTTTTGAGGAAGGTGGGTTCCAGATCATCAAAATTATCTTGGATACAATATTGTTTAATTTGAGACATACCGGATATAGTGGCTCGTATGTTACTTGTGACAGACTTACCTCGGTGTTGAAGCTCACACCGAATATCTAGGTCATTGGTTTCTTGGTGAGCTTGATATGCGACCGATTGATTCAAGCATCGTTTCAATTGTAAGAATTGGTCTTTGGTTAAATGAATGTTATAGTGGGAATCACCATAAATCCATTCAAATTCCAATTCCCCCGAAAGACCTCGTTGGGTGTGATTTTGTTTGATCGCTTGCTTCATCATATCTTCAATCGGTCCATTGAGAGCCATAGAGTCAATGAAGTTGAGTTCATTTGTTTCTTCACTCATAAGTATATAGTATTGATAGAAATTTATCTTTAAAACAATCAAATTTACTAGATAGTCTTTTACTAAATTTGATTTCTGTTACTCTCAATAGTATCAAGAGTATGGAGTGTATCTTAGAAAAACTTCGCCGAGACTTAACTCAAGCGAGTCTTGAGTATGCGATGGAAAAACACATTGACCTAGATAAAGAGTGGTTACACCAACGAATTACAAACAAACTAAGTGAAACAAAGATATCCTTTTATCGCGATCCATGTAAGCTGAGTGAGGCCGAGAGATGCACCGCCCGAGTATGGAATGGAGGTAAAGGAACTCAATGCACTCATCGTAGAATAGGGGGTTCGTATTGTGGGAAACACCGAGATATGATAGCTCGGTATAACGTTCTCCGATTTGGAGATATATCAGAAGAAAAACCTTCTACTGATTTAATAAAACAAAATGGTGAAAAGTTATCTTGGATTGACCCAGATCCTCTCAACCAATTACAAAAAGTAGTTGATCAACAATCTAAAAAGCTAATTTACGC
>MDTC01151222.1_pt1 | contig 10439 bp, 8 predicted proteins | sample 811181 | NCBI WGS metagenome assembly MDTC01 (sample SAMN05326644, study PRJNA326480) | marine metagenome | isolation source: seawater | place: Pacific Ocean: North | collected 2011
AGAATTTCAGCAATTTTTTTCAGAAAATAGTTATCGTTTAAGTCTACCTCGTATACTTCATCCTTCGTTGTAGAGAAGAAAAACTTAACATTTTTGCTGACTGCAGGGTCAAGTCCGTCGCCCACAGTTGCGATTGCCAAGCGCTCACTGTTACCGATAAGTTTAGATATTTGATTTAGATCTTTCTCGGTGGAGACTTTATATAGTAAAGATTTTTTTTGGGCGCTCCGGTTCCTCGGCGCTGCTGTAGTGCTTTTTATGAGTGAACTGAAATCGTAGTTTTTATAAAATGCTATTAGATCTTTTGTTAAGTAAGTATCGATAGTTGGTGCAAGGAATGACTTGAGCTCGTAATCTATAGGAACATCCTTATTTAGCGTTACGAGTTTTTTTGATAGGAAAGCCTGTTCACGAAATTTCTCTAAGTTCTCTTTTATTTTTTTACCCTTAATCTGATCTATATTCTTATAAATGTTGTCTAGAGACTTGTGTTCTAAAAGAAGTTTGCTGGCAGTTTTCTCGCCGATTCCTGGAACTCCAGGTACATTATCAGCGCTATCTCCCATCAGTGCTAGACAGTCGATCACTTGTGCAGGTGTGCAGCCCATTTTAGTCATGACGCCATTCGTATCAATAACTTGTGCGGCTTCATTTTTTTTCGGCGAATAGAGATAGATATTTGAATTGATCAACTGCAGAAAATCTTTGTCTCCAGATACTATATATGAATGCAGGCTATTTTGAGATGCTTTTGTCGCTATCGTGGCTATTAAATCATCAGCTTCATATCCGGCAAGGCTTAGTGGTTTAATGCCGAATAACTCTAAAAGTTTATTAAATCCTGGCAGCTGTTTAGCGAGGTCATCGGGCATCGCATCTCGGTGCCCCTTATAATCCGGATATATTGCATGCCGATAGGTTTTCTCTTTGCGGTCAGTGAGTGCTAACCAGTAATCGGGTTTTTCCTCTTTCAGTATTTTTGTGAGAAACAGAGCGGTTCCATAGACCGCAGAGATGGGTTCAGCATTTCTAGTAGTGAGGCCGGCTCTGCCGAGACCATAGAATGTACGAAATGCCATTGCCATAGTATCAATAAGAAACATTCGCTTCATATTTAGCCCTCAGATGGCTGGGATTGTGTTAGATATATTTTAGCACAGCTATTTTAGCCGTCATAAGTCGATAGTGTGCTGATATTATCGAGTGCTAAGTTGATATAAACAGCTGCAGCCGTATGGTTTTTTGATATAAAAGATGATATTGTCAAATAATTGTTTAGATTTGAGGTGACTTTCTAGCTAATTAGATTCTATTTTCTGATTGCCTATTGATGAGGCCTCATTTTAAAAAGCGTTTCTTTCTTGAAAAAATACTGGAGGTTATTTGCTTTGGATGATGCGGTCAAAGTTGTAACTTGGAACTTAAACTCTATTAGATCACGGCTTGAACGTCTTCTTGATTATCTGAAACGTGAACAACCCGATGTGGTAGCTCTCCAAGAATTAAAGTGCATAGATGGTCAATTTCCCTACGATGCCATTGAATCCATGGGTTATAAGGCTGCAGTTCATGGTCAGAAAACCTATAACGGCGTGGCTGTTTTAACCAAGGTGGGAATGAACTGTAGAGTTGAATCTATAGAACTTATGCCTGGCGATACTGAAGCTCGGTTTATTCATTGCTGTGTCGATAAAAATAGTAGCGGTTCTATCATAGACGTTGTTTGTATTTACGCTCCAAATGGACGAAATATTAACGATCCAGCCTATCGTTATAAGCTGAGGTGGTTTGAGGCTCTTAATACTTATATCCAGCAGCAAATTTCTAAAAAAAGTAAAAAGATTATTGTTTTAGGTGATTTCAATATAGCTCCCCAGGATATTGATTGTTTTGACCCAGAAGGCTTTTATGAACAGCTTCATGTTTCGACACCGGAGAGGACCGTTTTCACAAAGCTATTGCAGCAAGGTTTGATTGATCTTTATCGTGAGGTTTCGCCCGCTGAGACGAGTTATAGTTGGTGGGATTACCGAAATTTAGGCTTTGCTAAAAATCATGGTTTAAGAATAGACTTTATTCTTAGTAGTTTAAACCTGAGTCGGGGGCTAGTTGATTGCTATATTGCTCGGGATGAAAGGCGTGCTCCCAAAGATAGGCCGAAGCCGTCGGATCACGCTCCAGTTGTGGCAATTTTTAAAGAGAATGTTTTTGCTTAGGCCATGTAGCATTGCGAGGTGGAGTAAATATTAGGTCATATGAAAGACTATAAGTAAATTCTAAAGTATCTTCTTTATAGTGTTTTGGTAATGGTGGATATGGGGCTGTCATATTCAGTATATTTAGCCAGAATTGATCGATCTCATCATCTCCAGATGACTTTAAAATGTATGACTTTGTCATGATGCCGCTCCTTTCTATTTTGATTGCAACCACGCATATGCCTCGCATCCTTGCTTTGCCATATTTTAAGAGTTTTTTCTGTATCGCTTTAGACTTTGATATACGGCTATACGGTGAGGTATATGTCATGGCTACCATTCGTCTTACCTGGGTGAAGTAGCTCATCCATTTTAATTCTGTCGTATTGACATCGATTGTGTTTCCCGATTCCGTCTCTTTAGTGATGTGATCTTGGTAACCGAGCTCATGCGGTCTTTTTAGGTCGGTCAAGTTGGGTAGAAGATCCTGGTAGGTTTTAATATTATGCCAGCCTTTTTCATCCTTAGTGGGCTTTTTTACTTTTACTTTTTTTAATAATTCAGATCGTTCTAGCGCAGCGATTTCATCGCTACTGCTAGGAAAGCTATCGCTCATTTTTGGATTAATAACTTTTGTTTCCATGAGAGTCTTGTGATTTTTATATCCATAGAAATCACTTTTTTCAGGTTTTTTAGTTTCCTTTTGTATTGTTTCTATTATTTGTCTAGGTTTTTTTTCAGGGCTTACTATCTGGACTTTTATTTTTTTCTGGTTTACCGATTGTCTTTCTGGAAAAAGGGGGAGAAGATTTATAGTTACAAACAGTAGAAAAATGCCAGCAAGTATTATACTTGGCCAGCTCCAAGGCCTGGGAGTACCTGTATATTCAATGTATGGAATGTTAGCCAGTTTCTACCTCCAAAACCAAATCAGGGCTTACTTCGGTTCATCAATTCGTCATCCCATATTTTCGAAAACCACAGTTGTTTTCATAATCTATTTGTTTCCTTATTTAATGCTTCTATTGATAGCCTAAGGGTGTCGTCAGTTTTTTTCCATTTCCTACTTCTGATTACATTCTTTGCATTTAGCATGGCTTCTAGTTTGATCCAGGTTTCTCGTCTTGTATTGTCAAGCAGCATTTTCATTATAGTTTTTACCGAGTCTTTATCATAAATAGGATTTAACATTTCTTTGGATAAAATCGAATTTAGCTGGGCTCTTCTTACCTTGAGGATGGTCAGTTCCTCATTGAGCTTTGTATAAATACGATCTAGGGCTGATTTTTTGTTTTGGCTGAGCTTTGCCTGATTCAGTATTATGGGGTAAGGCTGCTGGACGGTAAGTTGTGTCGGCATTGGTTGTTTTGCTAGTCTAGCCTCAACATTTTCTCGCAATGCTCGGTGAGAACAGCTGAAATTAGGGGTCACTAGGGCAAGTGTGAACAGCGTTTTCTTGGTTATTTTCATTTTTCTCTCCCGTCTTGGTCTCGCCTAATCTTCAAGATTTTACGGTAATATGCATAACGACGCAAGATGGCCTATTAGTTAAAATATTGACTTCTCATACACTATTAAAATTTTATTTTGGTTTACTTTCAGTCGGTAGGAGCCACCTCTGATAGTCCGCAGTCTCGGTGAGTAAAGCCGTTCTAAGTCAAAGCTGACATTTAGCCTTGGTTTTGCGAGTTAGAAAGACTAAACCGAGCATGGCAACTATTTTTCCTTTAGGGTTTAACCTGACTTTGGACTTGGTTTTTGGTGTGTAACTTCAAACCATTCCTTGCTAATTAGGAATCGTCTGCGTCTGGGTCTGCGTCTGCGTCAGCGTCAGCGTCAGCGTCTGCGTCTGCGTCTGCGTCTGGGTCTGCGCCTCCAATAGTTCTATTTCCTGTTTCTGTCGAAGATGAATTGGAACTACCTGTGCTCACAGGAACGAAGCCGTCGATTGAGCCATCGTAGGCTGGAAAGTCGTTGTCTGGCCTAGCTGGAGAGGCGGTATTTTCGCATACCTCGTCGGAGTCTAGAGGCTGAGCGACAGCGTCAATGGTATATTTACTCCATGAATATTGGTTGTTTTGAACCTCTGCAAAGTAGAGAGTTGTTTCTTTTTCTGACTGTCCACAATTATAGAGGCTCTGCTTTGAATACTTACTTTTATGGCTATTAATATCGGATTCTAGTGTGGGAAACCTGTTAATAACGTTGCGCAGGCAACATGGGTAGGGTGTCATGGGTTCGGTGCATGTCATTTTTTCAGCGGACCAAACTAGTCCATGGTTTTCATTGCAAACCTTCTTCAGCTCTGAAAACATTTTTGTCTTTTCATATAGTTTACTATCACCAAGGGAAGAATCTGTTGGCGCGTTTTCACCGGCCTGGGGTTCTTGAGGCGTCGCTTCTGCCTCTTCTACCATGGGCTCTTCAGGGGGGCTGCTTTTATTACCTTTCTTATTAGATTCGCAGGCTTGCAGGTAAAATAAGCCAGCTGCCATAGCGGCAATTAGCAGAATGCGCATGTAAAAGTCCTCCAGTGGTATTGCCTGACCGTTATCGGAAATTTGGGGGAAATCTTTAATATTCTATAAAAACCATATAATATTAGATATTTGTAGTTATTTTTTCTATGCTGTTTTTTTTGAAACTTCTCTTTCAGGAAAGCTCCAGCCGAAGAATGCCAGGGTTATCGAAAAAATCGGGCTTAATATGTTGAAAAAGCAGTATGGCAGATAGTCAAGGGTAGCAACCCCAAGTATTCCGCTGTTGTATGCCCCTCCACTATTCCACGGCACTAGAACAGATGTAACCGTACCGCTGTCCTCGAGAGCTCTGGATAGGTTTTTCGCATGCAGGTTGAACTTTTTGTAGGCCTCCCGGAATAGTCTTCCAGGGAAAATAATAGCGATATATTGGTCACCTGCGGCGACATTCGTGAAAATGCAGGAGGCCACAGTAGCACAGACCAATCCAAAAGTAGATTTTACCGTAGCTAAAAGTGTACTGGCGAGTTTTTCTAAGAAGCCTGTACCATCCATAGCACCGCCAAAAATCATAGCAGAAATGATTAGCCAGATTGTATTGAGCATACTAGACATTCCGCCACGTGACAGAAGCTTATCGATTTCAGAATGTCCCGATTCTATCTTAAAGCCCTCTATAGTTACAGACATGATTTGCTGATAAGTAGTCTTAATTGAGTTACTCCCGAGCTGGCTAAGTAAATCTTGCTGAAACACAACAGTTGTCAGAGCACCTAAAACGCAGCCGATAAGAAGTGCTGGAATCGCAGGGATCTTCTTTGCCACCATTATAAGAACTATGACTGGTGCGGCGAATAGTAGTGGGGTTATATGGAATATTTCAGATATTTTCGCAGTCACTAGTTGGATATTATCAGTTGGCACATTTGCCTGCCCATAAAAGGAACCTAGGACAGTGAATCCTATGACGGCGCAGCAAATTGCTGGTCCAGTGGTATATATCATATGGCGAATATGGCTGAATAAATCGGTGCCGGCTACAGCTGGTGCCAGGTTGGTGGTGTCTGAGAGAGGAGACATTTTATCTCCAAAGTAGGCTCCAGATATAACAGACCCGGCCACCATACCCACCGGTATCCCAAGTGTTTCACCAATTACCATTAGTCCTACGCCCAAAGTTCCAGTGGTTGACCAGCTGCTACCTGTAGCCAGTGCTACGATCCCGGAAACCACACAAGTAATAGGCAAGAATAGGCTTGGACTGAGAACTTTAAGGCCGTAAAAGATGATTGCCGGAACGATACCAGCTAACATCCAAAGGCCAACCAGGGAGCCAACTGTGAGCAAAATCATCACAGATTGCAGAGCAACAGTAATGGATTCGATTATTTTTGCTTCCATTTGTTTGTATGGAATGCGGTAGTTGAAAAAGCCAATGGTTACGGCAAGGGCAGCACTGAGTATCAGGGCTATCTGGTTTGAGCCGTAAGAAGCATCCTCTTTATAAATTTGAATATTTAACACTAGAAGCCCTAAAAGAAGCCCTACCGGTGCTAGGCAAGCTAAAATATTGGGTGATTTTGATGTAGTCGTATTGGTCATTCTGAGGTTCTCCCATAGTAGCTGGCGCTAACATAGCCTAGACACTGTAGTAAGTCGAGAAATTCAGGAATGTTGGTAGCTAGTCTGTATTTTAAGTATATTATTCGCGGTATTGAGGTTAGATTATCCGTTCTGTATCTCCACATAGGACCTAAAAACTATGAAGAATGCATATAAAGGACTATTTTTTTTACTAATTAACATTTTGTTGTTAGATATTGCTGTCTCAGTGCCTCTAGAGGAATATAACCAGACTACTCCGCCGGATAGTCTAGGTGGGCCTCCATACATTTATACCGGGCAGGTTCTAGAGGTTCAGGATGTGGGTACCTATACTTTTTTCCTCTTTACGCCAAAAGGGGAGCCTACGGTAAAAAAATGGGCTGCCACTACTCAAGTTTCGTTGAAAAAAGGTTATCGAGTTACTTTTAGTAATCCCTTGGTGATGAAAAACTTTTACTCGAAGACGTTGAAAAAGACCTTTAAAAAGATTCTTTTTCTCAGTGAAGTAGGTATTAAATCAAAATCATCTCTCTGAGCGCACACTATTACTTTTCAGGCTGCATACAAGTTGTTGGCAAGCTCTAATTAATGCAACTGTGCTTTATTAGGGTTGCTTTTTTTAACTGAGAATATTTCGGAGCCGCAGTAAATGATAGATTTACTCTGCAGCTTAAAACAGTAATAGCAGAAAGGCACCGAGCCTATTTGGTTAAAACATCATACTTACTCATAGTTCTTTGGCATGCCTGCGGTTTTCCTGATGTATACTATTCGAGGGACGAATGTCTGTAGAGCATTTGCGACCATCAATAGCTTTTCAAAGATCCAGGAGTACTTGTGAATAAAGAAACTATTAGGGAAAACCTGGATAGAATTCAGAAGCTTCGGCGTAATGGCGAACCTGGTAGAGCAATGCAGGAACTTGAATCGTTATCGGATTCAGCAAGGACGGTCCCTGGCTTTCATTATCTCCAAGGGTGCCTGCATCAGGACCTAGGTCAGTTAGAAGATGCACACTTATGCTACTCGAAAGAAGTCAAAGAAAACCGGGGTTTTTTTCAAGCTTATGTCAACAAAGGCGTGCTTTACTTCAATAATTCAAAAATTCCAGAAGCCATAGCTTGCTTAAAGCTTGCAATGTTGTCGGCACCTACTGAACCCCTACCTTATTTCAATTTAGGGAATTTAATGCGTTATACTAAGAGGTACAAAGAAGGTATAGTATATTATAAAAGAGCAGTACTTCTCGATCCTGGTTATTTAGATGCATGGCGAAACCTTGCTTCTTTGTATAGAAATGTTGGCGATGTCCAAAATGCGATAATAGCCTATAAAAAAATAATTGACTTAGATAATCACTGTGAAACAACACCTTATCTGCTTGATGCCATAACAAATAGATCTTCAAAGGAGTCGCCTGCAAGCTATGTTAAAGATCTTTTTAACAATTACGCAAGCTCATATGAGACACACGTAACTTTAGGTCTAGGTTATCAATGTCATAATTACCTTGCCCAAATGCTTCCAAATGACTTTTCTGCTATCGAAAAAGCAATTGATGTGGGTTGCGGCACTGGTTTAGCAGTTCAAGCTTTTCAGAGTTTGGATGTTGATATCAAGAGGTGGGTGGGTATCGATGTTTCCGAAAAAATGTTAGCTGAAGCATCGGATAAAAATATATACAAGGAGCTTATTTGTGGGGATTTTTGCGAAGAGTTGGAGTCCAATAACGAAAAGTACAATTTGGTAGTTGCTGCTGATGTTTGCCCTTATTTTGGTTGTTTATCCCGAGTTTTTTCATCTTTTGAAAAAGCTCTGGCACCTCAAGGTATAGCCTTATTTTCTGTCGAGCTGTGCACGGATGAAAAGCATGACTACTCAGTAAATGCACATGGAAGGTTTGAGCACAATGAAGACTATGTAACGACGCTAATTAAGTCATATTCATTACAAGTTTTGAGTTTTCGTAAAGAAGAAATTAGGAAAAATGCTGATAATCCGGTGCTGGGAGGGCTATTTATGGTTTGCAGATCTGAGGATCAATAATGAAAATATAATGAGTCTTCGGCTGAGCTAATTCAGAAAATATTGCCTAGTAATAGAATTTGAGCATTTGATAAAATTGTAGCATGAGTGGAATCTGTAAAATAAGAATTATGGCCTTCATATTGATTGTATATTGGCCTGCAATAGATGGATTTGCGATCAATGAAAACTTGAAGAGGGTTTTTTCTTTTGTCCATAAAAGTCTTCCCAATAAATTTATAAAGTCGATCAAAATTAGTAGCGATTTTTCATGTGGAAATAGTGGTGCTGAAAGCAAATATTTTTACGGAAATCAAAAAGTGGGTTATGTGGAGGTGGCGCCTAAGTTAGAGGAAGATTTTTTAATATTTGAAATTATTCCGCTAACATATAGGTGGTCTACGAAATTATGGTGCGTGCATGGAAAACAGCAGACTATCCTAAAAAGTTACAACTTTAAACAGCCTGTTTTGCCATTTTTGAAGGAACTTGAACCTCTTAGTAATTCAGCACTGCTGCCATTTAATTTTCTTGGTGCTGTTGGATCGCTGGATACGATCAGTACGGATTTTGTACCACCGGAAGAGAAGAGTCATATTGGCGTTTTAATGATTACGAATAAATTTTACGAAGTAATTTGGGCTATGGTGCCGAGTCGGGGTCTTCAGCCCTTCTCACGAGTGTTAAGCCTCCAATGGTCGGCTGACGGTCTTTTTATGTCAGGGCAAGAAGGGTCATTTAGAGTTGATACACATGGTGTAATGACACCGACAATGAGAAGCCGAGAGGCTATAAGGAGTGTCAGGAAAAATGCAGATGGAATTGCATACCTTATGGACTCAACTATTTATGGTCGTTGGGACTTTATGGACTTCGTAATAGGTCCTAAAATTTTACGAGCGACTCATTTGGAAATCGAAGATAAATATTCAAATAATATGATGAATTTAAATACAGCTGACCACGCTAATGCGAATACTAATCAAGATATGACTATTCGTGACTTAGATTTTTCTAAAAATCATGCTGTTGTCGTACTTAATAATGGTTGGGTTCTAACAACATCAGATAAAGGTAACAAATGGTCGCAAAACTTTCTTGCAGACGAGCGCACAGCGGTGAGTGCTACTCTGGTTGATAATAATCTATGGATAATGTGGTGGAGTGGTAGCGATCTGATAATTGAGAAATATATTAAAAGGAAAAATTCATTTTTAAGTAATGTAGCGAAGCAGGTGCCATGCAAAAGTCGAGGTTTGGGTAGGTTTATATCTAGCAGGAATAAAAAGTTATATATTCTGTGCCAGGAATCTAGTGCTAAACGCTTTGAATCTTTTTATAGCGGTAATGATTTAGTTATAGAGTATGACCTAGCAAGGGATAAATGGTCAAATCTTACTACCCTACCGCAAACATTCTATAGCCAGCAACGATCAGTTCTGCTGTCAGATAGTCTATTTGATAAGAATGTGCGGGAGTCTTTGTGAGCCGTTTTGAAAAAAAATTTTTGGTGAGCGTTGAAGAGTATTTAAAAATATGGCGCTTTATATCGGTAGTGGGCTATAGAGACCCAAATAGTGCAGATCGGGGAAGATATCCAGTCATTACAGAATATTATGATTCTCCTGATCTTGCATACTACCATGATAAAGTAGAGGGGGAGAGGCGGCATATTAAAATCCGGAGGCGTTCATATGCGCCTCAATTAGACAAGGATCACTTTTTCTGGGAAGCGAAAATAAAATTTGGAGATGAACAGTCTAAGGTTAGAGTTTCAAATGAAAGTCGTGAAACGAATGATTCATGGGATTTTTTTCGTCAGCTGTCAGTAGGGACCTTTCTCCTCCCTAAGTGCGTTGTATATTATGAGAGAGAGGCTTTTTTTATTCCATTAGAAGAAGAACTGGTTAGGATTAATTTTGATCATAATATTTTGGCTGCAAAGCCCACAGAAGACAGTATTGATTGGGGAAGGTCCTGGCCTGTAGAAACAGATGGTAATATTTTAATGGAGATTAAAACTCAGAATCCAGAATGGCCTTCATTATTAAATGACTTCTTTAGGAAAGTAGATGCTTCGAGATCGAGTTTTTCAAAATATATATCAAGTATTGATGTACTTTATTCTATG
>MDTC01014168.1_pt1 | contig 10438 bp, 11 predicted proteins | sample 811181 | NCBI WGS metagenome assembly MDTC01 (sample SAMN05326644, study PRJNA326480) | marine metagenome | isolation source: seawater | place: Pacific Ocean: North | collected 2011
ATCATCTTCATCGATACCTTCGCCTGTGTTCTGTTCACAGGGACCATAATATGGGTTGTGGTTCTGTAAACTTTGCTCGTTACGAATCCACTCACCTGCTGCTTCCCAAGGTGCTGCCAACATAGGACGACCATCCCATTTATTCTTAGCAAACTTACCTTCTTGCTCTACATATGACACGAAACATTGAATCTGTTCTTTGTCACCTTCGTAGTTAGGACGCCAGTGCAAATCCTCGTGACCTCTGAAGATAATAGAGTCACCAGTTTCTAAGAAGAACTCATAGGTTTTTCCCTCCACTTCGATAAAGAAGGGCCACTTATATTGTGGGTCAGCACTAACACAAACGTTACCCACCCATTCTCCACTACTACGGTCACGATGTGCGTAGCACTCGGTATTCTTAACGTACAGTCTACCGTAAGAGAATGTCTGCCACAATTTCTTCTTGATTAACATCTCAATCAGTGGTTTGTGATACTGACCAAGTGCTTCAAATGGTACTGGGCAATACATACTAAATGCACCAGGCATTGTAGGATCACCCATAGGAAGATCAGGATATTGATATTGAACAACATCCTTAATCATATGATATTCGAGTGCAACGTGATCGCACAATGTCTTAGGGACAGCGTTTCGTACGATCCACAATCTACCCTCTACAATCTCATTGATTTTCATACTGCACGTCCGAAAAATAATAATGTGAGTCTACCATCATTTATATCTTTACCGAAGAACTTACCACCTGAGTGATACTTCCTCCCGTCAAATATAATGCAACGATTATATCGTGCTTCGATAGTAGTATTAGCGATGAAATGCTTATTACACTCATCTTTATGTGAATTGAGTTTAGATCTCAACTCAGGATCATCTGTGTGGACATTTGATTTGAACTCATCTTCGTAGTTAATACTATCATCATTGTGAGGAACATCGTACAGTGATGTACCACAACCTTGAGGATTTTCTGGGTTCAAATATATCAATCCACCAATACCAAAGTCATCGTCATCACGATGAATCCACCCTGATTCATATTCTTCAGTGCACACGTGGAAGGTAACATCTAGAGTCTCGAAGTGAGACTTACCAGGCACATATTGAATCAATTTGGATGCTAATCTCTGGTGAAATTCGTAGTCGATATGGTGCATCAAAGGTGCTGCACGTACACCTGGCCAGTTACCTCCAGCGGGATGATCTTTGCACGGAAAGTAATCTAAACCAAGTGCCCACTGTCTAATAACAGAGGGTGTCTCGAAGAAGTTATCTACGACTACTGTCGGAATGGATTGATAAAGGGACATTTGGGACGATTGCCAAACATTAACTGTGCTGACAGATGTGGTATGAGGTTCTTGAGATTAACTCTCTTTTCAAACATCCTAATCTGCTCAAGTGTAGGAGTTGACTTAACCATATCGAATGTCTCTGTGAGATCATTCTCCTTGTAAAATGCAAACCTAAACAGTGGATCACCACGCTTGATTACCACTGGTTTACTCTTATCAACAACGTCAAATGCGAACGTTGCTAGTCTACTCCATTCAGATAGATTCCACCATCCACCAACCAATGTGATGTTGTTTCGATGAGAAGTAAGACCACAATCTTTCTGCTCAACCCAAACGTGTGGTGTATCTGTCCAAATATAGAATTTCATCAAGTGTAACTGGAATGTACCAGTTTTCTGCCAATTCTGAATGGGTTCGAGATACTGACGTATGTCAGTGTTAGGTGAGTCAATAGTCTCATTCTCAAAATCTATATTCAGAGTGACATCTCGTGGTGAGAACACTGTGAACTCTCTCTTTGCCTTATGTGCCCAAGCAGGACATTTATAGTACGGTAAAGAAGAACCCTGATGATAATGGAATCGTTCTGGTTCGATACCAACTCCATCAACATTCAGGGGTGAATTAAGTGCATCAGGACCAGCATTACCTTCAAATTGATAATAGTGGATCTGTGTCATTTTTTCTTGAAGAGAAATCTAAACGGACACTTAGGTTCTTCCTTAGTGCCGAACAACTTCTCTTTCAGTTGGCGTAACATAATTAAAGTTAAGAACTAAACGATGGGAAGATTCAACAGGACAGTGAGATGCGTGCATTGTAAGACCATCAAACATAACTAATCTACCCTTTTTGGGTGATACTGTCTCTTTAACGTCTCCTTCAGGACTGAAGAAATGCGTGTCACCATCACTATCGTTGACATAATATATTGCTGTAGTGTGAGGACACTCAGCATCAACGTGAGGCATATTATACCCCATCTTGGTGGGTAAAAGCAACCCACCTTTCACTCTCAGTAATTCATAATGAGGATCGTTTACAAAAGATAGAAACAAAGGGAACAAGAAATCCCAGTAAGGTGACTCGTGCTCCATCATTCTGTCATAGAATAGATGTGCGAAACCTGCTGTACCTTTTGCGTTTGGATCTATACTCTTCGCTGAATCTTCTACCCTGTACGTTACATCAGATAGAAACTTCCAAGGAAACTCTATATTAGTCAGCATCGCTTCTACACGATCCTGATAGAGTTTTGGAATCACGTCATCAATAATCCGCAAGTGCATAATTCAACGTCAAACAGACACGATCATCGTCCACCCGATTCACCTGTGTACGGTGTTTTAACCACCCAGGAAATACTAGAATGTCGTTAGTTTCAACTGGTACCTCATTCCACAGATCAATCTGTGGTTCTCCAGGTGTACCCCAACGATGATATTCTAGTGGGTCACGATATTCAAAATGACCAGAACCTTCTGGTACTTTGAGATAACAAGAGACAACCATTGGTGCACCATTGTGATAGTGCTCCATCGTACGTCCAGAGCGTTTGTGTACATTGACCCAGGATCTGATTGGTTCAGGAATACCTGGTTGATAACCCCAATTATGCCAAATGGCGTGCAATTTGGGTTGCAGATATACAATCAGATCCTCAAGGATCTCCCACTTGTGTGGTGCTGATTTGTCATTGTAAACAGTAGAGAATGAAGCACCAGTTTCCAAGGCAGAACCTGTTCCCCAGTGCTGTTCAGTTTCATCCATCAACATACCAATATGTTCCTGAAGTGATTCACCTTCATAATTGAAGGGATACTTCAGTTTCCATATGTACGTTGGTGATGCTGCTACTGCATCAATGTCATCAGGAATCGGAACGCCCACCGATAATCTCCATTTCTTCTCCACCTTGTTGGAGTTGGATCTTAGGAATACCAACACCAGTGGTGTCACCCAATACCTGCTCTTTACAGATTAGCAGTGCATCGATAGCACCTTCAAGTTGAGATTTACGAGCGAAAGCATCACTACGCTTCTCAAATTCGATAGTAGTAACACCATATGGGTTCAGTTTCTTGTCACTGAACGCCTTATCGTAATCCTCAATTTCTTGTTCTACCTGTTGTTTCTGAAGGTAGAAGTTTTGAATCAATTCATCAATGGTCATCAGTTTTCTTTAGAATGAAAGTTAATCGCTTGCATAGCACGCTTGATACGACCCTGAACATTGTCGTGGACCATATACTCAGAGCGAATAGAATAGTTGAACGCACGTTCAAGATCCCAATCCTTCTCTGTAGCATTATCTATGCTCGTATCATACCACGACTTTTCCAAAGTTTTGCGTGGCATAGGAAGAAACTGTGCTAAAGGTGTGCCTGCTTTAATAAGCGTACCCTCTGCTCCAGTATCTAATTCGTGCCACAGCAGTTGGATATTCACTTGGAGTGCATATCGTGGATCAAATACACCAGCGACTGCTTGGAATCGTGATTCATTGTTCCACCAAACTGGTTGCTGTAGCAACACAATATCATCAGAAGATCTGATGCGCCAAGGTGTTTCAACCTTGATAATATGTGCCAGAGTATCTCTAGGACTATCAATCAAAGGAATTACCTGTGACGGATCGTGGTCAGAGATATAGTTACTGTGACGCACGAAAACGTTGGGTGTTTCCCACTCAAAACCAATACCATCACCAGTAGTTTTGATGATGAAATCCATTGGTGCAACAACTACCCAACCTGTACGGCACAGTTGTTTAATACCAGGGCAATTTGAACTATTTTGAGAACCCATAAATGGGCATCGCTTATTCTTTACCTCAGGTGCTTGCCAAGATCTCTTAATACTGTGAGTAGGGACAACTGGATAACATTCAGCAATGCCTGGTTCTAGACTATACCATCTGATCCAAGGTTTCTTCTTAAATAAGTTCAGCACGGATTTCGTCACCTCCATAGATGTATTCTTTCAAGTATTCATAATGTGAAGGACATTCATCACTGGATACAAAGGACTCAACCTCTTCCCAGTATTCTTTATGCTTGGTGTCAACAAATACGAGTTCATCTGAATCACGATCATTAACCCAATCGCGACCCAACTTGATACCCATACCAGCAACAATATAGTTGAGTCCTGCCATATTGACATCCATCGTTTGATCGAGATCAAGTGAAGAACCCATACGCTCGTAGTTGTCAACAACACGAACGTGCATATCAGATTGTTCCTTCATATAATCATTCCGCTGTGTACACCAACGCCAGTACGGATTATCAGTACGCATAGACAGTGCATAGTGCATTGCTACAAACTTACTGAAACCAATAACTTCACGTTGAGCAGAATAATTAAACCATTCACGTTCCATATTGGTAACGTAACCGTCCCTACGTTGAAGGACATCAACCAGTCTAAGGATATTCTCGTGAGTTGTCAACAACCCAGTAGACTCCAAAGGTTCAACGAAACCGTACGATAGACCAATGGCAACAACATTCAGGTTCCACGCTTTCTCGTGATACCCGTGCTTAATGTCTATCTTACCAACTTCATACTCATCAGGAGATACACCGTACTTCTGTTCAATCCAGTTCTCAAATTCAGGGAGTGTTTCACTCTCCATTGCGAATCTTGAGGACCAGCAGTAACCAACACCAATGCGATTCCACAGTGGGATAGACCACATCCACCCGTTTTCTGCTGCTTCACAGTCAGTCACGTTGTGCATATCCTGCTCTCGTTGTTCTTGAGTCAGGTACGGAATCCTTGCAAAGAATGCCTTATCGTTAGCAAGATCATCAAACTTGACGAATCGTGTTCCCAGATATTGCTCCAACAATACGCTAGAGAACCCAGAACAGTCGATGAAGAGATCTCCAATAACACCAATCGTTCGCTTATCTTCAATTAGACGTACCGCAAGTTGTTTAATTTCTCTGTTAGATGCAGCAGGAGATCCACCCCTATCAACATCTTTAACGGATCCACGAACTTCACCAATAATGTGAGTGAACCTACCTTCATACTTGTAGCAGATCTCATCACGCAGATACTCACCGAAAAGTGTAGCATCCATATGATACGCTACATCAGTTCTCCAGTTAAAGTTACGCCAACGCTCATCACGATTGTCCCACTGTTTATTGTGTTTAACCAGTGAACTGTTCTCCTTATTGAAGAACTCAGCGAATGTTTCAGGTGGATACTCTAGTGGTTTTTCTCTTGCGAGATCAAACCAATCCTTCATACCTTCAATAGTATCATTGTAATCATACTTACCGAATGGATACTGGAATACTGTACCCTTCTCACGGAAGTTTGTAAATTGAATACTATTCTTATATGTTGCGTTGCAGGCAGGCATCCAGTCTTTGTCTTCTAGACCCAACGCTTTCATATACTTGTTAATGTGTCCCAGTGTAGATTCACCTACACCCACAGTCGGTTTGTCACTCTCAATCAGAACAACATTCAACCAAGGACATAATTTAAGTAGAGCAGCACAGGTCATCCAACCTGCTGATCCACCACCAACAATAACAACGTTTTGGACTTTCATAATTAATTCTCTTGTGTCTTATATATGTTGGAACGGTAGTAGTCAATGGCACGAGGATAACCGTGCGTACGATGAGGATCTGGTCTCAATCGTTCTTCTATCGCTTCATTGTAGTCTCCCACACTGAATCCATTCATTTCTGATTTGGTTTGATACCACTCAGGCATCATATCATATTGGTACCCACCTAGCAAGTAGAGTTGTCCGATAGGTAGATAGTTCATTTTATTGATCCCATCCCAATCCTGCACAAGATTGTCAGGAATCTCATCATTCCACGTACTGCTGGTGTAATGTTTCCAGAATGGTGTGTCACAACGTGATCCCATTGTGTAATGTCTCACCACAAAATCCCTGAATGAATGGAACTTATCACGGCAAGCAAAGTTAAACTGCTCACGCATATATCCATTCCAATAGTTTTGATCTGTAGGTAATACCTGTATCAGTTTCCATAGAAACTCGTGCACAGAGTATAGTCCACCAGATTCAAGAGGTTCAATGAACCCAGCAGATAATCCAATGGAAACTACATTATGTGACCAAACTTTCTTCCTAATTCCTGTTGGCCACTTCAATAATCTGAACTGATTATGTGGTTTATCAACTGAAAGATGCTGCTTAAATTCTTCTAACGCATCCTCATCTGAAATATACTGAGAACAGAAATTATATCCTGTTCCAATACGTGACCAGGTAGGTACATTCCATACCCAACCAGCACTCAATCCTGTGCAGTTAGTGTACGGTACCAGTTGATGTTCTTTATATTCATATTCCAGTCTACACGCCCAAGTGCTATCAGTCTTGAGAGTAGGAAAATCTTCCCAAGGAACGTGCAACTCATTCATCAAAAGTGCACGGAATCCAGTGCAATCTATAAAAAGGTCTGCATCGACATACCGATCATCACTACCAAGATAAACTCCACTAATCCCATCCACGGTACGAGCATAGTTCGTAACTGTGCCTTCAATATATTCAACTCCTTTGGGGATCGCATAGTTGTGTTTAAGGTAATCAGCGAATAACAAAGCATCTAGGTGATACCCAGTAAAACGCTCAAGATATTTGGGATAGAGTCTAGCATCTTCTACCACTGGAATGACATTAGAGTAAACCGTACCAAATGTCATTGGATCTACTTTCTTTCCCCGTCTCCAGTTCATATATTCTGTAACTGGTGCAATATCTTCACTAGGTCCAAATGGATAGTGAAAACTACCGTTAGGGTTAAAGTTTACGAAACGTACAGATTGTTTGTACGTTGCATCACAAGCAGGCATCCATTCCTCATCCTTGAGACCCAGATACCGTACAAAATCATTAAAAAATTGTGTTGTCGATTCTCCAACGCCAATGCGAGGAACAGGAGACTCAACTAACACAATTTTCTTGGTGTCACCAAAATGCTTAATGAGCATAGAGGCAGTCATCCACCCCGCACTGCCGCCACCGACAATGCAGATCTTATCTAGTTTCATATTGTCAGATTATTTACCTCGGTATTATACCAGAGGATCGTCATAAGTTCTACCCCAGTTGCTGTATCTTTCCCAGCAGGGAGTATCAGCAGGTGAAATCTTACAGGGACGAGTGGTTGCAGGTTCTTGATCGTCAGACATAAAGTCTGCTACTTCTTCCTCTGTCATAGAAGGATCCATCGGTTCCTGAACAGATGAAGGAGAAGTTGTATTCTCTTTCACATTCTTAATGTGATTGAACCACAGAGCATCATCAGCAGTCAGTGATCTGCCAGCAGCAAGATCCTTGTAGAGCATATCAAGTTGTTCACCGATTTGACCGTACGCTACTGTACGAGCAGTTGCAGGATCGGTAAATTCTTCGACACGCTTCACCCAGATCATATCCTGAGCAGAAGGGGACCACTCAAGTGTCCAAGTTTTAGTAATATCATCAGGTGCGTTCACCCACATTTGGGGACAACCTTGACCGAGGAAGAGTTCATATTCTTCACCAGGTTCTACGATGTCTGCAACGTAACCTGATACGTCCATTAATGCTTTTTTCATCTCTTACCTCTTACTTGTAGTTAATGACAGTAACAACACCATACTTACCGTTAGAACCACGGAAAGAGTGGAAGTGACCGCCTGAACCGCCAGCACCGTACGCAGCGTGATCCTGGTGATTGTGGGAGTAGTTGCCACCATTTGGCCAACCGCCACTCACTGCACCACCGAAGTGGGAGGATCCACCGATGCCGCCACCACCGCCGTGGTGAGACTGTCCGCCGCCACCCCAGACGTTAAGGTCACCACCGCCGCCTTGTCTACCAAGACCGCCTGAGTGCCCGTTGTTCCTGTTAGCGCCGTGACCGCCACCTGCTGAGAGATAAGGACCGAAAGAGGAACTGCCACCGTCACCACCGTGACCGAAATACCAGGTTCCACCGCCGCCGCCTCCAACAGAAATACCTACAGAAGAGATGTTAGCAACGTCAAGAACACGCTCAGAGTAACCACCAGCAGCACCAGATTCACCGTGACCAGATGCACCACCGCCTCCACCTTGGACGCGAACGTGGATATATTTAACACCAGAAGGACGGTTCCAAGTACCGTTACCAGTCCAAACTTGGAGAGAAGAGATGTTCTGAGAAGAAACATCAGTCCAGGTCATAGTGCTACCGTCAGTGGTAAGAAACTTACCTGCCTGACCACTCACAGAGGGAACGATCTGACCCGAAGAACCAGAGATCGTACCATTAATAGTAATGTTGCTAACAGTCAGATTTCCGTTAGCAGTGATGTTACCTGAGGCAAGCGAAAAACCACCAATGCCAGACAGGTCTCTAATAGATGCAACTTTAAGTGTACTCATTGTGCCTGCGAATTTTTCCTAAATGTATTTATAAAAGATTATCAACTGAAGTTCTCAATGTTGATCAGGACGCTAGGTGCCTGACCAAATGCACCATTGTTTTGGATATAACATACGGCACGTTGAGCAAGACCACCAGCACCACTGCCGTGTGGTCCAAAGTAGACGTTTGCAGATTGTCCATTGATTGTCCAACCCGTTGGTGTTCCAGTACCACCATCGAATCTAGTATATACAACGAACACAACAGATCCAGACTCGTAGGTAGGAGCATTAGTGAGGTTGATAGTGTAGTTACCACCACCAGTCTTCCTTACCCAAATGTTACCAAAAGAATTCCAATCGTGGTTTACAGTGCCACTTGTCTGGTAATAATACAGGTGCTCTCTGATACCAGAGTGTGCCAGAGTTCCAGTAAACGTACCGTGACCAGATTCAATGTCAACGAACTGTGCATATGACAGGTCGTCCTGACCCATAATCATCCAGGTTGCATTGTTCTCAACAGTAACAGTGAAACCGTTTGCAATTTCAATAGGACCAGCAGTAAAACCGTTGGTAAATTCTACACCACCATTGAATGTAGGTCCAACAGTAATGTTCTCACTAATGGTAGTTCCGTTAGTTCTGATGATAGAGTTCTCACCAACAGAAGGACCACCGCCACCAACATCATCCCAACCAGGGTTACCAGCATTAGCATCCTGCAGATAGATTTGTGCCTGGTCTTCGGTGGTGTTATACACCAACGTACCATAAGCAGGTGTACCAAGCGCATTGATTTGCGATTGGTTTAGAGGTGGTAGGTTGAGTTGTTCGGATACAGACCACGCTTCAACAAGACCTCTTGTTGCTGCCTGAATCTGGTTACCATTAATCTTGGTTGCCATACTTGAACCTTAGTTCCTATTTCTATTTAGATAACGAGTTCCCTGATGTGGATTACATCTCCAGTGGCGGGAGGAACACTAATACTAAAGTCAACTGCGTTACCACTCACAGTGTAATCTGCTCCAGGAGTTTGAATAACACCATTCAAGAATACGAGAACGGAGTATGCAGTGTGACCAGGAGAGACTGCGAAAGAAGTAGTGGAACCATTACCATTATATAAGACACCATTGTTGTTATTATGTAGACCAGTCGCAAGACGGTATTTGTCAGCAGCACCATAACTACCAGTGACTTCAATGTCACCATCAAAGTGTGTGTTGCCAGCAATCTTCAGTCTGTTAGCAGCATCAGGTGCTACACCAATACCATAATTGGTAACACCACCGAAACGACGTGCGGTGATAGGACCAGTATCGGTCATACCAAACTTATACCACACACCTGCATCATAGATCCAACCAAGTGAATCTCCTGCTGACCAGTCAATGTTATAGATAATGTCTCCATCATTGAATGCAAGAGTGGAGTCAATATCAGGTTGACCAGAACCATCATCCTCAGCGAGGAATGTTTGTCTCAGAACCGTACCGTCATCGTTAGAATAGGTAAGTTTTGTGGTCTGAATGTTCTCAGTGTTGGTGATTCTCTTCTGGAAAGTAACAGGACCAGAGAAGACAGATTCCAACTGGTTAGATGCACCACCGATAACAGTCAGTTTGTCAGTAAGAACAACCTCAGAGAAAGTCTGAATGGTAGTATTTTCTTCACCAACAACATTCAACTGTGCAATATCTTCGTTAGTGATCTGACCCGTAACAGG
>MDTC01091163.1_pt1 | contig 10437 bp, 7 predicted proteins | sample 811181 | NCBI WGS metagenome assembly MDTC01 (sample SAMN05326644, study PRJNA326480) | marine metagenome | isolation source: seawater | place: Pacific Ocean: North | collected 2011
CTGAGGGAAACACCCCAAGAAGCACAAACATTATCGCACAGGTACATGTTGCGAGCTGGAATGATCCGTCAAGCTAGTGCAGGCATTTATTCCTGGCTTCCCCTTGGTTTTAGGGTACTTAAGAAAATCGAACAGATAGTTCGTGAGGAACAGGATCGTGCCGGTGCGCAGGAACTACTGATGCCTACTATTCAGCCATCCGAGATTTGGAAAAAATCTGGTCGATACGAAGACTATGGCAAGGAAATGCTTCGGGTCAAAGATCGGCACAACCGTGAAATGTTATATGGACCAACAAACGAGGAATTGATAACTGAGATATTTGGCAATGATTTGCGAAGTTATCGTGATGTTCCAAAGATTCTTTACCATATTCAGTGGAAATTTCGTGATGAAGTCCGCCCACGGTATGGCGTTATGCGCGGGCGTGAGTTCTACATGAAAGACGCTTATTCCTTCGATATTTCGCCTGAGGCGGGCCGTCTGTCCTATAACAAGATGTTTGTGTCTTATTTACGTTCATTTGCGCGAATGGGGCTCAAAGCAATACCAATGAAAGCTGATGCTGGTCCCATCGGGGGCAATCTTAGTCATGAATTTATAATCTTAGCAGAGACTGGAGAAAGTGAAGTATTTTGTCATTCAGACTATATCGATTTGGATGCACTGAAAGACGAAGCAGAATACGACGGAGATTTGCAGCCAATTATTGATCGGTGGACAAAGCGCTACGCTGCTACAGATGAAATTCATGACGAAGAGAAATTTCACCGCGAGGTGCCGGTAAATAGGAGGGTCTGCGCAAGAGGCATAGAAATCGGACATATTTTTTTCTTCGGGACAAAATATTCTGAGGCTCTTGGCGCCATTGTTGATTTAGCTGATGGTGGAGAGAAAGCTCTTGAGATGGGGTCTTACGGTATTGGTATCTCAAGACTGGTAGGTGGTATTATAGAAGCGAGTCATGACGCAAATGGAATCATCTGGCCGGAGAGTGTGGCGCCTTTTCATGTAGGGCTAGTAAATTTGCGGCAAGGTGATGGAGCTTGTGATAAAGTTGCGGAGTCCATCTTCAGTAAGGTTGCTTCACTTGGTAGCGATATTATCTATGATGATCGCACAGAACGGGCTGGTGCAAAATTTGCCACAATGGATCTAATTGGTGTTCCTTATCAGGTGATCATTGGTCCAAAAGTTGTAGAGCGAAATGTCATTGAGGTTAAGAATCGTAAAACTGGTAAAAGTGAAGAAATGTCGCACGATGCCTTCTTTAACCTTCTTAAGGCGTAGATATGTTTAGTGCATTCGAACGTCTCGTGGCTTTTCGCTACCTCCGCTCAAGGCGTCAGGAGGGTTTTATTTCCGTTGTAACATGGTTTTCACTGCTTGGAATTATGCTTGGCGTTGCCACGTTGATCATTGTGATGTCCGTGATGAATGGTTTTCGCGAGCAACTTCTAAGCCGAATAGTTGGGGTAAATGGGCATGTTGAGGTAGTAAGTCCAAGCCGTGTACTGAGCGATTATGATGCTCTCGTAAAACTCGTCAAATCAGTTGATGGGGTTCTTACAGCTACTCCAGTTGTTCAAGGGCAAGTACTAGCGTCCACTCCAAGTCGCTCCTCTGGCGCGTTGGTGCGGGGTCTTTCTTATGAGAGCATTATGCAGCGTCCTATTCTATCGAATAGTATCCTTAAAGGATCGCTGAATAGTTTTAAAAATGGGTCAAGGATTCTGATCGGTTCGCGTTTCGCTCGTCGTTTTAATCTTAATGTAGGATCCAAAATAAAACTTATATCTCCTCAAAGCACGAACACGGCAATGGGCCCTGTGCCGCGCACCAAAACGTTTCGTGTGGGTGGTATTTTTCGCGTGGGAATGAGCGAATATGACAGTAATTTTATTTACATGCCAATAAAGGTGGCTCAACTTTTCTTTCGACACAAGGAAACCGTTTCGAAAATTGAGGTCATCACAGAAAATGCTGATTTAGCAGATGAATACCGCAAGATTATAGATCAAAAACTTTGGCCAGTAGCCCGGTCACTGAGTTGGCAGCAAGTGAACTCGAGTTTTTTTGAGGCTCTTAAAGTTGAGCGTAATGTTATGTTCTTAATTTTAAGTCTCATTATTCTGGTTGCGGCATTTAATGTTATTTCTAGCCAAGTTATGCTCGTAAACGACAAACGCAAGGGGATAGCTATACTTCGAACGATGGGCGCAACGAGACAAATGATACTGCGTATTTTCTTTATGACTGGAGCCAGTGTTGGCGTCGTAGGTACATTGCTTGGTGGGGTATTGGGTTTGCTTTTTACGTTAAATATAGAAGTTATAAGGCAATTTTTACAATCCCTTCTCAACACTGAGTTGTTTCCTGCGGAGATTTATTTTCTCTCAAAAATGCCCTCAAAAATTGATAACATGGAAGTCGCCTCAGTTTTGATTATGGCTTTGGCGCTCTCGTTGCTAGCATCTATCTATCCCTCTTGGAAAGCGGCGCGTTTGGATCCAATCGAGGCGCTTCGATATGAATAGTAAACTCCTTGAGCTTCGTGCTATCCATCGTAGCTTCAAGCAGCCTGCCAAGAATCTAAGTGTCTTGGAAGATTTATCCCTTAGCGTAGGCGCGGGGGAGGCTGTAGCTTTGGTTGGTCAATCCGGATCCGGAAAGTCAACACTTTTGCATATTGCTGGCCTCTTAGAGCGACCGACCTCAGGGGAGGTTAAACTAACAGGTCTAGATTGTGGCAAAATTAGCGATCGTGAACGCACTGCGATAAGGCGTAATCATGTCGGATTTGTTTACCAATATCACCATCTGATGCCAGAATTTTCGTCTCTTGAGAATATCATGATTCCTCAAATGATGGCTGGTGTTAGTAGAAAAATTGCAACCGAGCATGCGGCCCATCTTTTAAATTCGGTAGGCCTGACTGAGCGCCGCGATCATCGTCCGGCAAAACTTTCTGGAGGGGAGCAGCAACGTGTCGCTTTTGCCCGAGCTCTTGCAAATGAGCCACAAATGCTTCTTGCTGATGAACCCACCGGTAATCTTGATGCTGAAACAGCTGAAAGTGTTTTTATTCTATTGCAGCGTTTGATCAGCGATAATGGGTTAGCCGCCCTTATTGCAACCCACAACCCGGAGTTGGCGAATAGGCTTGACCGACGTCTGCTATTGAAAAAGGGTAAGGTCATCGACCAAAACTCCTGAGTCGTTATTTCCTCTACTTGTATTATTTACATGGTGACCGTAACTCCCTAATAAGTTTGAATTAAACAAGCATCTAAGCAAGTTTATAAATTTCGTGCATACATTGAAGTATGGGACACGCTGGATTCATCCATTTACGAATTCATTCAGCCTATTCACTTTCGGAAGGTGCGCTGAAAATAGGTACAATCGCAGAGTTGTGCGAGCGTTTCGATATGCCAGCGGCAGCTATAACAGACACCAATAATTTATTCGGAGCGTTAGAATTTTCGCTGTCATTAAGAGAAGCCGGTGTGCAGCCAATTATAGGTTGTCAGATAACTCTCTTACGGGAGGATAATTCTGGCGAAGTATCACGGGCTCCGGGAGATCAGTTAATACTGCTCGTGCAATCTGAAATCGGGTACAGTAACCTCCTTAAACTCTCAAGCGCAGCATATCTTGGAGATGAGGCCCTACAGTCAGTTGAAGTAAGTTATTCAGATCTTGAGGCACACTCCGAAGGATTAATAGCCCTTTCTGGCGGTCCAGCCGGTCCTGTCGGGCGCATGCTTGCCGAAGGCCAGGATGATGCGGCCCTTCTTTGTCTCAATAAGTTGAATATGATTTTCCCAGAGCGGTTTTACATCGAGCTTATGCGGCATGGTCGTGATATTGAAACTCAAATCGAAGAGAGCTTAATCAATCTCGCCTATCAAAATAGCATACCGTTAGTCGCAACTAACGAAGTTTTCTTTGCTAAAAAGGAGATGCACGCCGCACATGATGCGCTGATATGTATTGCGGCTGGAGCAACAATCGATCAAGAAAACAGACGTCGCGAAACACCGGAGCACTATTTCAAATCTGCGGCAGAAATGAAAGCATTATTCGCAGATATTCCAGAAGCAATTGATAATACTGTAGTTGTTGCGCAGCGTTGTGCGTTCGTACCTGAAGTCCGAGACCCAATCTTGCCTCTCTATCCTGAATTAGGCGGGAGAACGGAAATGGAAGTACTCAGGGAAATGGCGGGCAAGGGGCTTTCCAATCGTCTAAGAAGGGTAGGTTCTGAGCACTCGAAAACAGAATATATGGATAGGCTTGAATTCGAGCTCCAAACAATTGAGAGCATGGGATACGCGGGCTATTTTTTAATCGTTGCAGATTTTATCCAATGGGCAAAGGACCAAAACATTCCAGTGGGCCCGGGGCGAGGTTCAGGGGCAGGTTCTGTAGTAGCATGGGCACTGACAATCACTGATCTTGACCCACTACGGTGGGGTCTACTTTTTGAACGGTTTCTCAATCCTGAGCGAATTTCAATGCCTGATTTTGACATTGATTTTTGTAAAAATCGTCGGGACGAGGTTATCGGATATGTTCAGCAGGTTTACGGCCGCGATAAAGTTGCACAGATAATAACCTTTGGAAAGCTTGAGGCGCGGGCGGCTCTTCGTGACGTGGGGCGTGTTATGGGAATGCCATACGGTCAAGTGGATCAAATTTGTAAGCTAGTTCCTTATAATCCGGCGAAACCCATCGGATTAGAAAAAGCTATCGGAAGTGAGCCGGCGCTTCAGGAATTAATTAAGAAAGAGGAGGTAGTGGCTCAGCTTTTTGATGTGGCTAAAAAGTTAGAAGGGCTTTATCGGCATGCATCAACACATGCGGCGGGGGTGGTAATAAGCGATAGACCCTTAGATGAGTTGGTGCCATTATATCGCGACCCCCGTTCGGACATGCCAGTAACTCAGTTCAACATGAAATACGTGGAAATGGCAGGGCTCGTTAAATTTGATTTTCTTGGGCTAAAAACTTTGACTGTACTATCAGAGTCTCAAGAATTACTCAAAAAACGCGATGTAAATATAGACTTTGAAACGATGTTGTTGGATGACAAAGTCACCTATGAGATGTTTTGCCGGGGAGATACAACAGGTGTTTTTCAGCTAGAATCAAGCGGAATGAAGGATGTGATACGTAAGCTTGAGCCTGATAGGTTCGAGGATATTATTGCGCTTGTTTCTCTTTACCGTCCCGGGCCTATGGATAATATCCCAAGCTATATTGCGCGGAAGCATGACCGCGAAAAAGCCGACTTCATGCATCCATTGATTGAAGACATTCTCAAAGAGACTTACGGGATAATGATCTACCAGGAACAAGTTATGCAGATAGCCCAGGAGCTCTCCGGCTACACGCTTGGTGGTGCAGACTTATTGCGGCGCGCAATGGGAAAAAAAATTCAAGCTGAAATGGATGCTCAACGGAAAGCATTTATAGACGGGGCGTTGAACAACAAGGTTGACCGCGGTGTGGCTGGTCATATTTTTGAGCAAGTCAATAAATTTGCAGGATACGGTTTTAATAAGTCACATGCGGCTGCGTACGCGCTGGTAGCATATCAGACCGGGTTTTTAAAAGCTAACTACCCGGTCGAATTTATGGCAGCATCAATGTCATTGGACATGGCAAATACGGATAAACTCAATGCATTTCGTGTTGAGCTGGATCGACTTGGCATCAAGCTTTTACCCCCTGATGTAAATAGGTCTGCACCTAATTTTTCTGTAGAGGTGCAGGGTAGCGGTGAGCTCGCAGTTCGTTATGCTCTTGGAGCTCTCAAAAACGTCGGTGTTGAGGCAATGAGGTTGCTGGTTGAGGAGCGTGAAACAAACGGACCTTTTGAACATATATTTGATTTTGCAAATCGTCTTGACGTACAGATTATAAATAAGCGGCAAACGGAAAATCTTACCCGCGCAGGTGCATTCGACGCACTTAATCCCAACAGGAGGCAAATTTTTCAAGCTATCGAAATTTTGTTAAGTTATGCTGGGCTTGCTCAGAATGAGCGGGAAAGTAATCAAACTAGTCTTTTCGGTGATATAGGCCAAGATGCTTTGCCACCGCTTCCTGATGTTGCCGATTGGGGTAGCCAGGAACGCCTGCAACAAGAATTTGCTGCCATAGGATTTTATCTTTCAGCGCATCCTCTTGAAGCATATGCAAATACCTTCAAACGACTCAAAGTTGTAAGCTGGAAAGACGTCACCACAGGCAATGCTCGAGGCACAGTATTACGTTTAGCGGGGATAGTCGTCGGAAAACGTATTATTAACGGCAAACGCGGTAAAATTGCTTTTGTACAAATGTCGGATATTAGTGGAATTTACGAAATAACAGTATTTTCCGAAGTATTGACCAGCTGTTATGAACTTTTGGATGGTGGTGTGCCTATAATTGTGCATGCTGGGGTGCAAAAAAATGGTGACGACTTCCGTGTTACCGCTACACGGATTGAGGCGTTGGATGAGGCAGCGTCAACGGCCGCCGTAGGCCTCCAAGTTTTCCTGCAAGATGAGACGCCAATAGAGACGTTAAGCTTATTTATTAAAGAACACGGCGCAAAGGGAAATGGTCGGATTTCATTGATGCTTGATCTACCTGAGCAGGATGTTGAAATAGACATTAAAGACCGCTTCCAAATTACTCCAGAGTTTCGTTCTGCGGTAAAGTCAATTGCCGGAGTGATCGACGTGCGTGATATTTGAACGTTGTTGATTTTTCCCTTGCGAATCATCCGCGAAGAAGGTACATCACGCGCCATCAAACACGCGATTAGAATGGTCTTTAATTGTAAAGGTCAATCCGGTGCCGGTTTACGTCGGTGACAGATCGCGAAGGTTAGAACCGGAAAAGGAACATTACAATGGCAATGCCAACTTTTACTATGCGTCAGCTTTTGGAAGCAGGCGTCCACTTCGGCCATACTACCCGTCGATGGAACCCACGCATGGCGCCGTACCTATTCGGGCAGCGCAACGGTATTCACATCATTGATCTTGAGCAGACTGTCCCAATGCTCCACCGAGCGTTGGCGCAAGTGCGAGAAGTTGCACAGAATAGAGGACGGGTTCTTTTTGTCGGCACCAAACGCCAAGCTACAGATATTGTGAAAGAGGCAGCCACCCGGTGCGCGCAAAACTTTGTAAACCATAGGTGGTTGGGCGGAATGCTCACAAACTGGAAAACTATTTCCAATTCTATTCGACGCTTAAAACAATTGGAGGAATTGCTTAAAGAAGAGAATGTGGGCCTCACCAAGAAAGAACTTCTTGGCCTTCAGCGTGAGCGCGATAAGCTTGACAGAGCGCTTGGTGGAATTAAGGAAATGGCAGGCCTGCCAGATATAATTGTAGTTATAGATACCAATAAAGAATCTATTGCGATACAGGAAGCCCGAAAACTCTCTATACCCACAATTGCAATACTTGATAGCAATTCCGATCCAGAGGGGATCACAACCCCCGTGCCTGGTAATGATGACGCTATGCGCGCCATTGCGCTTTACTGTAATCTCCTAGCTGATGCAGTTCTGGATGGATTACAAGCCGGGTTGATCGGTTCTGAGTCGGAACAAGAAGTAATCCCGGGTGCCGTAGAAGGTGCACCTCAAGGAAATAAAGAGGCCGGGTCAGAGAAAGAGGTCGAATCCAAAATAGAGTCAGTAGCGGATGAAAAGAATGATGTGGCGGAGAGACCACAGAAGCCGGTTTTAGACAATGAAAAACAGGATGCGCAGGCCACCTCAGAAGATAAAGACGAAAATGAACCTTCATCGGCGGAAGTCGGCTCAGCGAAGTAAAAAAATATTAGCCTAAAATTGAATAACGTCAGTAAAACTAGGAAGGAATGATGATGGCGACGATAAGCGCAGGTCTCGTCAAAGAGCTAAGAGATAAAACTGGCGCGGGCATGATGGATTGCAAAAAAGCGCTAAAAGAGACCAATGCAGATATCGAAGAGGCTATAGACTGGCTCCGCACGAAGGGTTTGGCCGCTGCTGCCAAGAAATCCGGGCGCGTTGCCTCTGAAGGGCTTGTTGGAATTGCCTCAAAAGGTACAAAAGGATCAATAATTGAGGTAAATTCAGAAACAGATTTTGTATCAAGGAACGGAGAATTTCAGAGCCTGGTGCGCAATGTGGCCGAAGTCACCCTCGATACTGCTGGCGATATTTCTGAGATTAGCGGCTCGATATACCCTGAGACCCAACGGACGGTTCAGGAGGAAATCACCCACCAAATTGCGACTATTGGAGAGAATATATCGCTTCGCAGGGCTCAAACGTTAAGCGTGACTAATGGAATTATTGCGACCTATGTACATAGCGCGCTTGCCGAGGGGTTGGGTAAGATTGGTGTTTTGTTGGCGCTGGAGTCAGAGGGCGATAGAAAAAAACTCGCGTCACTAGGAAAACAGCTTGCTATGCATGTGGCAGCCGCACGGCCTGAATGGATTTCAAAGGATGATGTGTCTGCTGATGATCAAGAGCGGGAGCGTAAAGTACTGCGTGAACAGGCGTCTGATACTGGCAAGACGCCGGATATAATAGAAAAGATGGTAGATGGTCGCATGCGAAAGTTCTACGAAGAGGTTTGTTTATTAGAACAAACGTATGTGATTGATAACGAAACTAAGATATCGAAGGTATTGGAAGGCGCAATAAAAGACATTGGTGCCGAAATAGCGATTAAGGGTTTTATCTGTTATGGTCTGGGCGAGGGAATAGTAAAAGAGGCCAGTGATTTTGCAGCTGAAGTTGCTGCAACCGCCGGAGCGTAGACCAAGGTTAACTAAACCACATGCACGCAGGAGCTGCTCCCAATATGGCTAGCAACAAACCTATGTATAACCGCGTGCTTCTGAAAATTTCTGGTGAAGCGCTTATGGCAGATCGTGAATTTGGTCTGGATCCTGCGATGGTTTCCCAAGTGGCAACCGAGATAAAATCAGTCAGCTCTCTTGGTGTAGAGGTCTGCCTCGTAATAGGTGGTGGTAACATTTTCAGGGGAGTGTCTGTATCGGCAGAAGGAATGGAGCGGGCATCTGCTGATTATATGGGTATGCTGGCAACAGTGATGAATGCGTTAGCCGTTCAAAGTGCTCTTGAATTGGCTGGAGTAGCTACGCGTGTGCAATCTGCAATACCCATGAATGCAGTATGTGAGCCCTACATCCGTCGACGGGCTGCACGACACATGGAAAAAGGTAGGGTTGTTATTTTTGCAGCCGGTACCGGTAATCCTTACTTCACTACCGATACAGCTGCTGCATTACGCGCTTCAGAGATGGAATGCGGCGCTTTGCTCAAAGCTACTAAGGTAGATGGTGTATACGAGGCTGACCCCCTACTTGATCCTGATGCTGAACGTTATGATACACTCAGTTATATGGATGTGCTATCGCGTGACCTTAAAGTTATGGATGCTGCTGCAATATCATTAGCGCGGGAGAATTCTATACCAATAATTGTTTTTTCAATAAATGAGAAAGATGGGTTTGCGAATGTTATTAAGGGTAATGGTCGTTTTACGCTGATTTCTTGAGCGAGGGGATACCGTGGCTGATAATAGTTTTGACATTGCAGATTTCGAGCGGCGCATGGATGGCGCTTTGAGTTCGCTTGGGAGAGAATTCGGTGGCTTGAGGACGGGCCGAGCGAGCACGGCTTTGCTTGAACCCCTGAATGTAGACGCGTACGGAAGTAAAATGCCCATAGATCAAGTAGGTACAATTAATATCCCCGAAGCGCGCCTCCTCACTGTTCAGGTATGGGATAAAAGTATGGTAGCTGCCGTAGAAAAATGTATCAGAGAATCTGATCTCGGCCTCAACCCACAAACTGAGGGACAATTGATCCGTATAGTCATTCCGGATTTAAGTGAGGAGAGGAGGGTAGAAATTAAGAAGATTGCTGCCAAGTATGCAGAACAAGCTCGCATTGCCGTGAGAAATGTCCGTCGTGATGGAATGGATGATCTTAAAAAGGCAGAAAGGGACGGCGCCATGTCACAAGACGATCAGCGCATATGGGCTGATGAACTACAAGAAATGACCAACAAGCATGTCAAGAAAATAGATGAAGCGCTTACCCAAAAAGAAGCTGAGATCATGCAAGTTTAGGATTTGCTTATAATCATGGACGAAGGATTTAAAGACACTCCCAAGCACGTCGCGATAGTAATGGACGGTAATGGTCGTTGGGCAAAAGCGCGCAGTCTACCCCGCCTTGAGGGACACAGGAAAGGTGTGGAGGCAGCACGGCGAGCAGTAACGTTTGCCTCGGACTCGGGTATCGGGTTTTTGACCTTGTTCAGTTTTTCATCTGAAAATTGGAATCGATCACCGCGAGAGATCAATGATTTAATGGGGCTTCTTAGTTGGTATCTGCGC
>MDTC01138557.1_pt1 | contig 10437 bp, 20 predicted proteins | sample 811181 | NCBI WGS metagenome assembly MDTC01 (sample SAMN05326644, study PRJNA326480) | marine metagenome | isolation source: seawater | place: Pacific Ocean: North | collected 2011
ACCCCACAAACAGTAGAAGCTTTGATGAAGCTTGATTTAGCTTCAGGTGTAGATGTGGAGATAAAGATTTAATTATGAGCGAAATTGCTTTAATTGGAAAAAAAATAGGTATGACAAGAGAATTTTATAAATCAGGTCAATTAGTACCAGTCACAGTATTAAAAATGGAAAAAGCAAGAGTAATCCAAGTTATAGACGAAAATAAACGTGGCTATAAGGCTGTTCAACTTGGTTATGGTAAAATAAAAAGCTCAAAACTAAATAAAGCAATGAAAGGGTTTTTTGCAAAAAAAAACACCGAAGCTAAAAAAAAACTAAAAGAATATAGAGTTTCCAATACAGATGAATATAAAGAAGGAAATGAATTTGGACTCGAGATATTCAAAGATATAAAATTTGTAGACACTAGATCAAAAACTATAGGAAAAGGTTTTGCTGGTGCAATGAAAAGACACAATTTTGGTGGTCTAAGGGCTACTCATGGAGTTTCAGTTTCTCATAGATCACACGGTTCTACTGGTCAAAGACAAGATCCTGGTAAAGTTTTCAAGGGAAAAAAAATGGCTGGTCATATGGGGGATAAACTTAGAACAATGCAAAATATTGAAATTATCAAAACTGATCTTGAGAACGAATTACTTTATTTAAAAGGCTCAATACCTGGATCTAAAAATTCTGAAATACTTGTTAAAAAATCTGTCAAAAACATTAACAAACTTACTATAGTTGAGAAAATTAAGGTGGCTGAAGAGGCAAAAAAAACACCAGATAAGAAGAAGAAGTAATGAAAATTGAAAAATTTAATTTAGATGGAAAAAAAGATACAATAGAAGTTTTAGATAAAATTTTTTCTGCCAAAATTAATAATAGATTAGTTAATAGCGTATTGTATAAAACTAATGCAAATTATAAAGGAAGACACGCAAAAACAAAGCAACAAAATGAAGTATCAGGACCAACTTCGAAAATTTATGCTCAAAAAGGAACTGGTAATGCAAGGCATGCTAGTAGAAAAGCACCAATTTTTGTTGGTGGTGGTATCGCACATGGACCAAAAGGTGAGCTTTCTTATAAAAAAAGAAAACTTAACAAAAGTGAAAAAAAACAAAGTATTTCATCTTTAATTAGTGCAAAAATAAAAGATAAAAATTTAATAATATTTAATGATTTTAATTCTGAAATTAAAAAAACAAAAGAAATGCAAAATATAGTAAAAAAATTTGAAATAACTAATTCTTTAATAATCTTAGACAAGTCTTCTAAAACTAAAATTGAAAAATCGATTAGAAATATTCCGAATATAAAAGTTACTGATATAAATCACTTTAGTGCATTTGATATAATCAAATTCAAAAAAATAGTTTTTACTGAAAGTTCAGTTAAAGAATTGGAAAAGAGATACATATAATGAATAAAATACACTTATACGATAAAATTATTTCTCCATTTGTTACTGAAAAATCTACAAATTTGTCTGAACAAAATAAAATTGTTTTCAAAGTACCCTCTCAAGCTAATAAAAAGAATCTTAAAAATAATATTGAAAAAATTTTCAAAGTAAATGTAATTAAAATAAATATAATAAATAAACAAAATAGAACAAAGCTTACCAGAGGAAGAAAAGTAAAAATTTCTGGTTATAAAAAAGCAATAATAACTTTAAAAAAAGGTCAAAGCATTGACCTAACAACGGGTATTTAAAGATGGCATTAAAAACATTTAAACCTTATACAAAATCGACTAGAGGAACAATTTTAGTTGATAGAACAGGACTTTGGAAAGGAAAACCTTTTAAATCTTTAGTTTCTCCAAAAAATTCAATGAAGGGAAGAAACAATAATGGACACATAACTTCTATAAATAGAGCAGGTGGTCATAAGAAAATGTATAGACAAGTTGATTTCTATAGAAAAAAATTTGATATGGTTGCAACTGTGGAAAGAATTGAATATGACCCTAATAGATCTTGCTACATCATGTTAGTTAAATTTGATGATAATTCTTATGCTTACTATTTAGCACCCCAAAAAATTAAAGTAGGTGATAAAATTGAAAATGGAGCTAAAAAAGAAATTAAAGTTGGTAACTGTATGCCGTTACAAGATATTCCAGTAGGAATAGATATCCATAATGTTGAAATTCAACCAGGTGGAGGTGGTAAAATAGCAAGATCAGCTGGAACATCAGTTTCAATTAGTGGATTAGATGGTAATTACAGTTTAATTAAACTTGCTTCTGGTGAAGTAAGAAAAATTGATTCTAGATCATTAGGGACTATTGGTGTTTTAAGTAACCCTGATCAAAAGAATATCAAAATTGGTAAAGCTGGTAGATCAAGATGGCTTGGTAGAAGACCGCATACTAGAGGTGTTGTAAAAAATCCAGTAGATCATCCACACGGTGGTGGTGAAGGAAAAACTGCTGGTGGAAGACATCCAGTATCTCCAACAGGACAGTCAGCAAAAGGATTAAAAACAAGAGACAATAAAAGAACAGATAAGTTTATAGTTAGAAGAAGAAACAAAAGAAAGGATACTAAATAATGGCTCGTGCTGTTTGGAAAGGACCTTTCGTAGAAGAAAGTTTAATGAAAAAAGTTGAGAAATATAAGACTGATCCAAAAAAAATACCTATTAAAACTTGGTCAAGAAAATCAACAATAATACCAGATTTTGTTGGGGTAAGTTTTTTAATTTATAATGGTAAAAAATTTATACCAATAACAATTTCAGAAGATATGGTTGGGCATAAATTAGGTGAATTTGCACCAACAAGAACTTTTTTTGGACATACGCCAGCAGATAAAAAAGCAAAACCAGCAGAGGCTACTGTTAAAAAATAATTATGAGTAAAAAAAAGAAAATTGATAAAAATAAATCTAAAACTGTTAGATCAGTGAATAATAATATTAGATCAAGCGTAAGAAAACTTAATCCTATTTTAAAAGCAATTGTTGGGAAGAAAGTAGATATAGCTATCAGGGATTTACAATTTTCTGAAAAAAGAATAACAAGAGATATTCGAAAAACAATTAGTTCTGCTGTAGCTAATGCAGAAAATAACTTTCAATACGATATTGATAAATTAATAGTTAAAGAAGCTTATTGTGGTAAAAAAATTATAATGAAGAGATTCAGGCCTAGAGCCAAGGGTAGAGCTGCACCAATAATAAAACCCTACTCAAGTGTTACAATAATTTTATCAGAAATCAAAAAAATGGAGAGTCATGGGGCAAAAAGTTAATCCAGTAGGTTTTAGGTTAGGTGTGAATAGAGGTTGGGACTCTGTTTGGTATGCTAAAAAGAAAGATTTTGGAAACTATTTAATCGAAGATTTTAAAATCAGAGAATACATTAAAAAAAATGTAATCAATTCTGGTGTTTCAAAAGTAATGATCGAGAGAACAGCCAATAAATGCTATGTAACAATTTATACATCTAGACCTGGTTTTGTTATAGGAAAAAAGGGAAGTGATATTGATAAAATTAAAAATAATTTATCAAAATTTACTACTAATGAAGTTTCATTGAATATTAAAGAAGTAAAAAAACCTGAAACAAATGCATATTTAGTTGCTGAAAATATTGCCCAACAATTAGTGAAAAGAATTTCTTATAGACGAGCTATGAAAAGAGCCATGCAGTCTTGTTTAAGATTGGGAGCTAAAGGTATAAAGGTATCTATTAGTGGAAGATTGGGAGGAAATGAGATAGCAAGAACTGAATGGTTAAGAGATGGTAGTATACCATCACACACTTTAAGAGCAGATATAGATTATGCCGAGGCTGAGGCTTTAACTACTTATGGAATAATAGGCATTAAAGTATGGATCTATAAAGGTGAAGTTTTTGCGAAAGAATTTAGTCAAGAAACTAATAAGGTAACTTTAAAAGAAGGTAAGGAATAGCATGTTACAACCAGTAAGAACTAAATGGCGAAAAGCTCATAAAGGCAGAATTCATGGAACAGCATCTAGAGCAAATTTTATTAATTACGGTGCATATGCATTGAAAGCACTATCTCCAGAAAGGGTTACTGGTAAACAAATTGAAGCTGCTAGGGTTGCTTTAACTAGACATATGAAAAGACAAGGTAGAGTTTGGACGAGAGTTTTTCCTAATATTCCAGTTTCAAAAAAACCTATTGAGGTAAGAATGGGTAAAGGGAAAGGTTCACCGGAATTTTATGCGTGTAGAGTTAAACCTGGAAGAATTTTATTTGAAGTTGATGGAGTTTCAGAACAAATTGCTAAAGAAGCTTTATATAAAGCTTCTGCTAAATTACCAATTAAAACAAAAACAATTAAAAGATTTGCTTAAGATGAAAAAAAAAGAAATAAAAAAATTATCAAAAGATGAAATGATAAAGAATATTGATAAGTTAAAAAAAGATTTATTTAACTTTAGATTTCAAAAAATTAATTCACAAATTGCAAATCCTTCAAAAATTGGTGAAACAAAAAGAAATATAGCAAGATTAAAAACTACTTTAAAAGGAAAAATAAATGCCTAAAAAAATTTTAACAGGAATAGTTGTGAGTGATAAACCAAACAAAACCATTACGGTAATGGTTGAAAGAAAATACTCTCATCCATTACTTAAAAAAGTTATTAAAGTTCGTAAAAAATATAACGCACACGATGAAAATAATAAATTCAAAAATGGTGATAAAGTTTCAATAATTGAAAGCAAACCTTTTTCTAAAAACAAGAAATTTCAAGTAATGGAGAATTCAAAATAATGATACAAGTTCAGACAGAATTGCAAGTTGCTGATAATACCGGTGCTAAAAAAATAGAATGTATTAAAGTGCTAGGTGGTTCAAAGAGAAGATATGCAAGCATAGGTGATACTATTGTGATAGCAGTTAAGGAAGCCATTCCAAAGGGAAAAGTAAAAAAAGGATCAGTTCATAAGGCTGTTGTTGTAAGAGTTAAAAAAGGAATTCATAGAGATGATGGTTCAAAAGTTAGATTTGACAATAACGCAGCTGTTTTAGTTGATGATAAAGGTGAACCTGTGGGAACTAGAATTTTTGGACCAGTAACAAGAGAACTTAGAAATAGAGGTCAAATGAAGATAATTTCTTTGGCGCCAGAGGTACTTTAATGATTAAAAAAGGTTTAAAAGTTCAAATTTTGGCGGGTAAAGATAAAAAAAAAGAAGGTGAAGTTATTGAGATTGATAGATCAAACAACAGGGCAAAAGTTAAAGATATAAATATGGTTAAAAAACACGTTAAAACTACTAAAGAAAAAAAAGGTGGAATAGTATCGAAAGAAAGTTTCATTCATATTTCAAATTTAAAACTTGTTGAAAGTAAATCAAAAACTAAAAAAGTTGAGGCTAAGAAATAATGACACCTAGATTAAAAGAATTATATTTCAAAGAGATACAACCATCTTTAAAATCTCAATTCGGATTTAAAAATTTATATATGGGTCCAAAAATCCAAAAAATAGTTTTAAATATGGGCCTTGGTTTAGATGGAAATGACTCAAAGATTTTAAAATCTTGTGAGGAAGATCTAACAAAAATTACAGGACAAAAACCTGTAGTTACAAAATTTAAAAAATCAGTTGCAAATTTTAAGACACGTAAAGGTTCAAACGCAGGCTTAAAAGTCACATTAAGAAAAGATAAAATGTATGAATTTTTAGATAGGCTCGTAAATATTGCTTTACCTAGAATTAAAGACTTTAGAGGCTTATCTGCTAATGGATTTGATAAATTTGGAAATTATACATTCGGAGTTAAAGAACATATAATTTTCCCTGAAGTGAGCTTTGATAGAGCAGACAAAGTCAGAGGTCTTGATATTATAATAGTGATTTCTTCTAAAGACAAAAAGCATAGTTTTGCTCTGTTAGAAAAATTAAATTTTCCGTTTATTAAAAAAGGAGATAACTAAAAATGGCTAAGTTAAGTTCAATAAATAAAAATAACAGAAGAATTAAACTCTCAAATAAATTTTATAAAAAAAGAGAAAAACTTAAAAAAATTGTAATGGATAAAAAACTCCCATTAGAAGAAAGATTTAAAGCACAACAAAAATTATCTCAATTACCAAGAAATTCAGCCAAAATAAGAGTGATGAATAGATGCCAGATTACTGGAAGACCACACGGTGTTTACAGAAAATTAAAAATATCAAGAATTGCTTTAAGGCAACTTGGATTACAAGGAAAAATACCAGGATTAGTTAAATCAAGCTGGTAGAAAGGAATATATGAGTTTAAGTGACCCAATAGGAGATATGATAGCAAGAGTTAAAAATGCTCAAGATAGAAATCATAAAAAAGTAGAATTACCTTCATCAAACTTTAAAAGTAAAATAGCAGATATACTCAAAAATGAGGGATTTATAAAAGATTTTAAAATTAGTTCTGAAGATAATAAATCTGTCTTATCATTGGAATTAAAATATCATTCTGGAAGTCCAGTGATAAGTACTTTTGAAAGAGTTTCAAAGCCAGGAAGAAGAATATTCTCTAGCGCAGAAGGATTACCCAAAATTAATAATGGTCTAGGAATTGCAATAGTTTCAACTCCAAAAGGAGTAATGACTGATATTGATGCGAGAAAACAAAGAGTGGGTGGAGAAATAATTTGTAAGGTATTTTAATGTCAAAAATAGGTAAAATAAATATATCAATTCCTGAGAAAGTGAAAGTGGCTTTAACAGATAATATTTTAAATATAGAGGGTCCGTTAGGTAAAAAAACAATAAATATTGATTTGAATACTTTTGATCTAAACATTAAAGATGGAAAAGAAATATCAATTAAGCCAATCAAAATTAATCAAGAGACTAAAAGATTATGGGGTATGAATAGAAGTTTAATAAATAATGCAGTTATTGGTTCAAGTGCTGGTTATGAAAAAACACTTGAGCTTGTAGGAGTTGGATATAGAGCAGCTTTAAAGGGCAATCAGTTAAATCTTCAACTTGGATATAGTCATGATATAAATTTCGATATACCTGATGGAATTAAAATTGCTGTTGAAAAACAAACAACTTTAAAAATTTCTGGTTCTGATAAACAGCAAGTTGGAGCTGTTGCGTCTAAACTAAAAACATTTAGAAAAATTGAACCTTATAAAGGCAAGGGTATTAGGGAAAAAGGTCAATATATACTCAAAAAAGAAGGAAAGAAAAAATAATGAAATTAGATGCTACTAAAAGAAAAAAATTTAGAGTTAGCAATAAATTAAAAAAAGTTGCACCTAATGATAGATTTAGATTAAGTATTTCAAGGTCATCAAAAAATATTTCAGCACAAATAATTGATGATAAGAAAAATATTACACTTATATCAGCATCCTCTATTGAAAAAGATATAAAATCTGGATCTAAGGTAAACAAAACAGAGTTATCAAAAATAGTTGCTGAAAAATTAGCAAAAAAAGCTCAAGAAAAAAAAATTACTAAGATTTATTTTGATCGAGGTATATATAAATATCATGGCAGAATAAAAGTTTTTGCAGAAACACTTCGAGAAAAGGGAATGGAGTTTTAATTATGGATAGAAATAAAGAAAAAAAGACTGATGATATTCTAGAAAAATTAGTTCATATAAATAGAATTACAAAAGTTGTTAAAGGTGGAAGAAGATTTGGGTTTTCAGCTTTAGTTGTAGTTGGAAATCAAGCAGGAAAAATTGGTATAGCACACGCAAAAGCAAAACAAGTTCCTGATGCTATAAAAAAAGCTAATGAAATGGCAAGAAGAAAGTTAACCCAAATTCCTTTAAGAGAGGGCAGAACGATACATCATGATGTTAAAGCAAAAGATGGATCGGGAAAAATTGTTTTAAGAGCTGCTTCAAAAGGTACTGGTATAATTGCTGGTGGACCTGTAAGAGCAGTATGTGAAGTTTTGGGAGTAAAAGATATTGTTGCCAAGTCTATGGGAACATCAAACGCACATAACGTGATAAGAGCAACAATGAAAGCTTTGTTAAAACAAAATTCCCCAAAACAAATATCTAACATTAGAAATAAAAAAATTTCTGAAATTATAGAAAAAAGAGGATAATGATTAGTTTAAATAATAGAGAAAAAATTAATAAAAAAAAAATAAGAGTTGGCAGGGGTATTGGCTCGGGTAAAGGAAAAACTTCTGGTAGAGGAGTTAAAGGTCAAAAATCCAGGTCTGGAGTTGCTATTAAAAGCTTTGAAGGTGGACAAATGCCACTTTATAGAAGATTACCAAAAAGAGGATTTAATCCAATTTTAAAACAAGAAATAGCAATTTTAAATTTAGATAAAATACAGTCTCATATAGATAAAAAAAACATTAAAACTAGCGAAATTATTAATTCAGTTTTATTAAAAAAATTAAAATTGATTAATAAAAATTCTATAAAATTAAAGATATTAGGATCGGGTGTAATTAAAGATAAAGTAAATATAGAGTCTGATCTAGCTTCAAAAAAAGCTATTGAAAAACTTGAAAAAATAGGTGGATCTATAAAATTAAAAAAATAGATAATTAGTAAATGAGCTCTTCTTCTTCAAGCAATGATTTAAGAAATCGAATAATTTTTACTATAGCTATATTAGCTGTTTATAGATTTGGAACTTTTATTCCTCTTCCTGGAATTGACCCAGAACAATTAAAGATAATGATGGAAGGAAACCAAAAAGGTTTATTAGGAATGTTCAATGTTTTTGCTGGTGGAGCAGTCAGTAGAATGGCAATATTTGCGCTTGGAATAATGCCTTATATTTCATCTTCTATCATAGTTCAACTTCTAACAGGTGTTTCAGATTATTTTAAGAATCTTAAGTCTCAAGGAGAAACAGGTAGGGCAAAAATTACACAAATTACAAGATATGGAACTGTACTACTTGCTACAGTTCAAGGTTATGGATTATCTGTTGGTCTTGAGTCATCTGCAAACTTAGTAATAAATCCTGGATTTTTTTTTAAAATATCAACTGTAACTACTATTGTAGCTGGAACTATTTTCCTTATGTGGCTAGGAGAGCAAATTACTCAAAGAGGAATAGGCAATGGTATTTCATTAATAATTTTTGCAGGAATTGTAGCTGAAATCCCAAGAGCTTTAGTAACTACAATTGAGTTAGGTAGAACGGGAGCCGTATCAACCATAATGATTCTATTAATTTTTATTTTATTAATTTTAACTATTTTATTTATAGTTTTTATGGAGAGAGCACTTAGAAAAATATTAATTAATTATCCAAAAAGACAAATGGGTAATAAAATGTATGGTGGTGAGTCATCCCATCTTCCATTAAAGATAAATCAAGCAGGAGTTATTCCTGCAATTTTTGCATCGGCATTACTTTTATTGCCTGTAACTTTTTCAAATTTTAATTTTTCAGATAGTGAAACTTTCCTTAATTTAAGTTCATACTTTACTCAAGGACAACCATTATATATGTTACTATATGCATCAGGTATAATATTTTTTACTTTTTTTTATACATCAATAACTTTTAATCCAACAGAAACAGCAGATAATCTAAGAAAATATGGTGGTTTTATCCCAGGAATAAGACCTGGTGAAAGTACAGCTTTATATATCGAAAACATTTTAACTAAACTTACAACTATTGGTGCTTTGTATTTAACATTAGTTTGTTTAATGCCAGAATTTTTAATAGCTAATTATCCTATCCCTTTTTATTTAGGAGGAACATCAATTTTAATTGTAGTTGTTGTAGCAATTGATACGGTTACTCAAATACAAACCAGATTAATGAGTTCTCAATATGAACAGCTCATTAAAAAAACTAAATTTGGTAGATAATAAAAAGTGAACTTAATTTTATTTGGACCTCCAGGTGCCGGCAAAGGAACACAAGCTAAATATTTAGTTAAAAAATTAGAGGCTTTTCAAATTTCAACGGGTGAAATGTTAAGAAATGAAATTCAAAAAAATTCTGAAACAGGAAAAAAGATTATAAATGATATGAATGAGGGTAGATTTGTAACGGATGAAATTGTTAATGGTTTAATCAAAGATGTTATATTCGATCCTAAAAAAAAGAATAAATTGATATTTGATGGTTATCCAAGATCGTTAAGCCAAGCAAAAAATTTAGAAATATTTTTAAATAACTCCGATCAAAAAATAAGTTTTATTTTTTTTCTAAATGTAAATAAAGAAACAATTATAAAAAGAATTGAAAAAAGAAAGGTTTTGGAAAAAAGATCTGATGATGAGTTAGATACCATTCTCAAAAGATACGATACTTATATGGAAACAACTAAACCTGTATTAGATTTCTATTCTAAAAATTCAAATTTTTATGAAATTGATGGAACATTAGAAATTGATCAAATAACCGCTAAAATAGATGGTTTTCTCAATGTTTAAGACATTGACTTTAAAAGATCTTCTTATATAAAAGGCTAAAATTTATCACATATTTATGGCTCGTATTGCAGGTATTAACATTCCA
>MDTC01185361.1_pt1 | contig 10437 bp, 7 predicted proteins | sample 811181 | NCBI WGS metagenome assembly MDTC01 (sample SAMN05326644, study PRJNA326480) | marine metagenome | isolation source: seawater | place: Pacific Ocean: North | collected 2011
TATGAGTGGCAGATTAGGTCAGCTTGTTCTACAGATAGTAGTTCTGTATCTGCATGGTCTTCTACACAGACATTTACAACAGCAAGTCCATGTGTGCCGCCAAATAACCCTAATGAGTTAAATATCACAAATACAACTGCTGATTTAGTTTGGGATGCTGTAACAGGAGCTTGGGGCTACAGAGTTATGTATCTACAAAATGGAGCAGCATGGAATACTAAAGTAATAGATACGGTCTTTACAAACATTAATTCTATATCATCATTAAATCCTGGAACAACTTACAAATGGAAAGTAAAAGTATTGTGTAGTGCTGATGGATCTAACAATTCTTCATGGACAAGTTGGCAATATTTTACAACGACAAATACAAACAGAGTACTTTCACAAAATAATAATTTGATAGACTTAAATGTTTTCCCTAATCCAACAGAAAATATTGTTAATATTAGTTTTATTTCAGAGGAGATTAATGATTATCATATCACACTAGTTGATGCATATGGAAAGCTCATATTTGAAGATCACAAAAAAGAATTTATTGGTGAGTATGTTAACAAAATAGATTTAGGACAGTACTCTCCGGGAGTTTATATATTTAAAATTAAAACTAAAAACCGAACAACTCATAAAAAAGTAGTTTTACAACGTTAATATTTCACAAAACTATTTATATTTGCACACGAGAATGGTTACGAAGAGGCTTACAGCCTCTTCTTTTTTTGGTTTTTAGTTATGATTAATGGTTTAGAGATTAAAAAAATAGTAGAAAAGAAAATTAATGAAATTGGAGGTTTTTTAGTGGACTTAAAAGTATCCAATTCTAACGTTATATCTCTTTCATTCGACAAGATGGAGGGTGTTAATTTTGACGACTGTTTAAAAATAACTAAATTTATTGAAGAAAATTTTGATAGAGATATTGAAGATTATGAGTTAAATGTATCTTCAGCGGGACTAGCCAATCCTTTTAAAGTTGAGCAACAGTATATTAAAAATATTGGAAAAGTAGTTAATATTTTATTAGTAAATGGTGAAAGAAAAAGTGGTAAAATTTTATCATATGATAATAAAAAATTAAAAATTGAAGTTCAAAAAAAGAAAAAAGAAACAAATAAGAATAATACTGCAAAAAATGAAATTATTATTCCACAATCAGATATAAAAGAAACTAAACTTAAAATAAAATGGAAGTAGAAAATTTAATTGAATCGTTTTCTGAATTTAAGGAAGTAAAAAACATTGATCGAGAAACAATGATGAATATTTTACAAGATGTCTTTAAATCAGTCTTAGATAAAAAATATGAAGAACAAGGTAGCTTTGATGTTATTATTAATGTTGATAAAGGAGATTTAGAAATTTGGAAAAATAGAACTGTAGTTGAAGATGGGTCAGTTGAATACCCTATTTCCCAAATTGCACTTTCCGAAGCTTTAAAAATAGAGGATGATTACGAAATAGGAGAGGAAGTTTCAGAACAAGTTAGCTTTGAGGCTGAATTTGGAAGAAGACAGGTTTTGTCAATACGTCAACATTTAATGGCGCGTATTTCTGATCAACATCGAGATGAATTAATGAAAAGATATGAAGATAGAATTGGAGAAATAATTCACGGAGAAGTATATCAAATTTGGCGAAATGAAATTCTTTTGCAAGATGACGAAGGCAATGATTTATCACTACCAAAAGATCAGCAAATTCCAAAAGATTTTTTTAAGAAAGGAGATAATGTTAGAGCTGTCATTAAAGAAGTGACTTTAAAAAATAACAAAGCAAATATTGTTTTATCTAGAATTGCTCCTGAATTTATTATGCGATTATTTGAACAAGAAGTTCCAGAAGTATTTGATGGAATTATAACTATCAAAGATGTTGTCCGGGTACCTGGTGAAAGAGCAAAAGTTGCGGTTGAATCTTATGATGATCGAATTGACCCAGTGGGAGCTTGTGTTGGTGTCAAGGGATCAAGAATTCATGGTATAGTTCGAGAATTAAGAAATGAAAATATAGATGTAGTAAATTTTACAGAAAATAAACAACTTCTAATTAGTAGGGCTTTGTCTCCTGCTAAAATACAATCTGTAGTTTTGGATGATGAAAAAAAGAGAGCTGCTGTCTACATGGATGCAGATCAGGTTTCTTTAGCAATTGGTAGAGGGGGTTACAATATTAATTTAGCCGGAAAAATCACGGGTTATGAAATAGATGTATATAGGGATACTGATAGTATAGAAGACGATGTTGCTATAGATGAGTTTTCTGATGTTTTAGAACAATGGATAATAGATTGCCTCAAAGAAATTGGATGTGACACTGCAAAAAGTGTTCTTGCATTACCTGTCAATGAGTTAGTTTCTAGAACTGATCTTGAACAGGAAACCATTGAGAACGTACTCGAAGTGTTAAATGCAGAATTCGAAGATTAAATAAAACAAAATTTTGATATTATGTCAAAGAAAGAAACTGTAAGACTAAATAAGCTGGTAAAAGAATTTAATGTCAGTATTGATAGAATCTTTACTTTTTTAGAATCAAAAGGTATAAAGGATTTAAAGCCTAATTCAAAAGTATCACATGATATTTATATGGATTTGTTAGGTGAGTTCGATACAGAAAAAAAAGCAAAATTATCTGCGGAATTATTAGCAAAAGAAAAAGAATTAGCCAGAGCTGAAGAGATAATTAAACAACAGGAGGCGGAAGAGGCAGAAAAAGCCAGAAAAGAGCAAGTTAAATTAGAGCAAGAGAAGAGAAAAAGAGAAGAGCAAGAAAGAATAAATAAAGATACTCAGAAGGAGTCAAATATTTTAAATCAAGAAAACTCAAGTCCAGCAGATAATAAGGATAATTTAATTAAAGCAAAAGCTGAAAAGTTAAAGGGAATAAAGCAAACTGGAGAAAAAATAGATCTAGATAAATTTCAGAGCACTCAACCCCAAAAAAAGAAAAGGAACAGAATTGTAAAAGAAAAAATTGATCCAAAAATCTTTAAAAAGCCAAAATTAAAAAAAACACCAGTTATTGAAATATCACCAGAAGAAGCTCAAAAAAGAGTTAGAGAAACCTTGGCTAAGTTACAAAACTCTGGTAAAACATCCTCTGTAAAAAATAGACGAGAAAAGAGACAAGCGCACAGAGAGCAGGCTGCGGAAGAAAGTTCACAAAAAGCTGCAGCTATAAAAACAATAAAAATTGCAGAATATGCTACAGCAAGCGAACTGGCAACTATGATGAATGTTTCAGTTACAGATATTGTAACAACCTGTATGGGATTAGGGATGATGATTAGTATAAATCAAAGAATAGATGCTGAGACAATTCAAATGTTAGCTGAGGATTTTGGATTTAATGTTGAGTTTGTTGGTGCTGATGTTCAAGAGTCTATAGAAGAAGTGAATGATAAACCGGAAAACATGCAAGTTAGAGCACCAATTATTACAATAATGGGGCATGTAGATCATGGTAAAACTTCTTTGATGGATTATATAAGAGAAACTAATGTAATTGCAGGTGAAAGTGGAGGTATTACTCAACATATAGGAGCATATGAAGTTACTATCGAAGATGGAAAAACAATTTCTTTTCTTGATACTCCAGGACACGAGGCCTTTACAGCAATGAGAGCAAGGGGAGCTGAGGTTACCGATATAGTAGTGATAGTTATTGCAGCAGACGATAGAGTTATGCCTCAAACAAAAGAGGCTATTAGTCATGCTCAAGCTGCTGGTGTGCCAATAATTTTCGCAATTAACAAAATTGATCGTCCAAATTCTGATCCAGAAAAAATAAAGGGAGAATTAGCAGAAATGAATTTTTTAGTTGAGGACTGGGGAGGAAAATACCAATCACAAGACATATCTGCAAAAACAGGTGAGGGAATTAAAGAAATACTTGAAAAAATCTTACTAGAAGCTGAGATATTAGATTTAAAAGCAAATCCTAACAGATTAGCTCAAGGAACTATAATTGAAGCCTCGCTAGACAAAGGAAAAGGATACTTATCTACAATATTAGTTCAAACAGGTACATTAAAAATTGGTGATTATGTTCTGGCAGGTTCATTTTCAGGAAAAGTTAAAGCTTTATTAAATGAAAGAGGAGAATCAAAAGAAATAGCAGGACCATCTACACCAGTTGTTTTATTAGGTCTTGATGGTGCTCCAACCGCTGGTGATAAGTTTTATGTTATGGAAAGTGAACAAGAAGCTAAAAAAATTGCCACGAAAAGGGCTCAGCTTCAACGTGAGCAAAGTGTTAGAACTCAAAAACATCTTACATTAGATGAAATAGGGAGACGAATTGCTCTTGGCGGATTTAAAGAAATAAATGTCATAGTTAAAGGAGATGTTGATGGCTCAATTGAAGCACTTTCGGATTCACTTCAACAATTATCTACAGATGAAATAAAAGTAAATATAATACAAAAAGCTGTAGGTCCTATTTCTGAATCAGATGTTATGTTAGCTGCGGCATCTGATGCAATAATTATAGGTTTTCAAGTTAGACCATCACTTAAGGCTAGAAAATTAGCTGAACAAGAGCAGATTGACATAAGACTATATTCAATTATATATAAAGCTATTGAAGAGCTGAAATTAGCTATGGAAGGGATGCTATCTCCTGAATTAGAAGAAAAAATTGTATGTAATATTGAAATAAGAGATATTTTCAAGATTTCTAAAATAGGAACTATAGCAGGATGTATGGTTCTTGATGGCTCATTAAATAAAAATACCGGCGTTCGCGTCATAAGAGATGGGGTGGTTGTATATACTGGTAATTTATCTTCATTAAAGCGTTTTAAGGACGATGTGACTGAGGTTAAAAAGGGTTATGAATGTGGTCTGTCAATTGAAAACTATAATGATATAAAAGTCGGTGATATTATTGAGGGATATGAAGAGGTTGAAATCAAAAGAAAATTAAATAGATAAATAATATCTATTTATTCATTATTTTTATGGGGTGAGATGCTGGGAAGTTAGATTTTATTTTTTGTCTAATTCTTAATGCTTCATTTTTTGTTTTAAAATTACCCGCTAGAAGTTTATAATAAGGTGATTCAAAAATTATTACTGTAGAGATTTCTGGAAATAAATTATTAAATTTCACTTTGTAAGGAACAATATCACCATATTTAGACGTGAATTTGATTTGGAGTTTCCAACTTAGATTTTTATTTTTTATTACTTCTTTATATTTTGAAACTAAATTAAATATATCATTATTTAGTGTATCGTTTGTGTTATTAGAAAAATTATCTTGACAAATAGAAAAAAAAGGAATTAAAAGAAAAATAAAAATAATTTTTTTCATAATTCAAAATTATAAAATAATTTGATTTTTCTTTTTTTATTATTGCATAATGAGAAATATATTTATCTACAAAGATTTTGATGAGAAAAAATTACTTCTAGGGCTAATTAATGTTTCTAAAGAAGAAAGTTATTCAAGTATTTTTACTTCAAACTCTAATGAAAAAAAACAGATATTTCCCAAAGAATATATTAATTATGATATCATCGCAGGTATAGGCTCTGTTTCTAGCATGTCCTCAAATAAAAATTCTTTCAACAATTTACGAAAATACACTAAGTCTCAAAGCGATTGGTTATTTGGTTATTTATCATATGATATAAAAAATGAATTAGAAAATCTCTCATCAAATAATTTAGATAATTTTAACTCAAACAATTTACAATTTTTTTGTCCCAAGTATGTTTTGTTATTAAAAAATCGTCATTTAGAAATACATACGCATGAAACAAAAGAAAAATGTGATAACTTTCTTTTTAATATTCAGTTTAAAAAACCAAATCTACAACATTCATCTATTACTATAAAAAGTAGAGATTCTAAGAAATCATATATTGATAAAATCAATAAAATAATGCAACACATTAAACAGGGTAATATTTATGAGATGAATTATTGTCAAGAATATTTTGCTGAAGATGTAAATATTTTGCCAACAAGTTTTTTTTGGCATTTAAATAAAAAAATGGAAATGCCTTTTTCTTGCTTTATGCGTTTTAATGACAAATACATAATTTCAGCAAGTCCAGAAAGATATATTAAGAAAAAAAATGATAAAATATTATCTCAACCAATAAAAGGAACTATTTCTAGAGGTCTAACCAGTAAAGAGGATGAAAAGTTGAAAAAAATATTGTTAAAAAGCGAAAAAGATATTGCCGAAAATATAATGATTACTGACTTGGTCAGAAATGATTTGTCTATTACTGCAACAAAATCTTCTGTTAAAGTTGATGATTTATGTGCTGTATACACCTTTGAGAGAATTCATCAGATGATTACATCTGTTAGTTCACAACTGGATGATAAGTTTGATTTTATTGATGTTATAAAATCTACTTTTCCTATGGGATCTATGACAGGAGCCCCAAAAATTAAAGCAATGGAGTTAATAGAAAATTTTGAATCATTTAAAAGAGGTTGTTTTTCAGGCTCTGTAGGATACATTACTCCAAATTTAGATTTTGACTTTAATGTAGTTATAAGATCTATATTATACTGTTCAACTCAAAAGTATCTTTCTATTCCTGTTGGGAGTGCTATTACTATTAATTCTGACCCTATTAAAGAATATGAAGAATGTAGAGTTAAAATAGATCCAATTTTACAAATTTTAAATCTTAAAGTAAATGACTGATAAAGTTGATCAATACATTAAAGAAAAAAAATTGTTCACGCATAAAGATAGGCTGTTACTTGCAATTAGTGGAGGCGCAGATAGCACATGCTTGTTTTATATTTTGAAAAAATTAGATTATTCTATGGAATTAGCTCATTGTAATTTTCAACTAAGAGGAAAAGAATCTTTACGTGATGAAGAATTCGTAAAATCTATAGCAAAAAAATATAATATAAAACTGCATCTAAAAAGATTTAATACAGATAAATATATTAAAAAACATGCTGTTTCTATACAAATGGCAGCCAGAAATTTAAGGTATAACTATTTTGATAAATTATTAAAAGAATATAGTTTTAATAAAATTGTAATTGCTCATCATGAGGATGATAGGATTGAAACTTTTTTTATTAATCTATTAAGAGGTACAGGAATAAAAGGGCTTACAAGTATGAAAGCAAGAACAGGAAATATTGTTAGGCCTCTATTAAATTTTTCAAGACAAAATATAGAATCATATTTAAAAGAAATAAATGCTGTTTATTGTAAAGACAGTAGTAATCAAGATGTTAAATATTTAAGAAATAAAATCCGTCATAGTTTAATGCCAGTATTAAAAGATATAAATCCAGATTTTAATAAAATTATGACAAAAAATATTTCAAATCTTGATTCAATAGAGAAAGTAATTAATGAAAATATTTTACAGATAAAACAAAAATTAATTTTTAAAGAAAGAGAAACGTATAAAGTTAATATTAAAAATCTACTTAAATTAAATAACTCTGAGGCTATTATACATGAAATTTTTTCAGAATATGGTTTTACACAGATTGATAAAATAATAAAAGCATGTAAATCACAAAGTGGAAAGATATTTTATTCCAAAAATTATCTGTTAGTTATAGATAGAGAATATATTATTATTGAAAAGATAGAAGAACTAGAAGCTGAAAGAGATATATTAATTTCAGAAAATCTAATTGATTATCCAATTTCAATGTCACTAAGGATTTTAAATAAACCTGTAGATTATAATACTAATTGTGCAAATTTAGATTTTGACAAATTATCATTTCCTCTTAAATTAAGAAAATGGAAAAAAGGAGATAGGTTTCAGCCATTAGGAATGAATAATTTTAAAAAATTAAGCGATTTTTTTATTGATCAAAAATATTCTATTTTAGAAAAAAAAAGACAATGGATATTATGTTCTGGAAAAGATATCATTTGGATTTTGGGAAATAGAATTGATGATAGATATAAAGTTACAAGTTCTACAAAAAATATTTATGTTGTAAAATTATTAAACTCTTTATGATATGAGACCCTTATTTAATTTTTAAAAAGGCTTTTATAAATGATAAAATCAATAATAAAAGAAAATAAAGTTGAACATTTCTGTTCTATTGTTATTTCTATTCTATTTTTGTAAAAATAGAACAGTAAGTAGTTTTTTGAAAAAACAAATTTAAAGTCATGAAAAAATATATAATTATATTATTTTTTGTTTTGTCCCATTTGAGTGCTATAGGTCAGATATTAGACCCTGTAAAGTGGACGTTTACTCAAAATAAAATTTCTGAAAACCTCGTAGAATTAGAGTTTAATGCTAAAATTGACTCAGGTTGGCATCTTTATTCTCAGTATACAGGTCAGTATTATGGCGATGATGGTCCGGTTCCTACATCATTTACTTTTTTTGATTCTGATTTATTTGTACGACTTGATAGTGTTTTAGAAGAGTCACCAATAAAAGATTATGATATTATTTGGGATGACACTTTAAAATATTATAAAAAAAATACTGTTTTTAGGCAACAGATTAACATTTTATCACCTGAACCATTTAATATTAGTGGTGAAATAAATTATATGCTATGTGATGCTGAACAATGTGTTTTTCCAATGCCTTATCAATTTAATTTTTTAATAAATTATAATGAAAATATTTCATTAGGTAAGCAAGAAGAGTCGGTAATAACAAATGAGGATATTATTAATACTAAAAAATATAAGGACCCGCTGGTTGAACTTAAAAATCCATCTGCAAATTGTGGCGAAATAAGCTCTACTGACAAAACTTTATGGAAAATTTTTGTTTTAGGTTTGTTAGGAGGATTAATTGCTTTAATTACACCGTGTGTCTTTCCAATGATTCCACTCACCGTCAGCTTTTTCACAAAAGCTAATAAACGAAAAGGAACATTTAATGCAGTTATGTATGGTGTCTTCATCTTGCTGATATATTTTTTATTAAGTATCCCATTCCATTTGATGCCAAATATTGATCCTGAAATACTTAATCAAATTTCTACTAATACGTGGTTAAACCTATTGTTTTTTGGAATTTTTATGTTTTTTGCTTTTTCTTTTTTTGGTTATTATGATCTTGCATTGCCAAGTAAGTGGGGAGATAAAGCAGACTCAGGTTCAAATGTAGGGGGGGTAATAGGCATATTTTTTATGGCTTTAACTTTGGCAATCGTTTCTTTTTCGTGTACAGGTCCTATTCTAGGATCATTACTTGCAGGGACATTGGGAGGAGATGTGACTACAGTAAGTCTATTGGGATTTGAATTTAAGATGGTAGCGGCTAAATTAACAGTTGGAATGACTGGTTTTGGTTTAGCTTTAGGCCTTCCATTTGCATTGTTTGCTTTATTTCCAAAACTCTTGAACGCTCTTCCTCAATCTGGAGGTTGGTTAAATTCAGTAAAGGTTGTTCTTGGATTTTTGGAAGTCGCATTAGCTATTAAATTTCTTTCTAACGCTGATATGGTTGAACAATGGGGATTAATAAAAAGAGAAACTTTCTTTCTCTTATGGTTTATTGTAGGAGTATTAACTATTTTATATTTGTTAGGAAAAATTAGATTTCCTCATGACTCAAAAATTGTTAAAATTTCAAAAATTCGTTATGGATTTATTTTACTTTTCATAATATTTACAATCTATTTAATTCCTGGATTATTTGGATCAAAAATTAATTGGTGGGAGCATAATGCTTTAAGCGGTTTTCCTCCACCACTAACTTACAGCTATACACATACTGAGGCAGAACACCAAGTATTTTATGATTATTGGGAGGCAATTGATTACGCAAAGTCTCAAGACAAACCTGTTTTTATTGATTTTACTGGCTGGGCATGTGTAAATTGTCGTAAAATGGAAGAGAATGTTTTTCCTGAGATTGAAGAGTTATTAGAGAATTTTGTTTTTTGTCAGTTATATGTAGATGAGAAAACATTACTTTCTAATCCAGAAGAAGTTTTAGTGCCAACATCTGATGGAGGAACTAAAAAGAAAAAATTAACTACAGTTGGAAATAAATGGAGTACATTACAAGCTGTTACATACATGAGTTCTTCTCAACCATATTATGTTTTATATTGTCCTGATAGGGGTCTTTTAACCAATCCATTAGGATATACCCCTGATGTTAAAACATTCAAAGAATGGATTGAATGTGGTATTAATGAATTTAATAATAAATAGTACACATGAAAAAAAATAGAATTATAACTAAAGAATCGGAATCATTTTTACGTAAATATATTAATAATCCATCTCCAACAGGATTTGAAAGTACTGGTCAAAAAATGTGGTTAAATTATATCAAGCCATATATACACCAACATTTTGTAGATACTTACGGCACTGTAGTTGGAATAATTAATCCAGATGCAAAATATAAGGTTGTTATTGAGGCACATGCTGATGAAATATCATGGTTTGTACATTATATAACTAAAGATGGATTTATTTATTTAAGAAGA
>MDTC01172003.1_pt1 | contig 10436 bp, 8 predicted proteins | sample 811181 | NCBI WGS metagenome assembly MDTC01 (sample SAMN05326644, study PRJNA326480) | marine metagenome | isolation source: seawater | place: Pacific Ocean: North | collected 2011
CCTCGACGCGGAAGAAGACGGCCGAGCCGCAATCCGATGGCGCTGACAAGGTCGACACATGCATAGAGTGGTTTTTATGGGCAGCCCCGAGTTCGCGGTGCCAGCCCTTAGGCGTCTGTGTGAGCTGTCCGTACAGGTCGTGGGTGTAGTCTCACAGCCGGATCGTCCCGCTGGACGAGGTCGTAAAATGACGCCACCTGCGGTGGCAGTACACGCTCGCTCGCTCGGGCTCGATCTCTTTCAACCACACAAAGTTCGAGACGGCCAACTACGACAGTGGCTGCTCGAGCGGAACCCAGACCTCGCAGTCGTCGCTGCATACGGACGAGTGCTCCCCGCCGCAGTGCTCGACGCGCCTCGATTGGGTTGTGTGAACCTACACGCTTCGTTATTGCCAAGATGGCGAGGCGCCTCTCCTATTCAACGAGCAATCGCAGCAAGAGACGAGCAGACAGGCGTCTGTCTGATGTCCATGGACGAGGGGCTCGACACAGGCGACGTATACGCTCGACGCCACATCAACATCGCTCATGACGACACTGCATCGAGTCTCTCTGCACGCTTGTCAGCGCTCTCGGCGGAGCTCCTTGGCTATTGTCTCGAGGACTTGTTGCAAAGTCGACTGCAAGCCCATGCCCAATCCAGTGAAGGTGTCACTTACGCGCCGCTACTGAGCAAATCAGAGGGCGCCGTCCCGTGGCATCAGAGTGCCGAGATGGTCCACGCTCACGTGAGGGCGATGACCCCATGGCCTGGCGCTTGGTCGACGCTGATCACGAGCAATGAGCGCTGGAAGTTCTTCGCCGAAGAACTTCGAACCGACCCACGTTCTGGTGTAGCCGGTCAAGTGCTCGCGATTGAGCCCGGGAGGGTCTTAATCGCCGCTGACAGTGGGTCGGTCTGGTTTACGGAGTTGCAGAGACCAGGAAAGCGGAAAATGGCCGCGTCTGACGCCTTACGTGGTGGACACGTGGGCGTCGGTGAATGTTTTCAATGAGATGGTCAATCGACTCCAATGACCTCAGTAAGTTTTGGAGTCCATCATGAAGATCGGTGTATTGGGCTGTGGCAAGATGTGCAGCGCAATGATTGCGCGATGGCTCGACAGCCATGCGGTCGAGAAGCATCACATCTTGGCCATGACGAAAACGGTTCAGTCAGCAGCGCGAGTTCATCAGAACTTAGGCGTTCAGACCTGTACATCATCGCAGCAGCTCATCTCGTGGGCGGACGTAGTCTTGGTGGGGATCAAACCTCAACAAGTGGCCACGGTCCTACCGCCGCTCAAAGCCTTGGTTCCGAGTGGTCAACTTTGGATGAGTGTCATGGCAGGAGTTCGCAGTGAAACCATCGCTGAGATGACGGGGGCGAAAGTTATCCGCCTCATGCCCAACACTCCAGTGCGACTCGGACTGGGAGCTACTGGCGTCGTCTGGCCGAGCGACATCGCTCCGCCAGTTCAAAACAAGCTCAGAGGCTTGTTACAGTCGCTCGGAGTGGTCATCGATCTACACGAAGAACAGCTCGACGCTTTCACCGCTCTTGCAGGCTCCGGGCCAGCGTACGTGTTTTATTTCATCGAAGCCTTACAAGCAGCCGGTCAGTCAGTAGGCTTGAGCGACGCAGATGCGCGAGAACTGTCGTTGAGTGTGGTCCAAGGGGCGAGCGCACTGCTTGCCTCTGGATCCCAAAGCGCCCTAGAGCATCGTCTCGATGTCACCAGTCCAGGTGGGATGACCGAAGCTGCCATCGGTCATCTACAACAGGTTCAATGGAGCAACGAGATGTCCGGGGCCTTGGCAGCCGCTCTGCATCGGGTAAATCAGCTTGCTCAAGCAGCTGCTAGTGCAACAGACCCATAAAGCGAAGTAGATTTTCCGAGACACTGCGTAGCAAAGCGGCACCGGCTGGATCAGGCAACTCTTCGACAGCGACGATGGCTTCATTGAGCGTATCGAGACCCTCTGCAGCGCGATCAGCGACCAGGTAAAAAGCGACCATGGCGCAGATGGCTACGAGATAACCTTGGCGGTCACCGCGATCAAGCGTCTCGTTTACAGCTTCAGCCAAATTGCGCACTACACCTGCGAAGTCTTGCTCAGCGGCAAGATCAAAATGGGCACCTAGCCAAGGGCTCCGACGCGGATGAGTCACAGCCGAGCGCTTGAGACAGTCGATAGACTGCTCAGCGTGGAGCATCGCGCTATCAAAAGAACCCGTTCTCACGCCATAAGCCGCCAAAATCGCGTGGTGATTGCTGCACTCCGCCCAAGCCTGCAGTCCTGCGCTGAGCTCTGCTGCATCCTGGAGCCGTTGAAATGCGTCGACCCGTTGGCCGCTGCGCATGGCACATTGCGCCAGTAATTCGTGAGAGGCGAGCGCGAAGTAGTGCAATCTACCATCGTGTGCGAGCCCAGAACGTGCCATGTCTGCGAGAGCCTGCCGGCACAATTGCCAATGCTGCACGCTCGCGGCGACAGCAGCCCTCGCAAGGTTGAGTTCTGCGACGACAACAGCGTTGGTCAACACGTCCGAGCGACTCTGGATGAGTTGCTCCAACGCTTTGAGCGCTGTCATTGCATCGGAGCGATGCTCGACCATAGAGTGGACGACCTTTCGCGCCAAACAGATTGCGAGGACTTGCCACTGGGCGAGGCTTCGAGCCTGTTCGATGGCTTGATCCAAGGCTGTTTGCGCCGCAGCAATTTGCCGGGCAGCAAACATCGTCTGGGCGACTTCGCAAAGCAGCGAAAGCTCCAGCGCTGGCTGAGGCTCTGCGCTAGCCCGCAACCTGTCCGTGATCAGAGCCAACCAACGTGAACGCTTCGAGACTCCATAAAATAGCGGTGGAATCTCCGCGACCTGAGCCAACATCACAGGCACAGCAACCGCTGGATTAGGATCTCGCGCGAGCGCTTGTTGCTCGAGAGGCAACGGAGCTAAGAGCGCATCTTGGGCAGAGCTTGCGATCATCGAGAGTCCGTTCGACAGTTGGTTAGGGATAGAGCCTGACAGTCCTCAGGCAGTGTAGCGGCGAAGGCTCCTCAGGTCACCCCAACTGATAGAGTTCAATCCGGTGCCCCTGCGAATCAGGTACCCGTCCATAGGCAAGAACTCGCTGTCCAGTATTGGTGCTGTCATCACCGTGAATAACCACCCACCCATCGGACTTAACCATGGACCGCGCGAGCTTGAGCCACAACGTCGGCGCGAAGGTCGCTCGCGATATCGCTAGGTCGACCGGAGAAGGAGGTGTCCATTGCGGAATTTTTGCGCGAACGACGGTCACCTTCACGGCCATTGCATCGGCTACGATCTCAATGAAGTCAGCTCGCTTGCGACGAGGCTCTAGCGCCGTCATGTGGCCCTCAGGTCGAGTCATCGCGAGACACAGCGCTTCCAAACCGGCACCAGCTCCTACATCTACAGCGGAACGCCATTGGACACCTTGCTCTTGCAAGAGCGCGGCGACAGTCAATGCCTCCAAGATGTGTTCGCGGACGATCCCCATCGCCGAAGAGTCACCAACGAGATTCGTGCGAGTGGAAAATCGTTGTGTCCACTGGACCATGATCGTCAGCGGTTCACGCCAATCAGAGCGCCACGGCAACCCGGCGTCGTGTAACTGCTGCTCAAGCCACATCAGAGCTGCTTGGATCGAATCATCTGTCATGGGCTTTGTGGAGCCCCAAGTTCGGTGGCGCCTTGCTCCTGCTTCATTTTAGCGAGTTCCGCCTCTGCACCGGCGATCGCTTCGTCAATGGCCTTGCGGAGCGTTTTGGTCTGCTCGGGGTCAGTCAAATCTCCAGCCAGTTTGTCGGCCAAGGCTAGTGCCTCGCCTTTGCGCCCGCTGGCGGTGTAAATCATCGCCAATGTACTGGCCATCTCTAACCATTGTTTTTGCCCCTTAGCAAGAGTGCTAAGTGCATGATTGAGGGCAGACTCAGCGCCATCGGGATCACCGGCTTCAACCAATGTGCCTACCACTTCAGACCACGTCATGACGCCCTTTTGGGTCAAGCGAAGGGCGAGTTGATGCTGCTCATCGGATTTGTCGGTCAAGGCGTAAGCGATCAAGCCCAACATTCCGAGTTCTCGACTGATCTTGTCTTTCGACAACAAAGGCCCGAGTAATTTGAGCGCTTTTTGTTGTTTGCCGGCCTGAAGTAAAATTTGAATCTGCAGACCACTTATCTGCTCAGCCAACTGGCCTTTGTTGTGTGGTGAGAGTACTGCGACCGCTTCGCTGGCTTTTCCGAGTTGGCGTAAAATATCGGCGTACAACAGAGCAATCTCAGCGCTGTGCGGCAAACGCTGAACTCCCAACTTGGCCTGCCGAGCGGCTGCCTCGCTGTCTCCAGCCAACACCATGCTTTTGATTAGGGCTGCGACGACGCGCTCGTCTTCATCGTGTCCAAGCGTCTTCAACACCTCCACGGCTTGCTCGGCTCGCTGGCTCATTTGCAGGAGTTCGCTGAGCACCAAAGCGGCCTGAATGTCGTGATGTTTGGTGACCGCAACCCTCAAGATCTTCTCGGCCATCTCGTGATCGCCCTGCAGCAACGCCAACTGGGCCAACCCGGCGCGTGCTCCTGGCACGGCTGGCCTGATCTTGATCGCCCGTTCAAATCCGGCTTTGGCCTCATCGATCAACTTGGCGCGACCGGCTTCAGGGACACTCTGAGCTCGCCCCGCATTCAGCAGCGCGAGACTAACGTGCCCTTCCGCTAGTTGTGGGTGTCTGTCGATGACCGCTCGAGCATGACGAAAGGCTTTGAAGGGCTTTGACATCGCTGCCAAGACGTCTGCGAGAAAAAGACGCGCCCATGGGTCGTCTCTTTTAGCGAGGGCGCTCTCACATGTCTCCACGCCGCGGTCGACCATAGACTGAGCGATCTGCAGGACACCACGAGCGAATTGAGGCGCAGCCGAACTGCCCATCAGCTTGTCTGCCAAGGCGATATCTCTATGAGCGACGGTGAATTCCTGGCGAGTGCGAGCCAACTGGGCGCGAGTTAAGGTCCACCAACCAGCTAAGGTGCTGTCGGAGACTTGCACTGCATCTGGAGCCTTGGCGCCCATTGGCGTCAGCAGTTCATCGCCACATTGAACGCTGAGATTGAGCTTCGACAGGACCAAGGGATCAGGCGCTGCAGACAGCCAGACGCGGTGCTCATTCGCCCCTTGGTCACACAAGCCAACGAGCAACCAAACCAACTCCACCGGATAGAGCGCAGGGGCGGCGCCCCGAGCCAATACGGCGGCCAGATCCCCAGCGCTTTGAACGCGACGATGGACAGAGACCTGAGGATCAACAAGACGTAAGCTCTTGTCGCCGAGCCAAGTGGACAATCGCTTCTTGAGCGCCGCAGGGCTCGCCAAGTCCCGAGCGAGTTTCTCAAGTGCTTGCTTCGGTCCATTCGGACGAATCGCTCGATCACCTTTGAACCCTGCACTTTGCCAAAGCGACTGCCAGTCGCTCGAGTCTACTTGCTGGCTCTTGGTCACTTTGATGACGCCTGCAGGATCGGTGTCCTGAGGTTGAACGAACACCCAAAACAATCCTCCTGCCATCACCGAGATGACAATTACAGACAGGACTGTGGCAAACCAAGTGCGCTTCATCGAGTCTCCTCTTTGGATAGGTCGCTCAGTTTGCCCATTGGATGGTCTGGGTCAAGCCGTCGACAGGAAACCGGCCAAGCTCGCCGGGTCATCAGTGATAATTCCAGCGACCTCGAGATTGCAGGCGATCTGCCAGTGCTCTGGCTCGTTGAGTGTCCACACGTTGATAGCAACCTCACTGCCAGCGAGGCGAGGGAGCAAGGCGCCGTGGGGATGAACTGCGGAGTAGCGTTGCCGTGCCTCAGTTGATTCGATCAGGTGCCAATAATCACAGTCGACGTCGTTGTCGATCAATGCTGCTTGAGCGAATGAGTCGAGTTGGTCAGTAGCCGTCTGTAGGGCTCGATGACAAAAGCTGGAAATCAACCAATTTGACGGGTCGATCTGATGCAAATAGCGAGACACGGCTTTGACCAACGCTTGAGACGATCCATTGACCACCTTGAGTTCAAGATTAAAGAGGCCGTGTAAGGGAGATAGTTCCTCTAGCACTTCAGCGAGATGAGCGATTCGACCTCGATGACCATGAGCGTCGTGCAATGGTAAACGACGCAATTCACTCCATGACCACTGTTGCACCGTCCCTTGAACACCGGTGAATGTTTTCAGGGCATCATCATGAAATAAAACGGGCTCTCCATCGAGCGTAACCTGAACGTCAAATTCGACGCCCTCAGCACCTTGGTCAAAAGCGATTCGAATGGCTTCAATCGTGTTTTCAACTGCCAGTAGACGCGCCCCCCGATGAGCGATGTTGCGGGGACGTTGCATCATTTGGGGTAGCTGAAAAGATCAGTCTGGATGAGCAGCAACATCACCTGCAGAACCGAGAGTTGCTGCTGACGTGAGCGACACTTTTCGGTCTTAGCTTGTTGCAGTGTGTCCGAGGACATCAACAATCCCAACGCCTTGGCCTCGCGTGCCTGCAGCCGTAACGCTTCGATGCTGATCTTTGATTGGCTCTGCTTCGAGTATGCGATGCCGCTACGATCGGCGAAATACGACTCCAAAATCGACAGGGACATTTTTGTTCGGACGCCTTCGACCATGGCGGAGATTGGATCCAAATCCAGAGGAACAATGTTGACCGGCGGAACGCTGTCTTTGTACATCCGCCATTCGCCAGACTCCCAACCGAAGATGTCGACAAATCGAGCGCGAATTTGTTTTTCCAACACCTGATAGAGTTGATAGGGCTTAATCAAATTCATGGCGACGATCACGTCCCCGAGCCGTCCACCACCTCGATTGCTGGTGGCTACAGCCAGTTCGACGTCGCTCTGGCCAATGACGCCTTGGCTCACCAAGAAAGCACCCAACATCTCGCCGCTCTGATTGCTGGTGATATACACCGGCCGACCCTTGCGGAAATAAATCGACTTGAGAACGGTGCTTTGAGACAACTCTAAACACCCCGTAAAGCGCTGCGAAAAGAGCTGGTAGGTCAGCCGCGGAAGCTCGACACGACTGACATCACCGAAGGCATCTGGATTGGCTCGGCTGCTCTGAACCTTGGCCATGGCCGATGCCAACTCTGGTATCTCGCTCAAGGGCACATAGGGTCCATCAGAGACTGAGACACTCGCTCGTGGGGACACTGTGTGAGACTCGATCATCGACTCTAGAGCCTGCCGCGAAAAAGGTCCGAGGATCTCTCTGTCGTGAACACGCACCCGGTATTCAACCAATCTCGAATGGTTTTCCGAGTTCATCGAAGAAGAGCGCCGGGCTCCACTCGACATTTGAGGACCGGTCGATGCACGTAATTCTCGGCGACTTACCGCTGCGATGCTTTGGCTTTGTCGCGGATTTGGAGCAGTGCTTTTGAAGGCGTCCGACGCGACCTTCGGACGATGCAAGATTCCTGGAGATGTATCTTTGGCCATGACCGCAGAGCTCGACACGAGACGCTTTTCTTTTTTTCGCGTCGCAGAATCCGCTCCTGCCGCTTTGACTGAATGCCGTTCGACTGCCGTATCGGGCTTGTCAGAACTGACCTCGACCTCTGTGTCCACCTCAGCTGTCTTTGCTGTCTTTTGAAGTTTTCGAACCCGTCGAATCTCAGCTTGATGCTGCCGTAATTCAGTGGGAGAAAAGGTCAGGGAAGGCCCATTTTCGTCGACCTTTCGGGCAGGCGGCGTCTTTTGTTCAGGAAGCGCGTTGTCGGCATCCACCTCTGGAATCTCTTCAGAGAAGATTTCATCGAGATATTTCGCGAGGCTCCGATTGGTGACCGCGGTCTTTTGTTCAAAGAGCAGTGAGGTGATGTCATCTTGAAAGTCGAGCGCTGAGGCGTAGCGATCTTTGGACTCACGCGCCAAGGCACGACGTAACACAGCCCTCACAGACTCCTCGATGTACGAGTGCTTGTGGAATTTGTGCTCGATCTTCGCGTCCCGGATGTTCACCAAGGTCTCGAGATCCGTCCGACCCAAAAACAAGCGCTTCAGAGTCATGCTCTCGTACAGAATAATTCCGAGCGAAAAAATGTCGCTGCGAAGGTCAAATGGCTGACCTGTGACTTGCTCCGGCGACATGTATCCAAGCTTGCCTTTGAGCACCCCAGCGCGCGACCGATTTTCGTTGGTCGTGCCATCCATGGTCGCGCGAGCAACGCCGAAATCCATGACCTTCACCTCACCGGTCTCGCTAATGAGGATATTCGAGGGCGACACGTCACGGTGGATGATATTGAGCGGTCGACCTTGGTGATCTTTGGCCGTATGGGCGTAATCGAGCCCTTTGGCCACCTCGGCCGCGATGTACAGACAGAGTTCCGCTGGGATCTTGCGTTTGAGTTGGGTGACGCGAGAGAGGATCTTAAAAAGGTCGTAGCCCTTCACGTACTCCATGGCGATGTAGTACTGGCCGTCGATCTCACCGTTTTCGTAGGTCTGTACAATGTTGGCGTGCTGCAACACCGCACACAGACGAGCCTCCGCCAACAACATCTCGACGAAAGTCTTGTTTTCCACAAAGGCGGGCAGAACTTTTTTCAGGACCAGGATCTTTTCAAATCCACCAACACCGGCAACACGGGACTTCCAGACCTCAGCCATACCGCCAACGCCGATTCGTTCCAAGAGCTCATAACGGCCGAAGGTTTTGCCCACCCATTCTCCTCAGCGCGTCCGCTTGAGCTCGTCGATGAACTCAATGGCGTTGGTGCAAGCTTTCTCGCTCGCTATGCGACCGCTGGCCGCTTGAGCTTGAACTTGTTCGCACGCGACACTTTGAGCACCCTGCGCTTTGCAAACTCTCGCCACCAAATCTCCGCAAGGACTCGTGCAACCGCCCAGTAACACCAGTGACGCAAGCGTGCGCGCCATTGCCTGCTTTGATTGTGCGACGTTAACTGCCCACACAGACCACTCCCGAGCCCAAAAGTAGCCTAGGGGGCCTCAAGCGGCAACCAATCAACGATCTCTAAGCCAAATCCAGACACGGCACGCATCCGTTTGGGGCTGTTAGTAAGGACACGAAGCTTGCCCAAACCCAAGGCGCGCAAAATTTGCGCTCCGACACCAAAATCTTTGAACTCGACTTTTTCGCTACCGCTATCGACAGATCTGTTCGATTGATTGGCAGTTCTATTCGATAAGTAGTGCTCCAATTGGCCGACGATCCTGTCCTCGTTTTCATCCGCTGACAGATAAACGATCGCACCCGAGCCTTCGGAGGCGACTTTTTGCATGGTGTACGCCAAGTGGGGGCGCCCGAGCGATCCGCTAAGACCGAAGGCATCTCCGAGCAGATTGGCTCGCTGGACTCGAACCAAGGCCGGTTGATCGGCTTGTAGATCGCCCATGGTCAAGGCTACGTGTAACCCATCGTCCAAAGAACAACGAAAGAGATTGAGCTCAAAAGTCCCCCATTCGGTCGGTAAGCGACTCTTGGCCTGGAGTTCCACGAGGGTCTCACTGTGAAGACGATATTCGATCAAGTCTGCGACGGTGACCACGGGAATGTCGTGGGCCTCACCAAACTCCAAAAGCGCGTTGAGTCGACTCATGCTGCCGTCTGCAGCCATGACCTCACAGATCACTCCTGCTGGCGCCAAGCCGGCGAGCCTCGCCAAATCGACGCTGCCCTCTGTCTGACCACTGCGAACAATCACACCACCACGCCGGGCACGCAACGGGAAGACGTGACCGGGAACCTGAAATTGGTCTGGACTTGCTTCTGGGTCGACAGCTCGCATGATCGTCCGAGCCCTATCTGCCGGAGATACCCCGCTACCTGTGCAGTCAATGGCGTCGATACTTTCGGTGAAGGCCGTACTCAATGGTGCTTGGTTGGCGCTCGCCATCGGTGACACACCGATACGATCCATCAATTCATTGTCCATCGCGAGGCAGATGAGTCCTCGGCCGTGCTCGACCATAAAAGCCACAGCCTCGGGGGTCACCTTGTCAGCAGCGATAACAAGGTCACCTTCATTTTCTCGGTCTTCGTCGTCCACCAGGATGACCATTCGTCCGATGCGAATGTCATCAATGGCTCTTTGGATGGTTGCGATCTGAGCCACAATCTCTCCTAGTTTAAGGCCAGCTATGATTCAAGCGGCCGAATCTTTCGCCTTGAATACGGCCGCTGAGCCGCCGCGTCAAACGTCAAGCTCGCAGCCCTTGCGATCAAACGAGTCTCAATGGCTACGCCGGCTCCTGCATCTTGCGTTGCAGCCTGCAAGCCAGCCTCTACATCAAAGTGCTCTCCGGTAATCACCGCGTGACCCTGACCGGCGAGATCGGTGGCCAAGCGAAGACGCAACAGAGCTACGTCAGCAGCTTTCAAGGCTCGATCGGTCGCAG
>MDTC01191932.1_pt1 | contig 10434 bp, 8 predicted proteins | sample 811181 | NCBI WGS metagenome assembly MDTC01 (sample SAMN05326644, study PRJNA326480) | marine metagenome | isolation source: seawater | place: Pacific Ocean: North | collected 2011
TAAGGAGCCAAACGCGAAAAATTCGCGCGTCGACCGCGAAACTGTAGTAGACCGACCGTGTTTATGTCAATAAAGTTAAGCGTATGGCACGAACAGGAAAATGTGCCGTCAGGGCCTCTGACAGATTTCTTAGTCCGATGCTTGACAGCAAGATAAAGCTCGGTTAAATCTTTTGGCCTTGCTAGCCGAGGGCTGTTAGCTCAATTGGTAGAGCATCGGACTTTTAATCCGCTGGTTCTGGGTTCGAGTCCCAGGCGGCCCACATGTGTCCCCATCGTCTAGTCAGGCCCAGGACACCAGCCTTTCAAGCTGGCGACGAGGGTTCAAATCCCTCTGGGGACGCCAAAAAAGCCGAAGTGGCCTATGCCGCTTCGGCTTTTTTATTTGTTTGAAAGTGGTCTAAAGAATTGCAGGACCGGACATCCGTTGATAGCGTTTCACTATGAGCCAAACTGCCCGAAGTTCAAAAATTCTGACAGAGCGTTTCGTCTTAGAGCACGGTCAAAGTTTATTGGAACGCTTTGGCGAGGCACCTGTACAGCATGCGGCTTGGCATATCAGCAGTCACGGGGCTGTGGTTCGCGTCGAAGGAGAGCATGATGCCCTTTTTGAGCGACTCTTCGTTGTAATTCCGAAGCCGCCAGACGCGCCTGCCAGTCGGTTTAAGCCATGGGCTGAGGGCCGAATTGAGCACTACAACTGGTATCTTGAACTGACCAACCTTGGACGGTGTGTCCAGAGTCTTGTGTCCGATATGTGCGGTATCGTGACGGTGATGCGTCGGATTGGCCGTTCCACCGCCGACCCCCAGTTTTCGTTGCCTGAGCCGGCGGGGATTTTTGGTATACTCGGTCGCTTCGCAAAGCATACACAACACTACGTTGATTTTCTCGGAGATGCAGACTTACGCTATGTAAATGCGATGCGGGTCTACGATATCCCTCGACTTCGTGGAGCGCCGGACCGTGTGGTCGGTCTCGATATTCTCCCCACTTTGATCGGATTGGAGCATGAAGCGAAGCCGATCCACCCGTTGACTCTTGTGCGGGGCATCATAGGCGAGTTCGCTGAGCTCTATGACCAGGAACGCGAGGTCCTAGGAGGAGCTGAGAGCGACGTGCCGAAGCGAAAACGGAAGCAGCGGGCGCTTGAGTGTGAGCGCGCTGTTAACGCACTTGATGGCGTATGCGCAAAAATCGAGCTACAGAGGCCAACTCTCGAACTGGTGAGTACCTGGCTTCAGGGTATTGACAAGCCTCCACCCAAAAAACAGTCTAAAGGCTCCCTTTGGACGACCTTAGGGCTCATAATCGCCTGCGTTCTTCTCGCCTGGCACCTGGCCAGATAAGGTCAGCGCAAACCACCCTCTATCACCCAGTTTCGTAGGCGTATGTAATCTGGGTCGTCGCGCCCGCGGAAGACCGTTTGTCCCCCATGCACGCCGCCTTCCGGGGTAACAGGTGTCTCCCCAAGGGGCTTGACAAGGAGATCAGACCTATCGACATCCACTCGGTTTATAAACGCTTCGACCACCTGAAGATTACAGGCCGCTGACGTGTCATTATAACGCGTCGCAAGCCATAAGGTACCGCCGACACCCTGGGCTCCATGGCAGGTCGCATCGCCGCACTTGCCCGGCTCGATCGCGCTCGTGCCAACGAGCAGTTCATTTATGCCCCCAGGGGCAAACCAAAGTGCGCGCGAGGACGCTGTTCCATAACGGTCTCGGTCAACGATTGGGCCACACGGACCGATTGGGTTTGGCATCGGGTCGACACCTGCATCGGGCGCCTCGTCAGGGCAGTCAATCGTCCCAGCGGCGATCCAGCTCGTCACCACAGCCGCTCGGGTCGGCGTGAAAATGCCATGAGTATCACCCTGGTCGCGATGATAGGCCAACAGGGGGCTGTCATCGGGATTATCAAAATCAACAAGTCGAAGAGTTTCCTGCAAGTTGTCCTGGATTTGTCGAGGGGTCAGGTCTCCAACTCGCCCAGGGCTGTACCATTCAAAGTAGTTATTAGCAGGGTTATGCTCCACGGCGTGACAGGCGCCGCATACGCTATCCACCTGCGGCAAAACGTCACTTTCAAAAACAGTCAAATCCGGACATATGCCGTCCGGCAGGTCCAGGGGGGCCGCATCGAAGATGCCTTCATCCATTAGCACCGGTATCATCGCCGCATCCAGCTCGGTTCGACCGCGCTGCAAGTCAAGGGGCGGTTCGCCATCGCATCCGAGTAGAAGGAGAAGGCAGAGTGGGTATAACCATTGCCGTTTTTCAAGTGTTGTTAAGTTGCCAGTCACCGAAGCCGCTTCCATTAAGCAAAGGTACTCATCATTGATTCAGAAAGTTTGCCGCGCCGCCCTCTGGAATCCCATCTGCGTTGATCCAAGAATCAAGAACGAGGCCGATCTCCGGATCTGTCAAAAGGCTAATGGTCCCACCCCTGAGTGGCCCAGCCATTAAGGCATTGGCCGCCTCGCCCCGACCCGCCGGAGCGCCGCCATCGAGAAGGGGATGGGTCGTGCTTGAATTTCGAATACCCGTATATTCCACCAGTCGGTCTAGGTCGTATTTGACATCATTGACGTCGAAATTATCTGCGGGCGCGCCATTTTGGCAATACTGCCGGTCTGCTCTGTTATCGAGCGGGTTTACAGGGCAGCCGTTTTCGTCAAAGAGGAAGAGGGCGCTGCCTAGGCCAGCAACCATGTGGGGGAAGAAAGGGGAATTGAGTTGGTTGCCCGTATTTTGACCGATGTGCTGTTGGAGAAGGTTAAAGTTAAGATTGGCAAAATCATTATTCTGGTAGGCCTCCCGGAATGCCGTGTACTCATCTCCGAAGTTGTCAACCGCCGCCTGCGTGATATGGCATGTGACGCAGTATCGAGGCCCTTCTTCAGTCGGCGATACCTTGCCTCGAATGGAATGCGGCGCCATTTGATTTTGTGACAAGGCTGGGAACGCGTTCCGGCCAGCGTAATTTGGATTGTTCCCCTCGCCCAGCCGATCCGAAAAAGCATAAACATCCGACGTGTTGCCATTGAGGTCCACATAGCGCCAGAAGACCTTTTCAGCCGGTGATACCTGGGTGATCTTGCCCCGGCTATTGACGCCTAGGTAGGTCATTACTGGACTTTGATAGACGAAGTCAGCTGCATTCTGGTCAAGCAAGATACGCTCGCCCGTTATGTTGCTAAAGAAGTAATCGTTGGCATTCTGATTGTATTCGGTAGCCAAATGGCACCCGATGCAATTATTCGTCCATGACGCATGGCAACTCGCACAATCCATGGTGTCCATATGGCTAAAATTCGCCAGTCTTCCTTGTTGATTCTCTTGTTTTGGCCCTATGCCAGTGGCGACGTCATTCCCATCATTGCGGCCCATCGCGTAGGATGCCTTTGGATTGTACAAGAGCTGGGCATTGATTGGATGGCTCCGATTGGTATTCACGGTGACATCACGTGTCTGTATGAGGTAATGACGCTGTCCATCCACCCTGCTTTTTAGCCAGAAGTGGCCTTGGGGATCCATAGTGACGTGCCCCATCGGGTTGCCCTTCGCGTCAACGGCACACTCCGCATCGAGTCCGTCGTACGTTTTGCATGGTGCAGTTGCCGCATAGGTTCCGACGCCGCCATGGCAGGATTGGCAGGTAATCGATGTCGCTTGGTCTTGACGGCTCTTGATCTTACCGCTTGTCACATCGCCGTTTTTACCACCATGCATATCGCGACTACCGTGGCAATCAATGCAGCCCATTCCGGCGGCATAATGAACATCCGGCGGTGTGTCGTCTCTATTGTCTCCATCATAGTCTTCGGTCAGTAAATATTGATTTGGATTCCGTCCATTGAAGGTCTGATTACCCACGCCAGGGTTGTATAAACGGGTATCTTGCGCGGTATTTGTGAAGGTTACAGGATTCGCAGGGTATTGCGTTGGGTCAGCGGCGGTCACATCCTCATTTTGGTCTAAACGAATGCCCCAAAACTGAAGCACTGTGCGATTGGACCCCTGGTGGCAACCGACACACGCGCGATCACTGATGCCTCGAACGAAACCACCGTTCGGTAGGACTCGGGCCACATTTCTGATCTGGTGGCTTTCGACGTGTGAACGTTCGGGGGCGGCGATGGCATCAGGGTTGGCCGGTTCGTTTCGGTTTACGTTGGGGTCGCCGGACCTGGACCGACCGTCGTAACTGTATTCCATGTGGCACGACGTGCAGCCCGAGGAACGGAAGTCCGCGTAGCGGTCATTTTGGCCCGCACTGTAGAGGTGACAGTCCCCACAGGTGATATTGATCTGTTCGTCTATCAGCTTTTCTAGATCACTTCCGGAGCGGACGGTATTGGTTTTTGAGGGGGCGCCTTGACCCTCGAGATAGATATCGTTGACAAGATTGGCCGCGTTTATAGCTGGATTCTCCCAAAAGTAGCCAGCGGGGTCATATTGAGCGTATTCAGGCTGCTCGACGAGCCGACCGACTTCGCCGACCTCCCGCACCGCGATCTGATAGCCGGGGTTTTCAACGGCTCTCGGTGCGCTGTCCGCTAGGCTGTCGCCATCGGTTGCGGCAATTTCTGCGGGGATATCGCCCGCGCGATACTCCGGTATGCGGTTTTCAACACCGACGCTGAAACGGGTGCCCGAAAAAATCCCGGTGCTGGTTGCGATGACGCTGCGTGGCACCCATTGGCCATGCTGCGCGTCGTGACAGCCGGCCTCGCCGCACCCTTTAGTCAGCGACACGACCCGAAGATCGCCCGGATTGATGAATTGAAGGTAATCTATGGCGGTGAAGGTTTCGCCTGGCCGTTCCGGATAGGAGTACTCGGCTTCCAGCTTATCGATGCCTGCGAGCGTCCGGCGGTTGAAGTACGCCTTCTGGTCGTTGATTAGAGTCTGTCTCATACCCCCAAGTGTTGGCCCATTGAGCGAGGGCGGGGCGGGCACATGGCTTTGCAGCTTCCCGCCTCCGTCTCCATTGCCGCCATGGCAGCTGGTACATTTTATGACAAAGGGTGACCCATCGCCTTGGATCGGGAATGGGTGAGGGTTCGACAGGCCTGCACCGGCGTAATCATTGTGCTCAGAGCCGTTGTGGCAGCTCATGCAGCTCTCTGCTGGGTCGGGATCGCCCAGTGGCTCAGGCGCGTCTGGGCATTCGCCTGGCGCGGGCGGGTTGGCATAAGATGGGTCACAATCTGCGCAGGCCACCAACACGGTGATTTCATTATCCACACAGCGGTCGACTAGCGCGCAATTGTATGTCTGGCCGTTATAATCGTAATTGGTGCAGTCGGGCGGAGCGTACGCATCGGCCGGAGGCTCGTTGCCACCCGCATCAATGGGAACAGGCGGAGGGGTTACATCCGTTTGCTGTCCAGCCTTGAAGGCATCGTCTGAGCAGGCAGTGAATGCAATGCAAACGCCCATCAAAAGCGCATAGGTGCCATTGGTCTTTCCCATAGGTATCCGACCGCCTTTCACTTCCCCGGTTTAACAGTTAGTCAGCGTATGTTGTACGACAGACCCATTGTCCACCTTACGCAGGAACTATGCCAGGCTTTTTTCAAGGTCATTATCGGTCAACTTATTCTCGCTTACCTGTGACATCTCCAGCAACTAAGTGGGGACTATGCCCCCCAGGTTGCACTTTGGCTTCCATCGACTCGAGCGGTGTAGTAGGAATGCACAAAAATCGTCTTCAAGGGGCACTCATGTTTGTTTGGAATGCGGACCCGAATCTATTTCACTTGCCGGACTTTATTCCCTTTATCGGTGGCCGTGGAATCCGATACTACGGCGCGATTTACGTCTGCGTCTTCTTGGGTGGGTTCTCGCTTTGGAAGTGGCAGATGCTGCGGGGCGGGCGAACTCTTGAGCAAGCTGAGCGCTTTTTTACCCTCGGTTTTTTGGCAACGATCCTCGGCAGCCGTTTGGGCCACTGCTTATTCTATGAACCCGAAATCTACCTTAAGGACCCGATTCGGATCTTGTACTTTTGGCAGGGCGGGCTGGCAAGCCATGGGGGGACCATCGGACTGATCATTGTGCTTATCTATTTCGCCTATCAAGAAAAGATGAAGATTCGCGACGTTCTAGACCGATTCGCACTCAGTGCAGCTTGGGGGGCCACTCTAATTAGAGTCGGTAACTTTATGAATTCTGAAATCGTTGGCCGGACGACTGATGGGGAGAGCGGAGTCAAGTTTCCCCGTTACGAATTCTTTCACAATCGTGCGTCCCGTGTCCCGTGCGCAGACGATGGGTGTGCGCAAGGAACGTCGGATACCTGCGCTCTCGTAAACGATTTCTGTATGAGTTTAGACAAAGTGCCTTGGCGTCACCCCAGCCAGCTTTATGAGGTCGCAATGGGCACAGTTGTGTTCCTCGCATTACTGGCCATCGATCGAAAGTATGGGGAGAAGCGGCCGATTGGACTCATGGGCTTTTCATTTCTCGCGCTCTACTTTACCGGCCGATTCTGTGTGGAATTCTTCAAAGAGTTCCAGTCTCTTGGCCCCGACCAGTCGGCCTTGACAATGGGTCAATACCTATCGATTCCGTTCATCATGCTGGGCGGCTTTGGTATCTATTATTGTCTGAAGAACAAAGAGCGGGGTGGCACTCATCCCGAATCGACCGGCTGACCGACTGAGGCGGTGTGGGTGCTTAGACCTGCCTCGCCACGATGCCGCTCAACTCTGATACGAGGTGCCGCTGCGCTTGAAAGCCAAAGGCGGCGACCGCGTCGTCCGAAAGACAAGACCAGCTTTGACCCGCAAAGTGCTGGGTGAATTGGGCTTGCTCGGCGAAGAGGCCGGAGGCGTCTCTCAAGTGGTTTAGAGCGCCAGCCACCTGGTTTAGTAGACCTTTGGTAATCGGTAGTCTGATAGCCGGCCGTCCACCCAGTGCGGCTTCGATCAGGTCGATGAGCTGTTCGTGTGTGACGGGCAGTCCATCAGACAGAAAGTATGTACCTGGACAGGGCTCGGCGCGCTCCGTGAGGCCTCGGACCGTGTCGACAAGGTCTTGGATATGTAGAAAGCTCAGGCTCATTCCGGGCCGACTCGGAACGACCCCCAACGAAACCCCCTTAATCCATTTCCTTAACGGCGATGGCTGCACCCCGTAGACAAGGCCCGGTCTCAGAATGGTTACTCGGTCGGCTAGGATGCCAGCCTTGAGTACGGTCTCGCAAGCGAGAAGCGAACGTCCGTAAGGGGTCGTCGGCTGCTCGCCGCCCGGGGACCGGTGAGGTGTATCGGGTCCGGATGGGCCTTGAGCGACAATACTTGAAATAAAGATTAAGCGTTCAGTACCCAAGCGAGCCGCTTCTTCCGCCAGCCTGATGGTTCCCTGGGTGTTGAAGTGCTGATAGGTACTCTGGCGTGCTGCGGAGCGGACGCAACCTGCATGAACAACGGTTGAGCAACCATCCAGGCAGCCTTGCACGGTGGCTTCGACGGACGTGTCCCCAAAAACGATCTCGACGCCGGAGTGTAGGAGGTCATCCACATCGGCGCCATGGCGACATAAACCAACTACGTCATGTTTGGCCTTTTTAAGTCCGAGGGCCACTTGTCGTCCGATTCGACCGGATGCGCCAGTTACCAAAGTCTTCACGTGCTCATGCCCTTCGCCTCTTGTGTAGAACCATTAAATCGATGATTTTTTATTCGCTTGCAAGGATTTATGTGGTTCGAACACTTGACGAAAAGCATACTGATCGGTAGTTTCTGCGCCCCAGTTGCCATGGCGAGGGCAGTAATGCAGCAGCGTGTTTTCATTGAGACCTATGGCTGTCAGATGAACGAATCTGACACGGAGCTGATGTTCGGCCTTTTGAGGCATGACGGATATTCCGTCGCCGAAACGGCGGACGAAGCAGACGTGGTACTGCTCAATACCTGCGCTGTTCGAGACCGAGCCGAAGAACGCATCATGGGGCGCCTTGGCTGGTACAAGGCGCTTAAACGGAGTAAGCCAGACCTCGTTCTTGGTGTTGCCGGGTGTATGGCCGAACGGATGCGAGAGAGCTTAGTCGCAAAGGCCCCCCATGTTGACATTGTCATTGGACCGGACGCGTACCGGCGGTTACCCAGCTTAATCGATCGTGTTCAGGCGACTGAAGACAACGATTATCAGGTCGATGTTAAACTCGATAAGACCGAGATGTACCAAGAGGTGCAGGTTGACAGAGTGCCAGGGATCAGTGGCTGGATCAGCGTTCAGCGAGGATGCGATAAGTTTTGCACATTCTGCATTGTGCCCTTTGTGCGTGGCCGTGAGCGTAGCCTTGCACCGGAGGACGTCGTTCGCCAAGCACAAGAGATGGCCGAGGAAGGCTTCAAGGAAGTCACATTGCTTGGTCAGACTGTGTCCAGTTATTACGAGCGCGGCTATGATTTCTCCGACCTCCTCAGATCGGTGAGCGATGTCGAAGGGATCCAACGGATTCGCTACACTTCGCCGTATCCAAACGATTTTTCAAATCGACTTCTTGAGACGCTGGCGGACTTACCTAAGGTTGGTAAATACATCCATCTACCTGTACAGAGTGGAAGTAATCGTGTCCTGAAGGATATGAAGCGAGGGTACTCGGCTGACGCATTTTTGGATCTAATTTCTCGGGTGAGAAAGATTGTGCCAGAGCACGGACTTTCGACGGATCTGATTGTGGGTTATCCCGGAGAAACTGATGCTGATTTCGAACAAACACTCGACCTTGTCCGCACGGTCGAGTTTGAGAGCGCCTTCATGTTTGCCTACAGCGAACGGGATGGGACCTTCGCTGCTCGCAAGCGTCCGGATGATATCCCAGATCCCGTTAAAAAAGATCGCTTGAAGAGGCTGATTGCGACACAGGAAAGCATCAGCAAAAAGCGCTATGGCATGATGGTTGGTCGAGATGTGGAAATCATGGTTCAGGGGCCTTCACGCCGCAATCCCGACGATCAGGTTGGCCGCACGAGCTGCTTTAAGACGACAATCTTGCCGGAATCCTCGCGAACGCCCGGCACCTTGGTGAAGGCCAAAGTGGTCGGCGCAACAAGCCACACCCTATTCGGAGAGGCCTACACTTAATGATTCGAATTCGTGACCCTATCCACGGAACGATTCGGATCTCTTCGGCAGAATTAGCCATCATTGATCATCCAATCTTCCAGCGCTTGCGTGGCATAAAACAGCTTGGCTTCACAGATCAGGCCTTTCCAGGAGCGACGCACACTCGATACGCGCACAGTATTGGAGCCATGGAAGTGGCGACTCGAATGTTTGATGCAGTCTTTCCCTTGGAGACGGGCCGTCTGCCAAGTCAGGACCGTTCAAGGCTCCGTCAGCTCCTAAGGTTATCCATGCTTTTGCATGACCTCGGGCACCCCCCGGGGTCACATGCGAGCGAGCGCGCCATGCCGAACAAGTCGGCTTTAGGGCTCTCCTGTTATGCGCCTCATGAGCTAAACACGCGCGCCTCCCACGAGGACTACACCTTAAAACTGCTTCTTGATTCAGAGCTGACGCCGACGTTGATAGCGAAGTTTGGCGGGGAGGGGATAACCCCTGAGCACATTGCGCATCTGATCAGTGGTTATTTCCCGGAATGTGGCGCGGCCACCATCGTCGAGGGGATCGACTATTTCCCGCTGTTGACTCAAATGGTGTCCGGAGAAATGGACGCTGATCGGATGGATTATCTTCAGCGCGACAGTTTTTTCACCGGTGTCAGCTACGGTAAATTCGACCACAGCTGGCTGCTTGAGAATCTATTGTTTCACCTGGTTGATGACAAAGCCTACATGGCGATTACCAACCGAGCGGTTTTTGCTTTTGATGATTTCCTCCTCAGTCGTTTCCATATGTTTGTGAGCGTCTACTATCACTACATTTCTGTTGGATTCGAGACGATGCTGGGCCGGTTTTATAACGAGGCACCCGATGACTTTTCGATCCCGGCTGATTCGGACGCGTACTCACAGATAGACGATATCGCAATGTGGTCGGCTTTGCGTCGTTCTAAGAACCCGTGGGCTCAGCGTATTGCAGCACGGGATGCCTACCGCCGCGTGCTCGAGATCAGCACCACCGATGGCGTCGACCTGGATGGCGTATGCGCCGCATTAACCGATGCGGGTATAGAGTATTTTACGAGTCGCGATAAGGGGGTGTTGAGCAAATACTACCTGTCGAACAGCCAGACACACTCCATGTTTGTCAGCAACCGTCAGTTGGACACGATCACACCGCTCGCCCACGAGACCGAAATTTACGAGCGCTACAAAAAGCCCACTCAATTGCAGAGGATCTATGCTCTGCCGACACATCAGGCGCAAGCCCGCAAGATCATCAAGGCACTAATCCGATAACAGCTCCCGCCAGCCGAGGTAAATTGCATCGGCCCCCGCTTCGTTATGAGA
>MDTC01059827.1_pt1 | contig 10432 bp, 6 predicted proteins | sample 811181 | NCBI WGS metagenome assembly MDTC01 (sample SAMN05326644, study PRJNA326480) | marine metagenome | isolation source: seawater | place: Pacific Ocean: North | collected 2011
TCAGGCAGTAGATATTGAGGAAGTCTCAACAGGTTCGCTTGGGCTTGATATTGCTCTTGGTATCGGCGGATTACCCAAAGGTCGAATTGTAGAGATCTACGGGCCTGAAAGTTCTGGTAAGACAACGTTGGCATTACATGTACTCGCTGAGGCTCAGAAAGAAGGTGGAACGTGTGCATTTCTCGATGCGGAGCACGCTCTTGATCCATCTTATGCAAAAAAGCTGGGAGTGAGTCTTGATGAGCTTCTTATCTCCCAACCGGATGCAGGCGAACAGGCACTTGAAATTGCGGATACGTTGGTACGTTCCGGCGCAATAGATGTTTTAGTTGTGGATTCGGTTGCTGCTTTGGTGCCCCGGGCAGAGTTAGAGGGAGAGATGGGAGACACCCATGTTGGCCTTCAGGCGCGGCTTATGAGTCAAGCCCTTCGTAAGCTAACAGGTTCAATTTCTCGTTCTCAAACTATGGTAATTTTTATAAACCAGATCCGTATGAAAATTGGTGTGATGTTTGGTAGCCCCGAAACTACAACTGGAGGAAACGCACTCAAGTTTTATTCTAGCGTGCGGCTAGACATTAGACGAATTGGTGCAATTAAGGATAAAGACGATATTGTTGGAAATCAAACACGTGTAAAAGTAGTGAAGAATAAGGTTGCGCCGCCTTTTAAAGTTGTTGAGTTTGATATCATGTATGGCGAGGGCATTTCAAAAACTGGCGAATTGCTAGACCTTGGTGTCAATGCAGGTATTGTGGAAAAGTCTGGTTCATGGTTTTCATATGGGGATCAACGCATTGGGCAAGGCCGTGAGAATGCAAAAACCTTTTTGTCAGAAAATACCGATATCGCATTGGATATTGAGCGTCAGGTTAGAGAAAACGCTGGTATTTTAAAGGAAGTGATGCTTGAGGGTAGCAATAACGATGACGAAAATGATACAGAACAAGAAAACAATGGCTTAGTTCTTCCAGAAATAGAACAAAATGATATTAAATAGTTAAAATGACAAAATAAAAAATACTTTTTATTTGTAGTTAGAGTAAATTTTTATTTATTAAAATGACAAATAATCATTTTAATTGTTAATTTTATTTGGATATTGCTAAGTCATTCTATTACGGTTACTACAAGTAATGGTCGGATAAGCTGGACAGGCTGCTTTTCTCAAGTTAAAACGCGACTTTGGCAGAGTGTGTGTTTTTATGCCGAATCTTTTGTTTAATGAGAGAGATGACTAGCACAAACGAAATAAGAACTGCATTTCTAGAATTTTTCCGCAAAGATGGTCATGAGGTTGTAAAATCCTCGCCGTTAGTTCCGCGGAACGATCCTACATTGTTGTTTACTAATGCAGGAATGGTGCAATTTAAAAATGTATTTACGGGTGTCGAGCCACTTACATTTTCAAGAGCCACAACATCGCAGAAATGTGTTCGTGCCGGTGGTAAGCACAACGATTTAGAAAATGTTGGGCACACCGCTAGGCACCACACATTTTTTGAAATGCTTGGTAATTTTTCATTTGGCGATTATTTCAAGGAGCATGCAATTGATTGTGCTTGGTCGTTGATAACTAAAGAATATGGGATTGAGAAGAAACGCTTGCTAGTAACCGTATATAATGAGGATGAAGAGGCGTTCAATCTTTGGCGAAAAATAACCGGCCTTCCCGATAGTAAAATAATTCCAATCTCAAGTTCGGATAATTTCTGGGCAATGGGTAATACTGGCCCATGTGGACCGTGTTCAGAAATATTCTATGATCACGGGGAACATATAGCGGGAGGACCGCCCGGAACAGCCGATGAGGACGGAGACCGATTTGTAGAAATTTGGAATCTAGTTTTTATGCAATACGATCAGGTGTCTGAAGGTGAGAGGATTAACTTACCTCGACCTTCTATTGACACGGGTATGGGGCTTGAACGCATAGCTGCCGTTCTTCAGGGTACACATGATAATTATAACATAGATTTATTACGCGATTTGATAGAAGCCTCTGCAAAGGCAAGTGGTACAGATCCCGACGGAGCGGCGGCAACTTCGCACCGGGTAATTGCTGATCACCTCCGGGCTTGCAGCTTTTTAATTGCTGATGGAGTGTTACCTTCTAATGAGGGGAGAGGCTACGTTCTACGGAGAATTATGAGACGTGCAATGCGCCACGCTCATTTATTAAACTGTAAGGATCCGTTGATGAGTAAGTTAGTCCCGAACCTAGTTTTGGCGATGGGGCAACAATACCCTGAACTAATTCGTGCTGAGGCATTGATCGGGGAAACATTAAGATTCGAGGAAGAGCGGTTTAGGGAAATGCTGGCCAGAGGTTTAAAGTTGCTTGATCAGGAATCAGCCCAAATACCCTCAGGGGGTCAGCTGCCGGGGGACGTAGCTTTTAAACTTTATGACACATACGGATTTCCGCGCGATCTCACGGAAGATATTCTTCGGGGACAAAATCAAAAACTAGATATTAACGGGTTTGATATCGCCATGGCTAATCAGCGCGAAACCGCCCGAAAAGCATGGATGGGATCCGGGGATGTTTTAACAGAAACATTTTGGTTTGACCTTCGCGAGAAAATCGGTCCAACCGAGTTTTTAGGCTACGACGCAGAGCGTACCGAGGGGATCATTTCTGCGATCATTATCGATGGTGAAACAACCGATATTGCCAAGGAGGGTGATGAAATAACACTCATTGTGAATCAGACACCTTTTTACGCTGAATCAGGTGGGCAAAAGGGTGATCGCGGCATTGCTATGGGGGCGTTTGGTGCAAAATTAAAAGTTACTGATACCAAGAAAAAACTTGATGACATGCACCTACATAGCGCGAAAGTTGTGCATGGTGAAATATCTGTTGGTGCTGTACTCGATCTGGAGGTTGATAAGGCCTGCCGTAAAAAACTAAGTGTTAACCACTCGGTTACACACTTGATGCATAGTGCACTCCGAGAAACACTGGGAGTGCATGTTATGCAAAAGGGTTCCTTGGTTGCGGCAGAGTACCTTCGATTTGATTTTAGCCATCAAAAACCTGTGGAAGGTGATGAGCTTAGACTAGTTGAGGTGTCGGTTAATAAGCAAATTCGCGGTAATGGATGTGTAAATACACTACTGATGACGCCAGATGATGCTGTGGAGACTGGTGCTTTGGCGTTATTTGGGGAAAAATATGGAAGCGAAGTTCGAGTTGTTTCAATGGGCGACACTGACTCAGAAGGCCGAATCTTTTCCAGAGAACTATGCGGTGGGACGCACGTACAAAGGTTAGGAGACATTGGGCTCTTTAAAATTCTCGGAGAGAGTGCGGTTGCTGCAGGAGTTCGTAGGATTGAGGCCTGCACAGGTGCTGCGGCTTTACAATATGTAACGAGGCAGGAACAGCTGCTTACAGAGACCTCAACGGTGCTTAAAGTAAGTCCTAGTGATATTCCGGAGCGCGTTTCAGGGTTGCTTGAGGAGCGACGCAGAATCGAAAAGCAATTATCACAACTCCGCCAAAAAATAGCTGTCGGAGAGGGAAAAGCACGAGGCGGTGTCTCTGATAGCAAAACTATTAACGGAATGGAATTCGTAGCAAAAGTGATAGAGGGAATTCCAGCTAAGGAATTAAAATCCCTGGTCGATACATTAAAAATCCAAGTGGGCTCTGGCATCATTGCTGTCGCCGGAGTTAATTCCTCAAAGGCATCGTTGGTAGTAGGGGTAACTAAAGACCTTGTGGATCGAGTAGACGCGGTAAATTTGGTTCGTGCAGGTGCATCCGCAATCGGAGGGAAAGCAGGTGGTGGTCGACCTGACATGGCGCAGACAGGTGGCCCAATTGGTGCTGGGGCAGCGCAAGCCCTTGCCGATATTGAAAGCGCATTAAGTAAGGCAGAAAAAAAATGAAGAAACAAACCAAGTTTCAAGGAACAGACACATACGTCGCAACGGAAGATCTCATGGTGGCAGTCAATGCAGCTATAACTTTGGAAAGACCTCTGCTCATAAAGGGAGAGCCCGGCACAGGGAAAACAGTACTTGCCCACGAGGTAGCTGGCTCTATCAGGGCACCCCTTATAGAATGGCATATCAAATCAACTACTAAGGCTCAACATGGCTTGTATGAATATGATGCTGTGAAGCGGCTCCGCGATAGTCAGCTCGGTGACGAGCGAGTGCACGAGATTAGTAACTATATAGTACGTGGAAAGCTGTGGGATGCATTTACTGCAAAGGCTCGCCCGGTACTTTTGATAGACGAAATTGATAAAGCAGATATCGAATTCCCAAATGATCTCCTTCTCGAACTCGATCGCATGGAATTTTTTGTATACGAGACGCAGCAACGTATTGTAGCTAAACAAAGGCCGATCGTGATTATTACATCAAATAATGAGAAAGAATTACCAGATGCATTTCTACGGAGATGTTTTTTTCACTACATATCTTTTCCCGATGAGAATACGATGCGTGCTATTATCGATGTTCATTTTCCGGATTTGACAGGTTTCTTGGTCCGCGATGCATTAAAAATTTTCTACGAACTTCGGGATACACCCGGTATTAAAAAACCACCGTCAACTTCGGAGTTTCTTGATTGGCTTAAATTACTCTTGGCAGAGGATTTACCCGCAGATGCGCTTCGGGACAGCGATACAAAAAAGTTAATACCACCGTTACATGGTGCTTTATTGAAAAACGAGCAAGATGTGCAGTTATTTGAACAACTCGCTTTCATCGCACGACGAGAGAAAAGCAAGACATAAAAACAAGGGGAGCTCTTCCCCGAGTACAATATAAAGAATTTGCTGCCAAGGTAGTTTCTTCAAAGGCAGGTTGACATTTGATATTGTAAACGTTGTAGAGGTTATTGGTGTTTATAAGATTTTTCTTTGAGCTCAAGAACGCTGGAATTCCCGTCTCACTGAGAGAACATCTGACGCTACTAGAGGCCATGAGCCGCAACGTAGCGTGTTATGAAGTGACTAAATTTTACTACCTTAGTCGTTCGGCACTTGTAAAGGATGAAAGGTACCTAGACCGGTTTGACCGTGTTTTTAGTCAATGTTTTCAGGGTTTAGAGGGTGGAAGTGAGGATATAGAAACGTCTTTGCCAGAGGAATGGCTTGCGAAATTAGCAGAACTCCACCTAACCGAGGAAGAAAAGGCCGAAATCGAACGGATGGGCGGCTTTGAAAAGCTTATGGAGACCTTGAAAAAACGGCTTGAACAACAGAAAGGTCGCCACCAAGGGGGAAGTAAGTGGATCGGTACTGCTGGAACGTCACCGTATGGTGCCTATGGATATAATCCACAGGGAATTCGGATCGGCCAGGACAAATCACGCCATCGCCGTGCAGTCAAGGTCTGGGACCGGCGCGAGTATAGGAACCTCGATGACACCATTGAAATTGGTACTCGTAATATAAAGGTCGCGCTGAGGCGGTTACGGAGATTCACCCGCGATGGTGCGGCGAGTGAGCTTGATTTGCCCAAAACCATTAAGTCCACGGCGCAAAACGGCGGTTATCTCGATATACAAATGGTTCCGGAACGTCGAAATGCAGTCAAGGTTCTATTATTTTTGGATGCTGGCGGATCTATGGATGATCACGTAAAAGTTTGCGAGGAGCTGTTTTCAGCAGCGCGTAGCGAATTTAAGAATTTAGAATTTTTTTATTTTCATAATTGCTTGTATGAGGGAGTGTGGCGCGATAACAAGCGCCGTCATTCTGAAAGTCTATCTACGTTAGAATTGCTGCGTTCCTACCCGTCTGACTACAAAGTTATATTCGTAGGTGATGCAACAATGAGCCCCTATGAGATAACGTATCCTGGAGGAAGTGTAGAGCATTGGAATGAAGAACCTGGCGGGGTGTGGATGCAACGTTTGCTATCGGCATACCCGAGCGCTGTCTGGTTAAATCCCCAAGGACGAAGAACATGGGATTATTATGACTCAATTAGGATTATGCGTGAGATTATGGGAAACAGAATGTACTCTCTCACTATTGAGGGGCTAGATGAAGCTATGCGTGCGATAAGTTGATTGGGGGCCGAATAGTTATGCATTTTAAACGGTTATGTGCGCTTATTTTGCTAGTCGGAGGTATTCTCATGTTGGCTAGTTGCACAACTAAAATGAATGTCGGAGGACATCCGTTTATCACTAAAGAACCAGAATATCTCCCTCGTTTGCAAAACCAAAAGTATGTCTCGATATGCTATAATGCAGACAATACGGACCGAGGCACAATAGTAGAGATCGCAAAAAAGAATTGTCTGCTGCCCGGCGCAAACGTTAGAATTTTTTCGCACGACCTTATATTGAATGAGTGTCCAGTGGTTTCCAAAGCGCGCGTAACTTTTCTATGTGTTGCGCCGACACCATGACTTAGACGGTTTTCAAGGATGCATGGCACAGTATTTTAAGTTTACGTGATGCGGAATTTTCTCACATGCCGTCAATTATAGCATTGAATGTGGCGCTAGGGCGCATCGCAACTGCGGTTTTAGCTGGATCTGTAAGAAAGTAACCTCCCAGATCTACTTTCGTCCCTTGAGCAGAGTTCAGTTCTTCCACAATCTGGGTTTCATTTGTGGTAAGGGAATCAGCGATATTTTTGAAATGCTCTTTGAGGTTTGAATTATCATTTTGTGCTGCCAATGCTTTTGCCCAATAGAGGGCCAAATAAAAATGACTTCCTCTTGTATCAAGCTCACCAACTTTGCGACTAGGCGATTTGCCATTTATCAAAACCTGTTCAATCGCCTTGTCTAAGCAATCGGCCAGGACTTTAGCTTCGTGGTTTTCTGCATAGCCAGCGTAATGTTCTAGCGATGCTCCTAATGCTGCGAACTCACCGAGCGAATCCCACCGCAAATGGCCTTCCTCAGCAAGTTGCTGTACATGTTTTGGAGCTGAGCCACCGGCGCCTGTCTCGAATAAACCACCACCATTCATTAATGGCACTATTGATAGCATCTTTGCACTGGTACCAAGTTCTAGAATTGGGAATAAATCTGTTAAATAATCTCGTAACACGTTGCCGGTTACCGAAATCGTATCAAACCCATTTTTCATACGTTCGAGAGAGAAGCGAGTCGCATCTCGTGGAGATTTAATAAGAAGTTCAAGATCGGTCGTATCATGATCGCGAAGATAATTCTCGACTTTTTTGATAAGCTGTTTGTCATGAGCGCGCCTTTGATTGAGCCAAAACAAAGCAGGTACTCCAGTTGCGCGGGCACGTCGAACACCTAAGCTCACCCAATCACGTATTGGAGCATCTTTGGTCTGGCACATACGCCAAATATCGCCAATATTAACAGAGTGGCAATGGATTTCGTTATTATTACCATCCATAATGCGGATGTTGCCTCGTCCCGGTGCCTCAAAGGTAAATGGATGAGAGCCATATTCCTCTGCCTTCTGTGCCATTAATCCGACATTTGATATGCCACCCATTGTGCTTGGATCAAAGGCGCCATTAGCTTTACAAAAATTAATGGTTTCGTCATATATGCCCGCATAACTCCTATCTGGAATGACACATTTCGTATCTACTGGTTTCCCTTTTGCGTCCCAGCCTTTGCCTCCGGCACGTATCAATGCCGGCATAGAGGCATCGATGATAACATCGCTGGGTACATGTAGATTGGTTATACCCCGGTCAGAATTCACCATATATAAATCAGCTTGTTTTTCGTAACACGATGTCAGGTCTGCCTCAATTTCTCTCTGTTTTTCAATGGGCAGGGTTTTTACCTTCGAAGCGATGTCGCCCACGCCATTATTTGGATCAATTCCGAGTTTTTGGAAAATATCAGAGTGCTTTTCATAAACCTCATTAAAATAAGCGGCGACAGTGTGTCCAAATATAATGGGATCAGAAACTTTCATCATTGTCGCTTTGACATGCATTGAGAATAAAATGCCCTTCTTCTGGGCGTCTGCAATTTCGTGTTCAAGAAAAGAACGTAACGGTGAGGCTCTCATAACGGTTGCATCTATAACATCGCCAAGCTCGAAGACGACTTCATTTTTAAGTATCGTGACACTCCCATCTGTAGATTGAAATTCGATCCGGCCCATACCCGTTTGTGATGCATCGAGTGTTGTGGAAACTTCATTTGCAAAAAAATCATCGCCGGGCATCGAGGTCACTTCGGTTTTTGACTCCTTATCCCAGGTGCCCATGGAGTGCGGGTTGTTCTTTGCATAAGCTTTAACTGCGTTTGGTGCGCGACGGTCGGAATTTCCTTGCCGTAAAACGGGATTTACAGCACTACCCAGAACTATGTTGTACTTGTTCTGAATTACTCTCTTTTCCGGAGATTTAGGATCCTCGGGATAATCGGGTATATCGAAGCCCTTTTCCTGCAATTCGAGTATTGCTGCTTGTAATTGTGGAATAGAAGCACTGATATTAGGTAGCTTTATGACATTGGCTCCAGCGTCCTCAACCATTCCTCCTAGAATACTCAAATCGTCTGATTGTTTCTGTCTATCCGTAATATTTTCGGGAAAATTTGCTAGGATACGGCCGGCAAGTGAAATATCTCGACGCCCTATTGTGATATCTGCCGATTTCGTAAACGATTTGATTATTGGTAAAAAGGACGCGCTCGCTAATTCTGGCGCTTCGTCTACTTTGGTGTAAACTATATTCGGTTCGGAACTACTGTCCACCATGTCGAAATTCCCCGGTATTGTAAAAATTATTGCTCATCACGACGATTTTGATCCCACAATAGCAGGCTCGTCAATTTCGACAAGCATCGTGTTGTGCTTACAGTCCATTCATTATTATGAGACAGGTCGAATGCCAAGGGCGGGTAAAACGGCATCTATGTGGTCAACAACATGCAATAAATTACGATGGTGTTGGCTTAAAAAAGACTCGCTGACCATATGGTCGAGGAGATCAAGGGCTGGCGTCCAATAATCATTTACGTTTGCTAATATTATAGGCTTGTCAAAGCGTTTTAGCTGTTTCCATGCAAAGACCTCAAACATTTCCTCCAGCGTGCCAATGCTTCCTGGCAGTACTACGAAAGCATCTGCCAATTCTGCCATTTTTGCTTTCCGTTGATGTATGTCTGAAGTTATTACCATTTCCGAGATGCCAGAATGTGCAATGTTCTTCCTATTGAGGAAATCTGGTATCACCCCAATTACGGCACCGCCAGCACCCACTGCTCCATCAGCAAGAGCCCCCATCAGGCCTATGCACCCACCCCCGTAAATGACGGTTACGCTGGCGTCTGCACAAAGGCGACCCAACCTAGATGCATAATCAAGATAATCTTGTGATACTGCGTTGGATGATCCACAAAATATGCAAATGTTTGCGACTGCAATCATGGTATACTCCCGCTACGGTTTAGTTCTGATCGTTATAAATTAGCAATATTCGATGTGCTGGCTAGAAATCGGAAATCTGAATTATGAAAAGACAAATACATTATTAAAAACAGTTAATAATAATTTATTGGAAAAGAAAATAAATTGACACGCCCCCTCTCTAAAGTAGGCCTATTTTGGTTATTCGTATTAATAAGCGTGGCTGTGATTTGCAGTATATATGCCTATTCGCGCTTTACGGCGGTTAGCACCGTTGAGAACGTCGAGAATAGTGCGCCCCGTGAAAAGGGCGTAGTCAAACTTCCAATCAAGGAATCAGCAGGAACAGATCAACAAGAAAATCCCGTAAATTCGGAGATGGCGTTGCCGCAATTTGATGTTGTAAGGATTACAAAGGATGGATCTGCAGTATTGGCTGGCCGCGCCTCACCGGGAGCAAAAGTTACTGTTTCCAATGACAGGCAGGTGATTGGCGTTGTTACTGCGAATAGGCAGGGTGAATGGGTGCTGGTTCCTGATATGCCCCTAACCCCAGGTGACACTGAGCTCAGGGTTGAAAGCGAGCAGCTTGGAAGAGCGAAAGTCAGGGCAGATCATGTGGTAGTTTTGAAAGTTCCAGAAAGAGGAAGCAATATACAGCCCTTGGTCGTGCTTCTGTCGCGCAAACCAAAAGGCACTGCTAGAATTTTACAAAACCAAACACCTGAGTCTGCTCTTCAAAAGGGAAAATTGGTATTCAAATCAGTTGATTATGATGATCAAGGAAATACGATTATGGCTGGTATGGGCGAAATCGGTCATGTGATTAAGATCTATGCTCACGACCAAAACTTGGGAGAGGGTAAGGTGAATAATGCTGGTGAATGGATAGTTAAGCTACAAGATAAGCTGTCCTTCGGTGCCCATAAACTACGAGTTGATCAATGTTATGGAAACGATGTCAAAATGCGTATCGAAGTACCATTTGTGAAGGCAGAAAATCCGCTTGAAAATAAGGCAAAAGAGTTTGTGATAGTGCAGCCGGGAAATTCTCTTTGGCGCATAGCCCGGCGGGAGCTGGGGGGGGGGACA
>MDTC01082432.1_pt1 | contig 10432 bp, 5 predicted proteins | sample 811181 | NCBI WGS metagenome assembly MDTC01 (sample SAMN05326644, study PRJNA326480) | marine metagenome | isolation source: seawater | place: Pacific Ocean: North | collected 2011
ATTTTTGACGATTCACCCTCACTGCGTCTCATAAGGGGAAGGCTTGGATCATTTGTCGTAGGCTTCTTTTTTAAGACTTTTAAAAAATGGGAAGTGGTTGAAGCATCAGAAGAAGAATTGGCTGCGACTCTCATGGAACACTTGGAACAGGTAAGAGAACTTGAAGATTTTGATGCCCCTAAGCGAAGTGCCCAAGATTACCTTGACGAATGGTGTGATGAAGATCACCGATACTTGACTAAGACCTTCAATGAAGATCGTGAAGAATATGTGTTTCGTTTAACGCGACACTCAGAAAAAGCACTGAGTTGGATGCAAGATTTGTTCGCAATGCAGCATCGGGGCTATGCAACCACGGAATCGAGATTCAACCGTATTATTCTTGAGATGCAGAATCTTACTCATGGGGTCAATTCGGACCCTGAAGCCAGAATTCGTGATCTTGTTGCGAAGCGTGAGTCCATTGACGAAGAAATTAAACGGATTCAGGAAACCGGAGAAGCACCAGTCTTTGGGGAAGATGTAATTCGAGATCAAGTTTACGATCTTTCTGATCTGGTTGAACATTTTTTATCAGATTTTCGTGCGATTGAAGAATTTTTCAAGGACCACGCCAAAGAAATCGCAAAGCTCTATGCACAGGGTTTATCTTCGAAAGGTGACATAGTCGAACATGTATTAGATTCTGACGAAGAATTACGCTCCTGCGACCAAGGCAAAAGTTATTTCGGCTTTCGGGAAATGATGACTAACCCATCCCTTGCTAGAAAACTCCGTGTTCTTGCAGAGCAAACTTCTGATATAGCACGAAAGCGAGGTTTGGATTCAAACAAAACATTTGCGAACCTTGGAGAACGCTTATTTGGGGAGGCGGGAGCAGCCCATGGGGCATATGGAAAAATAAGTCGCAAGCTTCGTCAAGTGGTAGGAGACCATACAGGTGGAGGACGTCAAATCAGTGAAACCTTATCGGAAATTAGAGTAAAAGCCTTTGAATTGCGTGATACTCCACCTGAGGACTGGGATTTTGAAATTGAAACAAGACCACAATTCTTTTCAATTATGGAAGCCGATTTTTGGGAGCCTAAGTCGGTGGAACCATTTGGTCCAGTGGTAAGTGCAAAAGTTGAAGGAACCAGTTGGGTAAGTGAAATCCTCCATTCGGTAGGAGAGCCCTTGAATCTTGACAAGTTCAGGGATCGGGTAAACCGAATCCTGGAAGGGAAAAATCAAGTTAGTTTATCTGAAATCGTTCAAATGTACCCACTCGAGCGAGGCATCGTCGATGTTGTCTGCTACCGAGTTATTGCAGGCGAAGACATCCGGCATGTCATTCTCAATCATGAACTTGTGAATCTTGATTTAAACCGACCCACCCAACCTCGATATGTTGAAGTTGAAGAACTTCTTTTCCAAAGAATTAATTTATGAATCCAGCAATTACACACCGACATGTTATCATCCGTTTACTGAATGGACCCATATACCAAGAAGATCTTGATTTTTGGAGTCGACTTGGGGCGGAATGGGAAAAAATCAAAAATCATTTCATTCAAATGGGAATGGAGGTCGCAAGAGATGATTCTGCCGGATACGCATTTCTCCGCCAAAAGGAAGAAGAGTTTGAAGAAAGTTGGGAAGATTCTAAAGAGGCTCCACTACCAAGGGTGCTTCGAAGGACTAGACTTACTTACCACCAAACTATGCTAATGATACTTTTAAGAGAGGATCTTATGCATTTCGAACAAAACCAAGAAGAGGGTGACCATCTCTACAGAAGTGCTTTAGATTTAAGGGAAATCATGGTTCCGTATTACCCAGAACTCCACGATGAAAAAAGAATTCATCGACAAATAGCTTCACTGGTTTCTAAATTTGAGGACTGGGGAATGCTTAAGAAGGTGAAAGAACAAGACGATGGCTTGTATCGTGTCGAAAGAATAATAAAAGCAAAGCTAACACCCGAAAAACTTCAAGAAGTAAGAGACCAAATTAAAAGAAGGAATATCGATTTAGAAGACGAAATGGAGAAAGACAATGCTTGAATCTCAACTTGAACTTGAATTCTCTCCTGATAAATCAACTGCTGGATATCGCCTTCACGAACTTTCGCTTTTAAACTGGGGAACATTCCACAAAAAAGTCTATTCGATGCGTCCGGATGGAAGAACTTCGATGATTACTGGAAGAAATGGCTCTGGTAAATCCACAATTGTCGATGCATTACTCACCTTGCTCGTGCCGAATCGAGTACGCAACTACAACGTCGCTTCCAGTCAGGCTGGTAGTCGCGAACGTAATGAAAAGGATTATGTTTTGGGTGCACACTCGGAAATCCATGATTCAATTACAGGACAAGGCCGCAAGGAGACTCTTCGTAATCCTGGCGAAACATACACCGTGTTGCTTGCACATTTTTACAATGAAGCTTACAAAACAGATGTTTCCTTGGTCCAAGTTCTTTGGTGCCTGCCAAGCGGTAAAATCGAGAAGATTCACATTGTTGAAAAACGAAAGCTTACAATAGAAGAAAACTTCAATGATTTAACAGACATTGATAATATTAGACGACTTATTAAAGAAAGATCGTTTGCAACCTTTGACTCCTTCACTGCTTATCACAAAAAGCTAGAGTCCATGCTTTTTTTGGAAACTGATCTGGTCAATCGATCTCCCATGTCGATTTTTAATCAGGCAGTTTGTATTAAAGATGTACGCGATCTTACTCAATTTATTCGGGAGCATATGCTAGACGATGGCGGATCCAAAGAAAAACTTCTTGCCCTTCAAGAGAGGTTTGACGATTTAAGAAGTACTCATAGGAGGATTGAAACTGCAGCTATTCAAATCGAGCAGCTAGATCAGATTAAAGAAATACACTCTGATTTTAAAAAGGCTTCAAAAGAAAGAGACCATGCGGACCGAATTCGGAAAGCAGTGGAACCTTATTTTGCACAATCCGAACATGATCGAAGGTCTGAATGGGTAGATGAGCTAAAACATCAGGAAGAAGCAGAAAGAGCCCGGCTCAAAACTGCTCGGTCCGAAGTCACTAGGTTACGTGATAAATTAAACCACTTGGAAAGGGCATTGTCGGAAAGTGATGAAAATAGAAGGTTGGAACAGGTAGGTGCTGAAATGGATCGACTTCGGGATAAAAGGGAAGTGGTTACCAAGAGATCAGCAACTTTTGAGAGGCACCTAGGATCTTGGGAAAAAGGAATGGTTATCAAGCAAGAAGATCATTTTCTTACCTTGCGTCGAGAATTGGATTCCAGGCTGCCACGGTTAGAGGCAAATGTTAAGGAATTGGATGAAAAAATTCCTGAGATTTCTTACCAGCTGCGCCGAGCAAACGAAAAAGTTGAAAATTTAGAAGATGAAAGGTTTTTCCTTATTGAAAATAGTTCAAATGTACCAGTCGAAATCGCTCGATTACGGACCGCTCTTGCAAATGAACTGGACAGAGATGTTGCCGAATTACCATTCATTGCCGAGTTAATTCAGGTTGCCAAAGAAGACGAAAAATGGATTGGGCCGATTGAACGTTTACTCAGAAACTTTTCATTGACGATCGTTTTGCCAAGTAAATTAGCTGAAAAAGCAGAGCACTATTTAGAAGAGAATTATCATGGTGACCGTCTTGCATTCATATGTCCGTCTTTAGAAGACAAAGATTACAAACCTCATAGTAATTCAGTGGTTAGGAAATTGTGTTTTCTTCCCGAAATGCAAAAGAGTAGACAGAAATGGTTGCAGTCCGTTCTGGCTGAATATTTCCCTCATATTTGTGCAGATCAAAGGGATCAGGAAGTTTTCTTAAATAATCCTGATGCTCTTACTCTAGAGGGTCTGGTTAAAACAAATGGAATGCTTATCGAGAAGGACGATACTATGTTTCTCGGTGATGCTAGTTCTTGGGTACTTGGATGGGACATAAATCCAAAACAGAAAAACTTAGACGAAGCCCTTTTGAAATGGAGAGAAGAAGTAGATCGTTCTAGCCGCGCTTTACGAGAATTTGAGACCGAAAGGCAATCATACAGATCTAAATTACGTTCAGGCGCTCAATTACAAGCATGCGCGAATGAATTTTCTGATATCGATACTCTTGGTTTAGCAAGTCGTATTTCCGATTTGGAAGAAGAAGAAAGAGTCATCGTTGGGGGGTCAGATGTCTTAAAAAAACTAAAAGATGATTATGACAATGTTTTCCGACAACTTGATGAATCGCAGAAAATGAGAGACGAAATTCTGCAAAGAATTGGTGGAGTAGAGGCACGGACAGAAAGAAATGAAACTCGAATTTTATCGCTAAAATCATTGCTCGAAAAAAGTGTGAACGTTTTTCTTCCTGTTCGCGAGCCATTACGAGAGCCGACAGATAAGGAAATAGAAGATGCAGAGTCGACTCTTCAAAAGCTTTATCATGACATTGAGAAAGAATTTGGGAAACCGGATGCAAAACCAGATGAAATTGAAGAGTCTGCACGATCCGCAAAACAAAAGCTAGATGCTCGAATATATAAGCTTGAATCAGGCTTAGATAAATTCAGGGATCATAATGTTGCTGCCATGCAGAGATTCATTGCTGATGCAAGAAATCAAGCATTCAGGGATGAACTAAGTCTTAATCTTGAAGAGGGATATTCAGATTCTACTTACAGCTCTTTTGAGGAGATAAGAATTCAAATTGAACTCGAAGATTTAGCAAAGAACAAAGAAAGATTCGAAGATTTACTTCGTGTACAAGTTCCTGAAGAAGTTTCAGGTTTCAGTGAGGCTTTGGAATCCCATCGGGATCGTATTCGTAAACGAATTAACGAGTTAAATGAGCATCTTTCTCGGGTAACTTTTGATCGGAAAGAACAAACTTATATTCAATTAAAATTTGAGGATGCTGGTGACGATGGTGTTAGGCGTTTTAAGAAAATCCGTCGGCATGCTCTTGAAGGAGATTTAGAATCAGATGACGAAGATGAGCGTCGTCGTGAGCGTTACCATAGAGTCGAACAGTTCCTCGGTGAACTCGAACAAGATACTAATTGGACAGAACGGGTAATCGATGTCCGCAACTGGTTCAAGTTCCGAGCGGATGAATTCTACAAGGATGAAGATACTTTACGACAAAGTTATAGTGGAGCTACCGGAAAATCTGGTGGTGAAAAGAATCGATTGGCTTCAACAATTTTGGCAACAGCAATCGCTTATCAATATGGAATTGATGTTGGGGGCAAACAAACAGAGACCTTTCGATTGGTAGCGGTTGATGAAATGTTCAGCAAAACGGACGATGAGTTTTCGCAATATCTTTTAGATTTGTTTAAAGAGTTTCATTTACAGTTATTAATTGTTCAGCCATTGGACGCTAAAATTCATGTCGTTCAAAAATATGTCGAACGTTACCATGTCGTGGAACGTCGAGACGGACATTCTTTCGTCGGCGATCTAAGCGTTCGCGAATATTTGGGCGATCAAATTAAAGGGAATGCTGAAAATAGAGATTCTCAAAAAGATAAATCCAGTAAAAAGGATTCCTAAATTTCTTTCTTCCTAAAATTGTAATCATTGAAAAATTTTCCTAACCCAAGTCGATACAACGGTCGAATGCCGTACCGAAAGTGTGGTAGATGGGGTCTGAAGTTGCCCGCTATTACTCTCGGATGCTGGCATAATTTTGGTGGAGATTCTCCTACTCGGAATCAAAAAGAGATGATACTCTCCGCTTTTGATCACGGAATTACTCACTTTGACTTGGCTAACAACTATGGCCCTCCGTATGGATCAGCTGAATTGAACGTTGGAAAAATTTTAAAGGAATTACCACGGGATGAAATCTTAATAACCAGTAAGGCGGGCTATGATATGTGGCCGGGTCCATATGGGGAATGGGGGTCGCGCAAACATATGTTGGCAAGTCTTGATCAATCCTTAAGGCGGGTAGGGGTTGAATATTTCGACCTTTTTTATTCGCACCGACCAGACCAGGATTCTCCACTTGATGAAACTATGGGGGCCTTGGATACAGCCGTCCGTCAAGGAAAAGTACTTTATGTTGGAATCAGTAGTTATTCTGATCAAATGACTCGCGATTCGGCCTCAATTTGCAAGTCTAACGGATTTGCTCCTCTTACAATTCATCAACCAAACTATTCAATGCTGAATCGTTGGGTTGAAAATGGTCTGATTGATACATGCAGCGAACTGGGACTTGGAATGATTGCATTTTGTCCTTTATTCCAAGGACTGCTTACCGACAAGTACTTAAATGGAATTCCTGATGGATCACGTGCAAGTATCCAAAATTCTTCTCTGAGAAAAAATGAACTTAGCGACCAAAACATTAAGGTCATACAAGAACTCAATGACCACTCATTGCAACGCGGACAATCACTTGCACAGATGGCTTTGTCTTGGGTTTTACGTGACCAAAGAGTAACCAGTGCTTTGATCGGAGCAAGTACTTCTGAGCAAATTCTTGAAAATGTTAAAATGTTTGAACAAGCTGAGTTTTCGGTTGATGAACTTCGTAAAATCGATCGAATATTGGCCAAAATAAACCTGCCCAAATCCCTTTGGGCCTAGAAAAAAAGTCTATCGTGGGATCATTTTTCATGGGGAGTGAATCCCGTCTTTTATTTCTTTGTAAAATGGAAATTCATGGCGCCAGGCATCAATAATTTTTTTATCAAGGTCTGCTTCTATGATTTCATTGTTTGACCCTCCTTCGACAAGTATATTCCCGATAGGATCCACTATTAGAGAGTGTCCACAGTAATCAAGTTCCTGGTCAGATCCCACTCGGTTCACTCCTATTACATAGGATTGGTTTTCGATCGCTCTTGCTTGAATCAGGTTAATCCAGTGTTTCATTCGAATTTTTGGCCAACAGGCAATCACAACAAATAGATTTGTTCCTCTTAAAAAGGAAGAGCGGAAGAACTCTGGGAATCTCAGATCATAGCAAATAAATGGAGTAAGCCGAAAAGACTGAATGGCGTAGGTTTCTATTTTGTCACCATTGATATGGACTCTGTTTTCCCTCAACATGGAAATTGTTTTGAGTTTTGAACAAGAGCCAATTTTTTCGCCATCAGGATTAAAAATGACTGAAGAATTAAACCCTTTATTCTTTTTCTCGGTCGGATAAACCATTCCTGCTAAAACCCATGAATGTTTATCTCTTGCTAATTGAGAAAGGAACGATTCGGTTTTGTTTGGCTCGTCATTTGATGTTAATTCAACATTTAAACTGAATCCTGTGGCAAACATCTCCGGCAAAACAAGAAGTGAATCTTTTTTAATGTCCGTACCCTTAAGCAGTAAATTTATGGTCGCAAAATTTTTATCTTTATTTTCCCATTCTGAATCAAACTGTATTCCATAAACTTTCATCTTTTATTCTCAGCAAATTTTTTGGATTCATTTTTAGTGTAAGGGTGAAAAGGAGCATTTTTCTTCATTTCGTGGTAAGCTTCAAGTGCCTGACTCCTGTCATTAAATTCGTTCAGTAAAACTGTGATTTTATTTTGGTGCGCCACTAAGCATCCAGGATGAACTCGAATGGTTTGATTAATTGCATCCAGTGCTTCAGGAAAATGTTTTTTGTGAGTAAGGAGATAAAAAGATTCAAATTTTCTGGAATGATGCTCCCATGGTGCATAGTTGATTGCTTTTTTATGAAATTTTAAACTTTTGTCTTTCTCTCCATAGTCTCCAGCAATTCGACCTTGGAAATGATAAACATTCGTCCAAAAAAGATTTTTTGCGAGAAAAGCTCCGAATAGAATTATCAAAATTGAACCGCTTCCAACAAAAAGATTGGAAATTTTTCCAATCCTATATGTATTTTTGTTATTTGTTGATAATGTTAACAGTAGTCCAAAACAAGTCCATCCCAGAAGTAGAGCACAAGGAGAGCGGGTAGGGAATTCAAAAAAACTTTCAATTAAGAATGTTAAACAGGCGGCTAAGAGTCCAATGATCAATCCAAGATGTGAAAAATCTTTTTCCTTCATGCATTCAAAGGACATTTTGAATCCTTTTATTAATACCACTCCCCACATCCCAAGAAATCCAATTAGTCCGATGATTCCATTCTCGTATAGAATTTGTAAAAAGTCGTTGTGTACAAAACGAACTAAAGTACTTCCTGTTGTCCTATCTGAAAGCTTGGCACTCTCATGAAAGTGAAGTTCGTAATGATCAGTTCCTTTACCCAAAAGGAAATCTTTCGATAATGATGCCTCTAGGGCATCTTGCCATAGTACAAATCGTCGTTTGGCACCCCCAGACGCTTTTTTATCAAGATCGGTTATACTTTTAAACTCTTCCGTTTCGGCTGAGGATTCTCCTGGTTTGATTTCTTTTGAGAAAGCTCCCTTTTTCCAGTAGTTGGAGGTTGTTAAGTAGAGAGGGAGAGCCAAGGCGAGGAGAAGGAATGATCCAATGACAAGACCGCATTTAAGAGGGATTCTTAGTACATTTGTAAATTCCCTACGATTGGAAGATTTTCCTAGGAAATTAAGGAAAAGTAAAATTATTCCTGTCAGCCCACAACCCATAATAAAACCGACCCAGGCACCTCTTGCTAAAGATAGGGAAAGAGCGGGTAGTAATATTACAATGAGGACAAAAAGAAGAATTACTTTGAAAGCACGAATGCGTGTGAAATAAATAAGCCCTAGGAGCAAAGGTAGAAAGGGGGCATGATATTCAGCGGCAAAATTTTGGTTGTAAATTAAACCCCCGTATCCCACCCGGGGTAATTTATGGCTCCAATTTGTAAATTGGTAATGTTGATCCATTACGACTAAACTAGATAAAATTCCACCCAATAATAATACAGAAACAAGTGTAATTATTTTATTGGATGTCCATTTTACTTGAGTGAATGAAATTGCAAAAAGAATTGGAATTATGTGCCAAGTAAATGAAGAAACCAATGCACGACTCGTATTATGAGCGGAAATTGTGGAGAAAATAACGCTCAGAAGAAATATTCCAGTAAAGAATAGAAATGGAGTAGAATAAGCATTGATTCCTTTTTGCAGATGACACCGAGCCCAGATCAAACCTATGAGGAGAGAACCTAAGAGTACAAAAACAGACAATTTTAATTCTGCATTCACCATGCGAATTGGAATAAAACCAGTCACCCACTCATCCTGCTTAAGTTCTAAGTAAAATAAAGGAGTGATGATAAAGAGGGCAGTAGATAATGCACAAAGTGTCCCCTCAAAAAAACTGGATTCTGGACTTTTATTATTCATTCTAGCCGGCGTGAAATTCTAAAAAAACCGTACATTTTAAATTAGCTTAGCCGAGACAGACTACTTAACTTACTTCTTCTAAAGGAAGAGAAAAAATCATTAATTATGGAAGAATACTTTCCGAATAATTTGAAGAATAATTGAAGAAATGATTTTGTCCCTCGCTGGACCTAAAAAAGTAAATCCAATTTCCTATGTTTGATTGGTAAAGAAACGGATAAAGCTCCTTCGTCATCCATAACCATCCTCTTGACTGCGACCACATCCAGATTCCATTTGAATGATCAGAGAATAAATACAACCAGCCTAAGTTTGAATGGTAAATCCATCCATTATCAACAGCCTTAAATAATCCAAACCATGGACTCTGAATCCATCCACCATCCATCTTTAGGCTCCCATTTTCAATGATCTTTAGAGCATTCTGTGATGGTGATAAGTCTTGAGTGCTGGAGAGTTTCGCAATGGAAATCTTTCGAACATTGCCATAAGAGATTCCAATTTTATTTTCGGCAAATGCTTTGAAATAAAGTGTTTCTTGTAGAGCAATTCCATAACTCGCGGTAAATAATCCATCGTTCGTAAACGAGCCGTTAATTTTTTGTGCTGAGGGTGAAGCTGGTCCCATTTCCACTTGAGTAGAAATCAAGAATCCAACTTCGATTTCGCTGAAGTCTGATTCACTCTTTTGAAGGATTTCCCCAGAGAAAATGGTTTGAGATTGATCATGTTGATGACCAATCGTTCTTACTACAGGGCGTAAAATCGGTTCTGGGGTAAGTTGTTCACTCGAATTAGATTGGTAGTTACCTGAGGGTGTCTGGTAACTGGGATATGTGATGCCGATACCGGGTGAGATGTAATCACCGGAGGGAGTTTGGTATTCATTTGGGTAACTGATACCGGGACCTGGATAAGTGTAGATGTCTTCACCTGAGGAGTAACCGCCGCCCCCGGATGAATATCCACCGCTGCCCGATGAGTAAGTGCCCCCGCTGGTTTGATAATTTCCTCCCCCGGTTTGGAATGAACCACTCCCTGATTGATATCCTCCTGCTCCTGAGGAGTAGCCACCGCCTCCGGACGAATATCCACCACTGCCCGATGAGTAAGCACCCCCACTGGTTTGATAATTTCCTCCCCCGGTTTGGAATGAACCA
>MDTC01154454.1_pt1 | contig 10432 bp, 10 predicted proteins | sample 811181 | NCBI WGS metagenome assembly MDTC01 (sample SAMN05326644, study PRJNA326480) | marine metagenome | isolation source: seawater | place: Pacific Ocean: North | collected 2011
CCAGTGGAGACTATACACACTTTAGATTTATTACTTTTACGGATATTGAAACCATTAGATATTACACCGTTTGATTGTGAATTACTTTTGTCTAATCTTATGAAAGATGGTTTTTTAGAGTCAAATATTTCTTTACATGTATAATCGACATCTCTAAGTGTAGACGGTGAATATATATGAATATTTGGCAATGTATTAAATATTCCAATATCTTCAGTTGCATGATGTGATACTCCCAAAACTCCATAACTAAAGCCAGCACCGACACTTACAATATTTACATCAAAATTATGATAACAAACATCATTTCTTATTTGTTCCAAACATCTAAGTGTTGAAAAGTTACCAATGGAATAAACTATTACTTTTGCCCCTCTGGAAGCTAATCCAGCAGCAACACCAATCATATTTTGTTCTGATACACCTACATTGATTACATTTTTTGGATAAATATTTGAAAGATTATCAATCACACCAAAACCTAAATCACCAGTAAGAAAATAAGTATTTTTATTTTTTCTTAAATATTTAACTAAATTTGCAATAAATCTATCTCTCATTTTTTAACTCTTTTAAAGCATCTTTGAGTTCCTTTTTATTAGGTGACCTGTAGTGCCATAGGACTTTATTTTCCATAAATTTCACACCTTTTCCTTTTATAGTATTACAAATTATTACATTTGGTTTATTGAAATTTTTTTTTGATAATGATGCATTTATCTCTTTGATTGAATGACCATTTACTTCATGGCATTTACAACCAAAGCTTTGAATTTTTTGTTTAAATGGTTGAAGGTTTAATGTCTTTTTCACAGTTGTTAAACTTTGCAAATTATTATAATCAATGAGTATATTCAGGTTGTTGAGTTTATGATGAGAAGCGAATAGTAAAGCTTCCCAATTTGATCCCTCGTCCCATTCTCCATCACTCATAATTACAAAAATTTTTTTTTCTTTATTATTAATTTTATCACTTAGTGCCAAACCAACAGCAAAGGGAAGCCCATGACCTAAAGAGCCAGTTGAAAATTCTATCCCATAATCAGAATTTTTTGTAATATGGCCAAAAAATTTTGAGCCATTTTTACAATAAGTAAAAAGTTTTTTTTCTCCAATTATACCTTTTAAAAACAGAGAGACATAAAATCCAGCACCCGCATGCCCTTTGCTTAAAACTAAACTATTATTAAAAATTAGTTTTTTCTTATCAAATTTTAAATATTTATAAAAAATCAATGAAAGAATATCTCTAATGGACAAAACAGAGCCAATATGAGAAGTTTTGGCTTTGCTAATAATCTCACAAGAGTAAATAGCGAGTTTATTAGAAAATTTTTTAATATTTTCTATATCTTTGTTGCTTAAATTCATTTTGAATTATAAAAATCGATAATATTTTTACATACAATTTTTATTTCACTATCTTTAATGGTCATGTTGCAAGGTAAAAGAATTATTTTTTTGAAAATTTTATCTGTATTTTCTAAATCTTTATTAAGCCCTATACTCTTGAAATGATTTAATGGAAAACCACTCCATTGGATAGAAGCACTTATACCTTTATTTTTTAAGTAATTTATTAATTCTCCTCTTCTATCAACTAAAATTTCATAGTTTTGATATGTGTTAAATCTTCTATCTTCTTCATTTAATTGATTTGGAATAATTATATTTTTATTATTTGATAAATATTTATCATATAAACGGGCAATATTTCGTCTTCTTGCAACAACTTTATCAAAATTTTTTAGTTGATAGTCCAAAAAAGCAGCATGGAGATTATCTAATCTACTGTTTCTTCCCCAATACAAAACATTATTAAAGTTATCTCTTCCATGATTTCTTAATAGAATTAATTTTTTATAAAGATTTAGTTTATTAGTTAATATTGCCCCACCATCACCAAAGGTTCCAAGTGTTTTTGCTGGATAGAAGCTAATAACTGCGCCCTCAGATAATTGCCCTGAGTGTTTGCCATAATATTTGGAACCTAGAGCTTGGGCTGCGTCTTCAAAAATTTTTAATTTATATTTTTTTCTAATTTCATTTATTTGTTTTAAATCTGCTATTCTGCCATTTATGTTAGTAACAATAATAGCTTTTGTTTTTTTATTTATGTGTTTTTTTATTGAATTGATATCAATCGAAAGTTGATCATTAATGTCAACAATTACTGGTTTAGCACCAACAGTTTTAACAGCAGAAGCTGTAGCAATCATTGTATGAGCAGAAACAATAACCTCATGACCATGACCAATTTCTGATGCCATTAGCAAAAGCTCTAATCCATCAGTGGCATTTCCAACTCCAATAGCGTACTTAATTCCTGTGTAACTAGAAAGATTTTTTTCAAATTTAATTAAGTCAGGACCTAAGATAAATTGTCCCTCCGAACAAATTCGATTAAAAATTTTTTTGAATTGCTCCGATTTATTTTTGAATACATCTGGATAATTAAAAAACTTAATTGATGTATTATTTTGGTGGTTCTTTTTCATAGAGTTCAGACTCTCTTAGAGATATATTTAGCAATTCTTGATCTGAGGTGATTTCTTTAAGAATTGAATTAAGATAAATTAATGTTTTTTTTCTGTTTATCAAATTATAAAAAGTAAGAAAAATTAATTTAATATCAATAGTTATGCTCATATTTTCTATATAAAGAATTGCTAATCTGCTCTTCCATGGTCTTATGAACTTGTTATAGTCTAAATCAGGATTTTCTGAATTTTTTAATATACTTCCTTCATCAGAGAAAACAATGGATGAAAAATCAGTAATACCAGGTTTAACAGATAGAATCTTTCTCTCTAAAGATGTATATTTCTTGACATCATCTTGAACATTGGGTCTAGGACCAACGATGCTTATATTACCAAATAAAACATTATAAAATTGAACAAATTCATCGATTTTATAGCGTCTAATTATTTTTCCTACTTTGGTTATTCTGGGATCTTCATCAGATGTTGATTGAAAGTTAGTATTTTGAGATGTGGTCATTGATCTTAACTTGTAAACAGTTATTGGCTTGAATTTTAAACCAACTCTTTTTGCAAAATATATTGGATTTTTAAAATCATTTATATAAATAAAAAATATGAAGATAATAACGAATGGTAAAGATACTAAAATTATGTTAACTGATATTAATACATCTAATATTCTTTTCATATGAACTTATGAACTTAAACTTTAATAAAAAATTTATAGCTGTTAATCTTATTTATTTCTTTCCAATTGCATATGTTATTGGACCATTCACAGCTGATTTAAGTATTACATGTATTGGATTACTATATATAGCTTCAATTTACAATAAAATTTCATTATTAAAATTTGAGAAGTATTTTATATCTCTGATAATTTTTTGGATTTTAGCAATTTTTTCATCAATTATAAATTTGCAATATAGTTATGAAAGTCTGGGTAGGTCTATAACTTTTTTGAGATTTATAATTTTGATTATGGCAATACAATTTTTTATTGATAGTGATAGTAAAATAAAAAAATTTACAATCATAAGTATTATAACTTTATCTATCGTGGGAGTTGATCTATTTATTCAATCAGTTACATCATACAACTTATTAGGTTTTAGACTTCAGCAATTAAATCCATTGAATGAAAATATTTATCTGCGCCCATCAGGATTTTTTAGAGAAGAGTTAATAGCTGGTTCTTATTTTTTATACTTTTCTATTATTATCATTTTCTCTACCTACCACTTAAAGTTTAATAAAATTGAAATTAAAAAAATTTATCAAATATTGATTTTATTTATTCCTTTTTTTATACTTTTGGCTGGTGAGAGAATGTCAATTCTTTATCTTTTTGGTATTATCGTTATAACACTAATATTTTCATTTAAGTTAAAAATTATAAATAAATTTTTTTTAAAATATAAAGTTGCTATTATTGCAATAACATTTACTACAATTGTTTTTTTATTTTTATTTGCGCCAAAACTTATAAACAGATTCGATTTTATATTCAACATGGATCTTAAAAACTGCAGTCCTGATTACTTATGTTTATTTGAGTCTGCATTCAAAATATATATTGAAAATCCTTTATTTGGTGTTGGACTAAAAAATTTTAGAGAAGTTTGTGATATGATTGGAAGTGTTTGTAGTTCACACCCACACAATTTATATTTTGAGTTATTATCGGAAACTGGATCTATAGGGTTTTCTGTGTTTATTATATTTATAATTTTTTTATACAAAAACATTATCCAACAAAAAAGTATTAATAATGAATATTTTTTCTTTGGAATAATTATTATTTTTGCATTCTTTTGGCCTTTCTCTGCAGGCAGAAGTTACTTCTCAAACTATAATGCGAGTTTAATTTGGTTCAATCTTGGTATGGCTATTGCTATTTTCAATCTATCATCAAGAAAATCTTAATTAGAAATATTATTTGACCTTAAAAAAATTTAATCTAGTTTCTAATGCTTAATGTTAGAAATAAATAACGATGAAATGTTTCACGATGTTAAGATTATTTCACCAAAATCTTTTGAAGACTCAAGAGGTTTTTTCTCCGAAATTTATAATAAAAAAAATTTTGAAACTAATGATCTAAAACTTAATTTTATTCAAGATAATTTATCTTTTACAAAAAATAAAAATGTAATTCGTGGTCTTCACTTTCAATATCCACCATATCAGCAGGATAAATTAGTTAGGGTTCTTACTGGTGAAGTTTTAGATGTTTTTGTAGATATTAGAAAGAATTCAAAAAGTTATGGACAATATAATTCTATAAAACTCAATTCTAAAATTAACAAATGGATTTTAGTTCCTAAAGGATTTGCTCATGGATTCATTACTCTAACTAATGACACTACTGTACTTTATAAGGTAACAGAATTTTACAAACCTGATCACGAAAATGGGATAATCTGGAATGACAAAGACTTAAATATTGATTGGGGGTGTATAAGCCCTGAACTGTCCGATAAAGATAAAAAACTTGGAACTCTAAATGAAATTTAAAACTGTTTTAGTTACTGGGGCAGGAGGATACATTGGCTTCATATTAGTAAATATGTTATTAAAAAAAAATTATAAAGTGATAGCTCTTGATAGATTTTTTTTTGGAAATTACTTAAAAAATAATAAAAATTTAAAAATAGTAATAGATGATACTAGGATATTTAAGATTAATAATATTAAAAATATTGATGTTGTCATAGATTTAGCAGCTATTTCAAATGACCCTAGTGGGGATCTCTTTCCGAAAGCAACTAAAGATATAAACTACTTAGCAAGATATAGACTAGCCAAGGACTCAAAAAAATATGGAGTTAAATTTTATCTTTTACCTTCTTCTTGTAGTGTTTACGGATTTTCTGAGGAAATAGTCAACGAAAATTCAAAAACTAATCCTTTATCACTATATGCAAAATATAATCTCAAAGCTGAAAAAAACATTCTGCCTCTAGCAGATCAAAAATTTAATGTGACAATTATTAGACAGGCTACAGTTTTTGGATATTCTGAAAGAATGAGATATGATTTAGCTATTAACGCTCTGACCTATGATGCTCACAATAATAAATCAATAAATTTAATGAGGTCTGGACTCCAATGGAGACCTTTTGTTCATATTAAAGATACTTGTCGTGCGATGATTCATTTAATTGAATTTTCTGAAAAAGAAAAAATCAATAAGCAGATATTTAATGTTGGTGATAATAATATGAATTTTCAAATTAAAAAAATTGGAAAAATTTTCAAACAAAAATACCCTAAAATAAAAGTAAATTGGTATGGGGATGATGATAATAGATCGTATAAAATTTCTTTTGATAAAATATCAAAAGTAACTGACTTTAAATGCAAATATGATCTAGCTTATGGTATTCAAGAGATTTCAAACAAACTCTTAAAAAATCAAATACCTAAAACAGATAAAACTCTGACGCTTAAATGGTATAAATATCTCGAAGAGTGCAAAAAAGATTTTATTGATAAATCTTTAAATAAAAAAATGATCAACTATTAATGAAAATACTCATTACTGGTTCTTCAGGTCAATTAGGCACTTCTCTTAGCAGGTCTTTACAAAAATATAAAATAATTGAATGCAATAGTAGATTTGCTGAGAAGGATATATTTTTTGATGAAATCAAAAATATTGAATTTGATCTTCTAATAAATTGTGTTGCATTACATGACTTAAGTTTATGTGAGAAAAATAAAGTCTTATCAGACATTATGAATACAAATATTCCATATAAACTCTCAGAAATTTGTAAAAATAAAAAAAAAAAATTTATACATTTTAGCACGGATTATGTATTTGATGGTTTAATAAACAGAAAATATCATGAGAGTGATATCACAAAACCTTTAAATTATTATGGGCTATCAAAATTAAATGGAGAAAAACTAATTACAAAAAATAAAAATTCACTAATTTTTAGAGTCTCGTCATTATTTGGAACAAGGAGAAATATTAGCTCAAAAAACTTTATAGAGAAAATAATAAATTTATCAAAAAAGGTTGAAAAGATTGACATGGTTAAAGATCAAATAATGAATCCTACATCTACTAATTTGATATCCGATATATTTAATAAAAATTTAGAGTCAATACTTGAGCTTAATGGTGTATTTCATTTATGTCATAAAAAAGAGACTACTTGGTTTGAATTCACAAAGTTTATTTTTGAAAAATTAAAAATTAAAACAAAACTAGATCCAATTAATTACGAAGATTTAAAATCCGATATAAATAGACCTCTGAACACAACTTTAAGTACAAAAAAGATAGAAAATTCTCTTAATATAAATATAAACTCCTGGGAAGAGAATTTAATTGATTATCTAAATGAGTTTAAATAAAGCCGTAATATTAGCTGGTGGAAATGCAACTAGATTAAAGCCTATTAGTTTGTATTCAAATAAACACCTTTTGCCAATTTATAATAAGCCAATGATTTATTATTCAATAAGTTTTCTTATTGATCTAAAAATTAAAAATATATTAATAATATGTAATAAAACTGATTTATTACTTTTTAAACAATTAGAAAAAGAATTTTTAAAAATTAATTTTACTTTTAAAATTCAAACTAAACCAAAAGGTATAGCTGATGGATTAAGAATTTGTAAAAAATTTGTAAATAATGAAAGATTTATATTTTTACTCGGTGACAATCTTCTTCACTTCAATAAAAAAAACATAGGAAATTTTATTAAAATAATAAGGGATACATCATTCAACTCAGTACTTTTTACATCTAAAGTTAAAAAGCCAAATCAATTTGGCATAATATCAAAAATTAAAAATAAATATTTAATTATTGAAAAACCTAAGAGACCACAAAATAATAGAGCGGTAATTGGTTTATATATTTATGACAAAAACTGTTTTAATTATTTAAAAAGAATTAAAGAATCGAATCGAGGTGAATTAGAGATAACAGATATCAATAATTTATATATACTAAATAATAAAGTTAATATAATAAATCTAAATAAATTAATGGTGCGTTGGTTTGATATTGGCTCATTTGATAGTCTTTTTAAAGCATCGGTTTTTATGAAGAATAAAAGTGTCTGATTTAGTAATATGTGTTGTTCATCATAGCAACGAAGAATTTTTAGAAAATCTAATTAAGTCTATTGAAAATTCAGAAAAGAATTTTTCTTATAAAATTGCAATAATTGACAACAATACGAATACAAACTTTATTTCATTATTAAAAAAAAAATATAAGAATATTGAAACGAACTTTTCAAGTAGTATTAATGGTTACGCTTATAATCAAAACTTTTTATTAAAAAAAAATTACAAACAGTACAAATTTAGTCTTGTTATAAATGATGATACTATTTTTAATGATAAATTATCACTACAAAAATTATATGATTTTATGCTTCAAAATCATATGGTAGCTGCAGCCTCTCCTCAAATTCTTAATAAAGATTTAACAGCTCAGCCAGTTTATGGACCAATCGGAACTTACTTAAGTCATACAATTAGACTTACTATGCTTAGTAAAATAATTAATAAAAAAATTATTAGATATATTAATACTAAAAATTATGGGGGTATTTTTCCAAAATTTATAAGAAGTTATTTTGAAGCTCATATTTTAAAAAATGAGAATATATCAGTTACAAAAGTATCAGGCTGCTGCATGATCATTAATAATAACTTATTGGATAATATTGGATTTTTTGATGATTTAAATTTTGATATGTACTGTGATGATACAGATTGGTCCTATAGAGCTGGTAAATTAAATTACCCATTATTCAAAGTAGGCAATGCAAGTTTAATACATTACGGTGGTGAAAGTAATTATCCGGGCATGGTACTAAGAAAAGAGAAAACAATACTAAAATATTTAAAAAAACATTTTCCAAATTTTATTTATATAAGATTATATTCATTAGTATTATTTTTTCATTCTATGTTAATGATATTAATATATTTAATAAAAAGTTTTAAAAATTATAAAAACGTATTTTTTAGTTTTGAATACTTGAAATTAACTATTATTTCAATTTACTATTTCATTTTTAGTATCAATGTTAAATGAAGTTTAAACTTTGGATTAAAAAAACTTACAAACTCATAAAATACTGCACATATTTTTAATATAAAATTAAAATTAAAATAATGTAGAGAGTTATTGGAGTATAAAGGAAAATTTGAGTAATCTAATTTTATGAATTTTAAGTTACTTATTTTATTTCCAATCAAAATCATTTCATCTGCAGTAAATTCTCTGACATGGCCAAAGTATTGATCAGACTCGTAATAATAATCAAAATTTTCCCAAATATTTATTCCCAATAAAGCTCTTAATCTATTTAGTAAATGTAATTGATTTGGTGTTGAGATAAGAATACATGAATTTTTTTTACATAATCTATAAAGCTGATTTAAAAAAAATTTAGGTGAAAAATTAAAATGTTCAATTACTGAAAAACAGCATATGCAATCATACTTAATTTTAATTTTTTTAAAGTTATCATCTATAAAATTTGATTGAATAATATTTACTTGAAAATCGTATAACCTTTTTTTTAGTGATTCATCTGACCCAGTAGCCCTATTATGCTTTTCATCAAATTCATCTAGCCTATCAATAACAGTAGTGTTTATGCCGAATATTTTTTTTAAGATAATACAATTAATCCCAAGGCCCCCTCCAATATCTAGTAATTCTATTTTGTTAAAGTCTTTATCTAAATTTTTGCAATTTTCTAAAATTAAATCAATTTCTGTTAGATGTTTATAAAAAAATACTTGTAATGTTCTATAAGATGCGTTGTCAAAAGTTTTTAATAAATCCCCCATATAAAAATTTTCTATTTCTTTAATTTTAGATTTATTGAGGTATTTCATTTTAAATTAATGACTCTAAATATCTTATAATTTTATCCCAACTAATATTACTTACATAAGATTTAGCTTTTTCAATCTTTAAAGATTTATTTTGATTTATTGATTCTATTAGAGATTTTTTCCATGAATCAATTGAGTGAGGATCCTCAACTAAAAAACAATGATTATCTATTGACTCACTTAACAATTTATTAGTTAGAACTGCCGTTCCTGATAATGCCGCTTCCTTAATCATTATTGACTCTCCATCATTTGTTGAGACACAAATATATAAACTAGCAAAAGAATATAAATCATTGAGATCTTGTTGGGCAATAAATTCAATATAATTGATTAAATTCTTTTTGCTAAGATTTGAAATCAGATCTGATAAAGGTTTTTTTGGATTTGTAGCATTTCTTCCTACTAGGACTAGTTTTTCAGTTATTTTTTCTTCATTAATGAGTTCTTGATATGCTAAAAGTAAATTATATATACAGCGTCTATTATACATTACACCTAATGACAATAAATAATTATCACTAAAGCTATATTTATTTAGAAAAGATATTTTATTTTCATTTAAAGAATTGTCTTTGAAATTAGAGCCTGCTGGAAGTTCAATATAAGATACTTTATCATCTAGTTGATAGTTCGCTTTAATAATTTCCATATCATATTTTGAACAAGTAATAATTTTAGTTGCATATTTTGCAGATAATTTTGACATAAAGTGATAAATATTTCCACGAATGAAACCATAATGTTTTCTATGAGTTGTAAATGTTATATCCCACAAAAAAAGAATAGTTTTATTTTTAAATGAGTGAAATGGGTATGAATAAATAGTAGCAAAAAAAATTTCAATATTATGACTATTCAAACTTTTACCAAATAAAAAAACATCAGTAAGAAATTTTTTTTTAAGAAATTTTGGACCTTTAATTAATATAGGGTATTCATTTTTATTGAAAATTAAATCACTGGGTATTTCATCCTGAAAAAAAAAATAAAAGTCATAATTATTATTTTTTGAAGTCCAATGTTCCTTAATATTTAATAAGAAATTTGCTAAGGC
>MDTC01021070.1_pt1 | contig 10431 bp, 10 predicted proteins | sample 811181 | NCBI WGS metagenome assembly MDTC01 (sample SAMN05326644, study PRJNA326480) | marine metagenome | isolation source: seawater | place: Pacific Ocean: North | collected 2011
CCAATCATAATGTTATAAGTTTACTATGGGATGAGGTTGGTTTTTCGTGGATATATAACGGAATTTTATTATTTGAAATTGACTATACAACAATGGAAAACTTATCTCCTAATCCATTTCTGGAGCGTTTTCATATGATTTTAAACTCTGCTGTAGGAGGTCATTATCCCGCACAACCACCAAACTCCAGTGAATATTGTAAAATGAATGACGATGCTGAATGCTATGATTCACAAAAACTTATCATTGATTATGTTGCATACTATCAAAAAAACTCTAATTAGTTTTTTAACATTAATATCTTTTTTTTCTTTTTCTCAACCTGGTAATATTGCCGTTGTTGTGCATGGTGGTGCAGGTTGGTTTTCAAATATGAATCAAGATGAGGTTGAAGGTATTGAATCAGCATTAAATCAGGCAATAAATGAAGGCTACCAAATAATGTTAGACGGCGGAAGCAGCTTAGATGCAGTTGAGCATATCATTGTAATTTTAGAAGATGACCCTCTATTTAATGCGGGAAAAGGAGCTGTTTATACATCGGATTTTAAGCAAGAATTAGATGCATCTATAATGGATGGCTCAAACCTTAATGCAGGTTCTGTTGCATCTGTGACAAATGTAAAAAATCCAATTAAATTAGCTAGGTTTATTATGGAAAATACTGAACATGTAATGTTTTCAAGCAAAGGTGCTGAACGAATAGCTAGGGATGCAGGTCTTGAAATAGTTTACCCAAACTACTTCTACTCAAAGGAAAAACTTGATAGGGCAAGAAATGCTCAATACACGGAAAAAAATGGAACTGTTGGAGTTGTTGCACTAGATAGCTATGGAAATATATCAGCCGGCACTTCAACTGGCGGAATGACAAACAAAATGCCTGGAAGAATAGGAGATTCACCTATAATTGGAGCAGGAACATGGGCAGAAAACGATGTTTGTGGGGTTTCAGGAACTGGGCATGGTGAATTCTTCATAAGGTTTGGAGTTGCAAAAGAAATATGTGCTTTAATGAAATATAAAAATATGTCTGCAGAGGAGGCTGCTGAAATTGTTATTGAAAAACTTTCAGACATCGGAGCAGATGGTGGAGTCATTGTTCTTGATTCAGAGGGAAATCCAGCTATGATTTTTAATACTCCAGCAATGGCACGAGCATATAAAAATTCATCTGAAAGCACTTATGTTCAGATATACCAGGATTAGTGAAAACTTTCATAGAAAATCATTTAATTAACCTTGATTTACATGGCGAAAGGCATCCTGATGTTGAAACCCTAGTTGAGGATTTTATCTTAAATAATCAAAAGGAATTACCTCTAATTATCATCTGTGGAAATTCTGCGAAAATGATAAAGATTGTTTCTAAAACTTTAATGAATTTGGAAGTAGATTTTGAGGAGACAAGATACGGAAGAATAAGGATAAACTCTTTAGATGCGTAAATTAAAGATAATCCAAATACTGCCAACATTAAATACCGGAGGTGTTGAGAGAGGGGTTCTTGATTTCAATAAATATCTTGTAGATAAAGGCCACGAATCTTATGTTATTTCTAATGGAGGAAGACAGGTAAAAAATTTAATAGATGACGGCGGTGAACATATTCATTTGCAAATTGCCGAGAAGAATCTTCTAACTTTATTTCAAGCAAAAAAACTTGCCACAATAATAAATGAAATTTCCCCGGATATTATCCATATTAGATCTAGAGTACCAGCTTGGGTGTTGCAACTATCAAAACTATTCATAAAAAACCCAAGACCATTAATATTCTCAACATTTCATGGGCTTTATAGCACACCATTTTACAGCAGAATAATGGCTAGCTTTGATCATGTTGTAGTAATATCAAAAACAGTTCAAAAATATGTTTTAGATAACTATTCTAACCATCTGAAGTTTTCACCAAGGTTGATATATAGGGGTTCTGATGAGGAGTATTTTTCTAAAAACTATACAGCTGAAACTTCATATATTGATAAATTTTTTGATAAATTTCCAAAATTAACCAATAAAAAAATCTTATCTTTTCCAGGCAGATTGTCATCATGGAAAGGCCAAGAATCTTTTATTAAACTTTTATCAGAGCTACCTAAAGAGTTTAGTGGCTTGATAGTAGGCCCATATCAAGATGCAAAGAAAAAATATCTCAATAACCTGAAAGCTTTAATAGAAAATTATTGTTTAAAAGATAGAGTTTTTTTTTATGATGCAAAGGATGATATTCGAGATATCTATTTTCTTTCTGAAATTATTTTTAACCTTTCATCAAAACCTGAACCATTTGGAAGAACAACGCTTGAAGCAGCCATGATGGGTAAAAAGATCTGTGGCTGGGATAGAGGTGGAGCAGGAGAAGTTCTTAATATGTGTTATCCGGTTGGTAAAGTTAGATTTGGTGATTTTGAGAAGTTAGTTGAAAAAGTAAAAGAACTATCTAATTTAACTGAGACACCAAATAATATTTTTTTAACATCAGATCTAATGCACTCAAGAACAGTTGAATTTTATTTTGATGCATTGGATAACAAGGTACGATAAATTTTCTCGACTCTACTATTTTGATTTTTAAGGGTGTATTTATTTTTTGCAATTTCAAACAATATTTCGCATGATTCATGCAAATTTTCTATCTTTGAGAGAGATTGTTCTAGTAACTTTCTAAATGACTCATCATTTACTGCACTTAAACAAATGTCGGGTAATAATTCCGGCATAATTCCAACCCTTGTAGAAATAACAGGAATTTCACAAAAAAGTGCTTCAAATAGAACTTTTGGTGAACCTTCTCTGTCTGACGAAATTAAAACACCTTTAGTATTTGCGTAGATTTTTTTTACTTCTTTCTCTTCACCCATTACACGAACTCTATCTGATAAAGCATTCTTATTTATAAAGTCAATTACCTTATTTTTTAACGAACCATCCCCATAGATATCAAGTTTGTAATCAACTTTTTTCCAAGATTTTAGTAATCGCAATGGATTCTTTACTGGCTCAAGTCTACCAACAAATACAAATCTGTTTGGGACGCCTTTTTCAAACTCATGGAATCTGCTTTCATCAACCCAATTTTCCAAAACCTCTTTTTTTTGGTTATTGATGTTTTTTAATGATTTAGAGCTCGCACCAAAGATGAATGCTGCTTTTTCAAATACATCAGTTTTTTTCTTTGTTCCATGAATAGTTGCAACATGATGAAAATTCTTATCCCCAAACTTGGAAATAATTGCCGTTGTTTTGTAAGCATGAGAATGAATGATATCTGGTTTGAATTGATCGATAGCTCTCTTAATCTGAAAACCAAGTATAGGTGAAAACCTCCATTGGTTGGTATCAATAATTTTATAATTAGCCCTAAAATGTTCTTTAAATTTTGCTGGCCCAATAACTTGAATAGCATGTTTTTCTGTTTGGGCATAAGCTAGTTCTTCGATGTGTCTCTCCAAGCCTGCAAATATTTTGCTAGAAAAAATATGTATCACTCTCATGTTAACTCTAATAGCTTTTTAACTACTTCTTTTACCTCGCACAGATGCATGTCATTATTTGGATGAATTAAATCAGCTGCTTTGATTGATCTTGTTAACATGTGACGTTTGGCATCAATAAAGCCAATATGTCCTTGTTTTTTTAACTTATCGATATTTTTTGTAACCTTTGTACTTCTTTTACTTCCATATTGATCATTAGTATGTTGCTCATGATGAAAAACATAAACCTTCGTTTTAGTAGATAGGCCCTCGTAAAGTACCGATACACTCTCGGGTGTTAGAAAAGTTATTTCATTCTGTCTTATCTGATTTGAGAGCCAACCTTCAGGTGTATCTTTCCAGCTAAAAAATTCAGTATTTCCAGGATGTTGTGGCATATCCAGATCTGGTGATCTTGGAGATGTCGTAATTTTCCATTGGTAATCTTTGTATACATCATTCAATAGCCACTCTATTTGTTGTGTAAGTACTTTCTTTCTGAAGTGATAGTGTCTGCTCTTACCACCAATAACTATTAATCCAGTTTCAGGAATTGTCTCTTCTTCAGAATATTTGCACAATACACCATTAGTAGTAATAACGTTTGAGGGCTTTAAAAAATAGTATTTATCCATTTCAGGAACAATGGCTACATCAAACCATTGTGTTGGTCTGAGAGAAGGTTTCATTAAAACAATTGTTTTAGCATTTGGATGATCTGCTTTTGCTGCGAGCATATGTTTGTGAGTACTATTTCCAGCTCCAATGATTATGTTAGGTTGTGAGTCATGCCTCTCACATGCATTAAATTCAAATAATCTTATTTTTTTATATAAGGATAGTTCTGAAATTAATGCATCTATTTGTTTTTCATGACCTTTTTTTCCATCTTTAAATGCCCAAATAGTAATTTCTCGTGTTTGTTTTAGTGACATAGATTAAAATAATGATACATGGAGCATAATAATCAATACAAATCTGTTTTTCTTTCAGATGTGCATTTAGGTTTCAATGGTTGTTCTATTGAAAATCTTGAGCACTTTATGGAGTCAATGTCATGTGACAATCTCTTTTTAGTCGGAGATATAGTTGATCTTTGGGCTATGAAAGATAAATTTTATTGGCCTGTATCACATCAAAAAATGCTCGAAAGATTCATCAACTTAAAAAACGATGGTGTTGAGGTATTTTTTATAACTGGAAACCACGATGATCCAGCACGCAACAAAGCAGAATTTGAAGACCTAAAGAAGGACAAAAGGTTTACAGAGATATGCACTGATCTAGAAAATTTTGAATTTATTGATGACTATGATTATGAAACCATTAAACATGGCAAAATATTAGTTATTCATGGAGATCAATACGATGTTGTCACAACAAATGCAAAATGGATTTCAAAATTAGGTGGTTTTTTGTATGACCTGCTTATAAAAATCAATCGTCCTTTCTCAAAAAAGATTAAATCTATAACGAAAAAAATTGTAAATAAAGCTAGTAGTTTTCAATCCAATATTAAAAAAGATTGCATAAAAAAAACATATGATGGGCTTCTTTGTGGACATATACACGCACCAGAAATTGTGCAATTTCAAGAATATTTATATCTTAATACTGGTGACTGGGTTGAATCATGTACTGCAGTGGTAGAACATTATGACGGAACATTGGAGCTTATTTCCTTTAAAGAACTTGAGTTGAAGAAAATAAGTACAGCATGAAGAAATTCCTTGTTTTTTTATTTCATCTATATATTGCTTTTGTGAGCGCAAACTGCCCTGATAAAGCTTTAATAAATACAAAAATCTATACTCTGAATCCAGAGTTACCTGTTGCAAATTTTATGACAATAAAAAAAGACCGAATTGATTATGTGGGGAAAAAGAGAATTGATTTATCAAAATGCACAAGCACAGAAGTTCATGACCTTAATGGCAGTTTTGTCTTTCCTGGTTTTGTTGATTCTCACGCTCACTTAAGAGGGGTTGGATTCAAAGAAAGTTCACTAGATTTATCAAATACGACAAGCAAAGATGATTTAATCTCAAAGGTAAAAGCTTACTTAAACGAAAATCCTGACATTTCTATAATTGTTGGGAAGGGGTGGATAGAGAAAAATTGGAAAAATAAAACATTTCCAAATAAAACTGATCTTGATTTGATAACTTATAAAATCCCAATCATATTAGAGCGCGCCGATGGTCATGCAGTAATTGTAAATTCTATAGCACTTGAATTAGCTGGTATTTCCTCATATACCAAAGATCCAGTTGGTGGGGAAATTGAAAAAGATGAAGAAGGAGATATGACAGGTTTATTAATTGATAACGCTCAAAAATTAATCCTTCCACTTATGCCTAAAAGAACTGATCAGGAGAATGAAAAGGCTTTTATTACGGGCTCAAAGGTCTATCTTTCCAGAGGATGGACCGGTATTCATGATGCAGACTCTCTACCAATTAAAGATGTTATGAGATACGAAAATTTGGATCTTGGCTTAAGAGTACACTTTTCTCTTGCAAAAGATGATTACAACCACTGTCAGAAAGGGTCCAGAAGTATTAAAATTTATGCTGATGGAGCAATAGGTTCAAGAGGAGCTGCATTACTAGAGAGCTATGAAGATAAAAACTCTAAAGGGCTTATTTTGCTTGATCAAGACATAGATAGCTATTTACTGAAAATAGCCCAAAAGGATTGTCAGATTCAAGTGCATGCAATTGGTGACAGAGCAAACCAAATTGTGATTGATGCATTTGAAACAGTTTTTAATTTATTTCCAGAACATGATTTTAGATGGCGAATAGAACATGCCCAAAATGTTATTGAAGAAGATAGAAAAAGATTTAAAACTCTAAAAATCATAGCATCTATGCAACCTTCACATGCAATAGGTGATTTGCATTTTGCTGTAGATAGACTTGGTATTGATAGGCTATCAAACGCTTATACATGGAAAAGTTTCATTGATAATGAAGTAGTTGTTGTTGGAGGTTCAGATGCGCCAGTAGAGCTTGGTGATCCAATAATTGAATTCTACGCAGCGGTAACAAGAAAAGATTTAGATGGTTTTTTTGATGATGGGTGGAATCTTGAACAAGCTCTTTCCAGAGAAGATGCTTTATCTATATTTACTAAATGGCCAGCTTACGCGATATTTAAAGAAGATGAGCAAGGAACTTTAGAGACTGGTAAACTAGCAGATATTACAATATTTGATAGGGATATTATGACAATACCAGATAATGAAATTCTTAAAACTAAAGTAATTATGACAATTGTTGGAGGTAAGATAGTTTATGAAAATGGGTAAGATACTTGTTGTTACAGATGCATGGGAGCCTCAGGTAAATGGAGTTGTTACTACAATGACAACAGTTGTCTCAGAGCTACAAAAAAAGAAATTTGATGTTGAAGTTTTACATCCAGGAATGTTTCATACATTTCCACTACCTAATTATCCAGAAATATCAATTGCATGGAACTTTTGGGACTTAAAAAAGAAAATTCAAAAAATCAAACCAGATTATATACATATCTCAGTTGAGGGTCCTCTTGGTTTAACAGCTAGACATTATTGCATTGAGCACAAATTACCCTTTACTTCAGCAATTCATACAAAATTTCCTGAATATGTTCATGAGAGATTTGGTATTGGTTTAGATGTTACAACTGGGCTATTAAGATGGTTTCATAATGCAGCAGCAAAAACTCTTGTAAATACAATTAGCCACAGAGACGAATTATTAGAAGCTGGATTTAATGAACTTGTGCTTTGGTCAAGAGGATTTGATAAAGACATCTTCTACCCAGCAAAAAAAGGGAGCAAAAAAGAATATTTATTGTATGTCGGAAGGGTGGCAATTGAGAAAAATATCGAAGAGTTTTTACAAATGAAATCTGATTTACCAAAAATAGTCGTAGGAGGAGGACCAATGCTTAAAACATTCCAAAAAAAATATCCAGAAGTAACTTTTGTAGGATATAAAAAAGGGAAAGATCTTGCTGACATTTACAGGGATGCAGCGTGTTTTGTTTTTCCTTCAAAAACAGATACATTCGGTATTGTTCTGATAGAAGCCCTAGCATGTGGCACACCTATTGCAGGATTCAATGTTACTGGACCAAAGGACATTGTGCTTGAAGGAAAAAATGGATCACTCGATAATGAAAATTTAAGTGCTGCTGTTGATAGAGCCCTTAAAGTAGATAGAAATATAGCATATGAATCCTCAAAAGCTTACACATGGGATGCAGTGGCAGACCAATTTATCAGTTCATTGGTACCTCTAGAATAATGTTTTTATTAATTCCTATCTCGGATGAGAACCCTACACCTAGAAAACCATTGTTGACCTGGTTGTTAATTGCCGCAAATCTATTGGTTTATGCATACCAGATGACATTAACAAATTATGGTTTTAATGCATTGATAAATGAATATGGTGTCAGACCAAGTGTTTTCTTTGAGCTTACGAATTTCCACACCCTCCTTACTTCAGCATTTTTACACGCAGATATTTGGCATTTACTATTCAACATGCTTTTTTTATATATTTATGGAGACAATATTGAAAGTTATCTTGGTAGGACAAAATTTTTAGTTTTCTATGTTATGGGTGGTGTGGCAGCTGCTTTATTGCAAGCTCTTTTTTCAGGAGGTGTCGATGTACCAATGATTGGAGCAAGTGGATGTATTTCAGCAATTATGGGCGCTTATTGGGTTTTATATCCAAAAGCAAAAATAAATGTATTTTTTTGGATTTTCATTTTTATTCAAATAATTAAAGTCCCTGCTAGCATTGTCATTGGTTTCTGGTTACTTGAGCAATTAATTTCTGCTGGCAATGGGTCATATGATGGTGTTGCGTATTTTGCGCATATTGGAGGTTTTATATTTGGTTATGTTGGCATAAAATTTTTCTTCAGTGAGTATGAAGAAAAGTCAAATGTGATAAGAAATTATGAAGAAGTAAATGATCAAAATATTCCAATATCACAAAAGAATAAATCACAAGGCCTAAGCAAAAATGATAGATAAAATAGTAGAGAGAATAAGAAAAAATATTGATTGTTTTTATTTAAAGATTCTAGATGAAAGTCCTAATCATGCTGGATATGACGGTAAAGTTTCTCATATAAAAATAATTATAGTTTCAAATTTGTTTAGTGAAATGCCACTATTGAAACGGCATAAAGAGGTATTCAACGCTTTAGGAGATTATACTGCACAAATACATGCTATTTCTATCGTTCCAAAGAGCCTTTCTCAATGGGAAAGCTCTAAGGAGTATATAACTTCACCAGATTGTGCAAAATAATGTTTGTACATGTCTTTAGAAGAGTTTCAGAAAAAAAATATGCATTTTTAATAAGTTTTCTAGCTATCTTCTTGTTGGCATTTCAAGGGTTAAATAACTTTCGATTTGATGCTTCTTCAGACTCTCTTGTTTTAGAAAATGATAAATCTTTTGAAATTTATGAAAGCATCAATGAAAGTTTTGGAACGAACGAATTTGTAGTTATTGCAGTTAGATCAGATAATCTTTTTTCTGAAGAAAAACTGACCAGACTTAAATTACTTGAGCAAAAAATTGAACAGATTTACGAAGTTGAGGGTGTAGTTTCTGTTTTAGATGTTCCCATCTTCAAGCAACCAAAAGTCTCTCTCTTCAAATCTTCATCCAATGCCAAATACCTTTTAGAAGATAGTTTAAATTTAGATGAAGCAAAAAAAGAGCTTATATCGAGTCCATTATTTTCTGATCTGGTGGTTAGTAAAAGTGGAGACATTACTGCCTTTCAGGTGAATCTAAAACAAAGTGATGATTATAGCTTAGTGGTAAAAAAAATTAGAAACGCTCTTGACCAAAACAGTGAATTTGAACTATTTCTAGCAGGCCCAGCAATGATAATTGTGGATACAATAAATTATATTAAAGCAGATGTTTATAGTTTTGGACTTCTTACGATAGTTATTTTTTCTTTTTTACTCATTTTATTTTTTCGAAGTTATTGGGTTAGTTTTGTGATAATGAGCAATGCGTCTTTGGTTGTATTTTTTACCGTCTGCATGTTGGGTATTAATGATTGGCCTATAAGCATAGTATCATCAAACTTCATTGCGTTATTGCTAATTTCGTCTATAGCTATAAGTGTACACATAGTTGTTAAACTGCAAGATGACATTCAAAAGAATAAAGACCAGGCAGAAGCGTTTTCAAACATATTAATTCCTTGCTTTTATGCTGCAATTACAACTATGGTTGGCTTTGCATCGCTAATTTTAAGCGAAATAAAGCCAGTAATTGATTTTGGGAAAATGATGTCAATTGGAGTTGCAATCAACCTATTTGTTTCATTTTTATACATACCAATATTAAATGCTTTTAAACCACTTAAATCCAAATCAAAGACTGAAGTTTCCTTACTTTTTTACAAATATTTAATATTGCCTTCGAAATCTTTTTTTGATAAATATTCAATAAAGGGATCACTTTTATTATTGCCAATATTCATTTTTTCAAGTGCACAACTAAAGGTAGAAAATAAGTTTATTGATTATTTCAATAGTTCATCAGAAATATACCAAGGCATGTCTATTATCGACCAGGAGTTAGGCGGAACAACTCCGATCGATATAGTTTTAACTTTGCCAGCCGAAGAAATAGATTTTGATGAGGATGATTTATTCTTTAGTGAAGATTCAGAAGTTGCTACTTACTGGTGGAGAGAAAAAAATATGGATTTACTAAAAAATATTAAAGAATCATTATCCAATATAACGGGAGTAGGGAAGGTAATGGGATTAGCAAACGGAGTTGAGTTTGCAGAAAATTTGAATAATGATTCTCCTATTGGGGAAGCTGGTTTAGCATTCTTAAAAAACTCCCTATTAGATAGTGATGAGGCACAAGACATTGTTCTTGAGTATCTAACTGAAGATGAAAGG
>MDTC01025644.1_pt1 | contig 10430 bp, 12 predicted proteins | sample 811181 | NCBI WGS metagenome assembly MDTC01 (sample SAMN05326644, study PRJNA326480) | marine metagenome | isolation source: seawater | place: Pacific Ocean: North | collected 2011
CGCTGTATTTCTTCTCGCTGTATTTCTTCTCGCTGTATTTCTTCTCGCTGTATTTCTTCTCGCTGTATTTCTTCTCGCTGTATTTCTTCGTGACCTATTTCTTTTTTGTTTCGTTAACTTACGGGGCATTTATAATTATTACATAGATTATTTTATCCAGAACATGATTCACATATTTTTTCCGGTTCAATTGTAAATTGCATTGCTTTAGAACTCGGCCTCGTTCTTAGATAATACATACCCGTTTTTAATCCTTTCTTCCAACCATAAAAATGCATTGATGATAATCTTTTAAAATTAGGAGACTCTACAAATAAATTAAGACTCTGTGATTGACATATAAATATACCCCTATCTGCTGACATATCTAATATGTCTTTTTGTTTAATCTCCCACGCCGTTTTATATCTTTCCTTTATAAATGAAGGTACTTCATTAATATTCTGAACAGAACCATCATTTAGTATAATCTTATCTTTAATATCTTCATCCCATATACCTAATTGAATCATATCCTTCACTAAATATTCATTAATTACCATAAACTCACCAGCTAATACTCGGCGAGAATATATATTTGAAATTACAGGTTCAATACATTCAAAATTACCCAATATTTGTGATGTAGACGCAGTAGGCATTGGAGCAACTAATAAACTATTTCTTACACCATATTTACTAATTTCACCCCTTAGATGATCCCAGTTATATAATGTATTGTCTACATCAACACCCCATAAATCAAATTGTAATTTTCCATTATATAATGGTGAACCAATATAAGAAGAATATGTTCCTAAATATTCTTCTCTTTCAAGCTCTTCTGGATAAATCTTATATTTATTACGAAGATTTTCTAAATCTTCACTCGTAATGAATTTTTCTTCATCAGACCACGTCTTTAATTGTGATAATCCCTCCTTATACCTTAATATATCTTGTTCTCTATCCCTTGCTATCTCCATTGATGCTTCAAGAGAACCATAGTATATACTCTCAAATATCTTCTTATTAATTTCTTTCGCTTCTTCTGAATCGAAACTTATCTTCATTTCATAAAATACATTTGCAAGACCCTGGACCCCAATACCAATAGGACGGTGTCTTTTATTTGATCTTTCTGTTTCAGGTATTGGATAAAAATTATAATCTATTATCTTATTTAAATTATATGTTAATACCTTTGATAATTCCATTAACTTTACATAATCAAAAGTCGGCCTTATAAAATTAACTAATTCAGTATATCCACCAATATAATCATTACCTTTAAAAATCTTTGGAAAAGTAACTCCGTATAGATCATCTTGGATTAAAGAAAATTCTGATTTATCTTTGATAGTATGATTGATATCCAAGGCTTCACACAATTTCTTTGTATAATCACAATAACAACATCCTGTTTTAGTATAAATAACTAACTCTAACCCCGATAAATCTTTTTCCACTAAACATTTTGGTAAGGAAATTGAAGCAAGATTACATACAGCAGTTTCTTCATCATTAGAATATTCAATAATTTCAGTACATAAATTAGATGATTTAATCATTCCTAAATTACTCTGATTTGATTTTTGATTACAAGCATCTTTATAAAGTAAATATGGTGTACCTGTTTCAATTTGAGATGTTAATATTGAAAACCATAATTCTTGAGCATTAATTTGTTTTCTGAATAAACCTTTCTCTTCATATTCTGTATATAGTTTTCTAAAATCTTCTCCACAACAATCACTTAACCCTTTACATTCATCAGGACACATTAAAGACCACTTTCCATTTGTTTCCACCCGTTCCATAAATAAGTCCGGTATCCATAAACCATAAAATAAATCTCTTGCCCTTTCTAATTCATTCCCATGATTCTTCTTTAATTCTAAGAAATCTTCGATATCCGAATGCCACGGTTCTAAATAAATTGCAAAAGATCCATTTCTTTTTCCCCCACCTTGATCAATATATCTAGCAGTATCATTGAATACTCGTAACATTGGAACAATACCATTTGAATATCCATTTGTTCCATTAATAAATGAATTATTTGAACGTATGTTGTGTATATGTAACCCAATACCTCCAGAATATTTTGATATTAATGCACAATCCTTAAGTGTATTATATATCCCATTCACAGAATCATCCTTCATTGATAAAAGGAAACACGATGCAAGTTGTTCTCTTTTTGTTCCAGCATTAAATAATGTCGGGGTTGCATGAATAAAATCTTTATTTGAAATATGACAATACGTATCAAATGCCTTTTCAATATTATCACGATGTATACATAAAGCAACACGCATAAATAAATATTGCGGTCTTTCAACAATAATACCATTCACCTTTAAAAGATAACTTTTTTGAAGTGTTTTAAATCCAAAGAAATCAATATTATAATCGCCCATTTGATTAATTGTTTGATTAATTAAATCCTTATTCTCAATAACTATATTATATAAATACTCTTGAATAATGTTATTTTCATATAACTGGGTAATTACCTCAGAAAATGTATTGTTTGTACTCTTCTGATGATTTGACACTACTATTCGGCTTGCTAAAATGGCATATTCAGGATTCTTTGAATACATTGATATAGCTATCTCTGAAGTAAGTTCATCTAATTTACTTGTTTTTACTTTATCATATATCTCAGAACAGACTTTCTGTGCAATTGAAACAGGGTCAACCTTTAATTTTTTTTCAAATTGATCACTTACACATAGTATCTTAATACGGTTTAAAATCTTATCAAATGAAACTTCCTCATAAGTACCATTTCTTTTTTCAACAAGCATCGAATATATATTATATATATATATATATTATCATATTTTAAGTAACTTTTTTATTTATTTTCTATTCTTTAGTATGAATGATATGAGATTAGGTTATAATCCAATACAATCAGCTGGTTATAATCAACCAATACAACACACTGGCTATAATCAATCACTTCCAAATTATAATATGCCCGAACCTTCATCCAATATGTTTATGCAAATGAAAATTCTTAATCTATTAAATAAAAAAGATAATAAAGAAGGTGATGGTGGTTCATTTTTTTTTCATTCTAATACTTTTTTGTTCACTGACCCCAATTATCGTCATAATATATTTAATTAAAAAAGGAAAAATGGACATACCCGACTTCTTACCTGATAAATTGACTAATTATTTTATAGATATAGGATTATTTCCAGAATCAACAACTATAACTACCTCATCTACACCTGCACCTACACCTACACCTACACCTACACCTACACCTACACCTACATCAGGTTCCTCACCTAGTACTGGTAGTCTATCATCTAGCTCAAACACAATTACAAGAGATAAATCTTGTCTACCATTAAGTATCTACGATGATAATCCCAATGAAAATGATTATAAATTATCAGATAATTTAATGTATCAATATATTCTTTCAACGATTGGAGCATCAGACATTACTAAATTACCAGATAGCAATGGTTGGATAGAATTAGAAATACCTACTAATGATGATGACATACTACCGGGCACATATAAATGGAGTCCACTTACACAACGTGGAGAATGGGAATTAGTACGGGGGGCTGATTCTACTATATCAAATGAGTATCATTCAATTGACACTACTAATACAGATGCAGAAGAAACAACTATAGTTATCGCTGATAATATCCCACAAGATCAACCCGATGAATATCTTGAAAAGTCATCTCGCCAGTGGCTTGAAATATCATCTCTCCATTGGAGTAGTTTAACCCTAATTGAAAAATTAAATACCTTATTCCAATACTATACTAATAGTCCAATCTTTAATTGGGATGAAGGAAATACTGATCCTTATTATAATCTTGCTGGATTAACAGGTATTCAACATACCAATAATTGTGATGATAATAGTGATATAGATTTTAATCCCGGGACAATGTCACTTAAAGATCAATGGGATAAATGGAACGAAATTAAATGTGATCCAAGGATGAGGTGTATAGGGAAAACCTCGGAAAATACTTGTGAAAATACATCCGCAGATGAACCAGGTGGTGCTAAAAAAGCATTATGTACCTGGGTTTAATACAAAATATTTATAAATTATATAATTATATAATGGAAATATATACTTTATTATACATTCTAATATCATTGATCCTCACATTATTCATCATAATTCATTATAAAAAAGGAAAACAAGTTAAAACTGAAAAGATACCTAATATAATACACTTTGTATTTGGTTTAAAAGAACAAACAGAAGATTTTCTATTCCCCTATTATCTTTCTGTATTAAGTGCATATAAAATAAATCGTCCCAAGGAAATATACTTCTACTACCATTTTGAACCTTATGGAAAATGGTGGGAAAAATTAAAAACAATCCCAAATATTATCTTTGAAAAAGTTCCAATTCCAACCCACTTTGGAAAGAAAAAAATAAAACATTTCGCACATAAAGCAGACAAAATTAGAATGGAAAAACTATATGAAAAGGGTGGTATTTATATGGATATAGATACAATTAGTGTTAGACCCTATAAACATTTATTAAATAATGATGTAGTTCTTGGATATGAAGTACCACCAAATACAATATGTAACGCAGTTATGTTAACTAAACCATTTAGTAGATTTTTTAAAGTATGGTTGGACAGATACGAATCAGAATTTAAAGAGGATGGATGGGGTGAAGCTTCTATCTATCTACCAGCAAAAATACAGAAACAATATCCTCAATTAGTAAAAGTCCTCCCCCCCGATACTTTCTTCAGGCCTTATGCTTTTGATGGAAAAAAAATATTTAGTGATGATTATGATATTCCAAATAATCTAATTACTCTTCATCTATGGGAAAGCTATACAAAAGATTACCTCAAAAATATTTCAGATTATCAATGGATACAAGAAAACCAGAATACCCTCTATAGTAAAATAGTACGTCTAAATATTTCAGAATCAGATATTTAAGAATATACCTTTTAAAAATAAAATGAATACATCTCTTAATGATTTTACAATTAATTTATTCAATAAACAAAATATGATTAATGAATGGTTATCCCATAAATACAAGGAGAAACCCATCGCTATCTATGGTAATCCAGGTATAGGGAAAACAACAATTGCAAAATATATCCTCAAAGATTGGACGCAAATACACATTGACTGTAACTTTTGTAAAAGAAATATTCATTTAGAAAAATTCCTAAATGATTCCCTCTATAAAAAAAGCATTACTATGATGTTTAGTAATAAAGTATATAAATCATTGATTATTGATGATCTCTATTATATCCAAAATAACGATAAAAAATTATTTAAATCAATCATTCAATTTTCAAAAAAAAAAATATCAACCATCATCCAATCATCTATATATTTAATATTGTCTCACATAAAACAATTAAAACTCTCCTCCTTAAATGTTTCCCCTTTAAAATTGAGTTTACTCTTAATCATCTAATAGATATAACAGAACAATACTTATTGAATAAGGGAAAATCCCCCATACATAGAAATCAAATTAAAGATCTAGTCATTCAATCAAACATGAACCTAAATAATATTATTACAAATATTGAGTTCTATAAAGATAATTTTAAACATATCAATAAATACGAAAATACAAACAATGAACTATCAGAACACATACGTTCAATTATTCATTTAAAAGATACAACCAGTATTTACAATAACTCCTATTCAGATTACAATATCATTGGACTAAATATACTAGAAAATATTAATATATGGTTACAGTCTACAAAATCTATTAAAGAAAAAAAGAAACTATTTATTCTCGATCAAATCTATTGGTTAAATACAATCTCAGATTCGTTCTTAAATACTATCCATGAAACAAGTAATTGGAATATCATTGATAATATTATAACATTTAATATTGTAGTCCCTATTCAACTTATAAATATTAATCATATTAATGTGACTACTATTAATTATAATAAATATATTAGTAAATGCATCATCTACATACATAATAATAACCTATTTAATAATCATTCACTAAATATTGATATTTTAACATTCCTATATACAATGATACAATCTTACATCCATAAAGGAAGTGATAAACTAAAAAATATGATAATTAATTATATTAACTATTATAATATAAGTCAACCAATCATTGAAAAATTTATGAAATATTTTTTAAAAGAAAATTATAAACTAAAAATAAAACAATTTTTTTAATAAATTATATAATTTACCTTATTGACCATGTTAAATATATATATATATATATATGGATAAACGTAATGCGGAAGCTTTGGAAAAAATATTACAAATATTCAAAAACTATTCTGAAGAGGAAAAGCACAAGAACCTATATAAACCTAAAAAAGAACCTGGACCTGAACCTGAACCTGAACCTGAACCTGGACCTGAACCTGAACCTGGACTAGAACCTGATCCTGATTCTGAACCTGAACCTGAACCTGATCCTGAAAAAGAATTACATTATTTAATAAATTCATTAAGGTATTATATCGCCACCCCTTGGAATAATGACGGAGCTATTCAAAGTTATGTAGAATATAAAGAGGAAAAAATCCCTCAAAGTCATGCGGGTGACTTATTTCAACATTCATTGTGGTCTTGTCAATGGATTGAACATTGGGAGAAAAATAAATCAGATACTACGGGGGGGGATATTGATTGTAATTCTTTAATTCAAGATTTAAGTAAAGATAAAAAATTTCTGCATCAGGCCAAAATTTCGGCGTATATACATGATATAGGTAAGGGTGGTGATTATATTTATGATATGTATGATAGTAAAAAATGTGAAGGAGCGGGAGATTCAGGACATCCAGATTATTCAAAACAATATATTATGGGAGAAAAAGAATATGGAATAGGCTATGAGAAGGACGACTTTTTAGAAAAATGGGTCTTCCCAAATAACCCAGTAAATAAATCATATTTAAGTGAACCTGAATTGAAATTACAGAATAAAAAAAAATTAATGTAAAAAATATACTTAACGGGTTCGGTATGGATGATGAAACTATTTCAAGAATAGCAATTATATGCGCAATGCATTGGGAATTTGGAAAATTAAATCTGCCAGAAAAAATGGGTGGTTTTAATCAAGATTATAGTCTTTATATAAAAAAGTTAGAGGAAACCATTAATGACATTAATGAAATGAGTAAACAGGGCGGAGGGAGCGCCCGGTTAAGGAGGTGGTGGGCAGCCCAGAAGGGGAAGCGCGGCTGGGGTCGGCCCGAGCCCCAGCCCGAACCGGAGCCCGAGCCTGGACCCAATTCGGAATCCGAGCCCCAGCCCGAACCGGAGCCCGAGCCGATATCCATAAAATTAGATGATATTTTATTAAAACAATGTATTCTTGTTTCTTGTGCAGATATTTGTGCTGCTAATTCACCCTTTTTTAAAGGTCAGCAAGATGATACATATCATAAATATAATACAGGTAACCCCCCCTGGACAAGGTTCGGAATGGATACTAACCACCCTAAGTATATTAAGGGTGCCCTGGACGAGATCAAGGAGAACTCCTCGGAGCTGCGGCGCGGCATATCGGTGGAGGAACGCGTTGCCTCCGAGGAGGAGCTCGCGGAAACCAACAGCAAGCAGTTGCCCTCGGACATCGCCCGCACCAATTCGGAGAAGGAGCGCCTCATCAGCAAGGGTGGACGAGGTGTAAAAAAGATAAATAAAAGAAATAAAAGAAATAGAAGAACTAGAAGAAATAAAAGAACTAGAAACACTCGAAGAACTAGAAGAACTAGAAGGACTAGAAACACTAGAAACACTAGAAGAAATAGAACAACTAGAAGAACTAGAAACACTAAAAGAAATAGAAACACTAGAAGAAATAGAACAACTAGAAGAACTAGAAGAAATAAAAGATGAATAACTATTTACCCTTTCTTCTTTTATAATTATCCAAATCTTTTTTTGTTAACTCATATCCCCAATGTAATAATACTTGCCTTATTACTGGACTAACAGTTGGATCATTATATTTCTTTTTTTTCTTTATAATTTCATTCATTAATCTTTTCTTAAATCGCCCATTTGGACCCGTTAAGTTCAACCAACGTTTAATTTGCCTTTCATCATCATCACTCCTTCTCCCTCTATAGAACCTACAATACCACTGAAACCATCCATATGGATCTTCCCCATTTATCCAATTATTCTCTTCCCATACTTCAAGTGAAGACCCACATTTTACCCCATATTTATTCACTTTCTTATCATATTTTTCAGAAGTAACCAGTTTTTCGATATCTAACCCCTTAAACCAGGTCTTAGGATACTCAGAAATAACATCCTTTGATGTATAGTTCCGTTTAGTAATTGAAGAATATATCGGGCGGAAATACGTACCTCCAAAAGACCCCATACGTATAACATCCTTAGGTGTTACATTAGGTATAAACATAGGATAATCTTTAAAACTCTTCATTTAATAATTATAATATATTTTTCTTAGTTTTTAAATATTACCTTTATATTTAATAATATTGTAATTAATAAGACAATTATAATTGATACCCCACTAATTACTAACTTAATAAAATAAGGCGATAACTCTTCCATAATCCTCTTCACGACAGGAGTAATAATCTCTTCTTTGATAATATCCATATTTTCTTCCTTCTTTAATTCTACAGAAGCTTCTTTTAATAATTTTGTCAATATAGTTGTTAACTTCATATTATCTATAGTTATTATTTAAATATCACAAAACTAACACAAAACTAACATACTAGCATTTAAAAGTAAATTTGATATATTATAATATATTATTTTAAACAATTAAGTATACTAAAATGGGTATTAAATCTCTTTCAAAAACAATTAATAAATATTCTCCGGAAGCAGTTCACAACGAAAACCTTTATAAATTATCAGGTAAGAAAGTAGCTGTTGATGCAAGTCTCGTTATCTATCAACAATTACTCAAATGTCCAAAAGGTCAACTCTTTAAAACAAAAGATGGTAAGATAACAAACCATATCACAGGTCTCTTCTATAAAATTATGAATTATATATCACTTAACATTAAACTAATCTTTATTTTTGATGGAAAACCACCTAATAATAAACAACTATGCATTAACTCAAGGAAAGAAAAAACACAAAAAGCAATTGATAACTTCGAAAAATCTACTGATAGTGATGAAAAAAAAAAGACTAGAAAAATATACAGTCAGAATCACAAAAGAAATAATTGATGATGTGAAAACCCTTCTTAATTTTATGGGTGTCCCCTATATACACCCCGCCGAAGGAGAAGGGGAAGCATTCGCAAGTGAATTATGTAGGGTTGGATATGTTGATTACGTACTTACAGAGGATATGGATACAATGGCATATGCTTGCCCCAAATTAATAAGGAATTGTGTAGATAAATCCCTTAAAAGGAAAGATATCGTCTCTATATTTGACTACCAAAAAATGATAGATGGCCTTGAACTTTCTCACGAACAATTTTTAGATTTCTGTATTCTATGTGGCTGCGACTACTGTCCCGTAGTCCCAAAAATAGGAAATATAACCGCTATGAAATTAATCAAAAATTATAAAACCATTGAGAATATCATTGAGAATACCTCTTCAAAATATACCTTCCCCGAAAATTACCTAAAAATGGTAAACGATGCAAAAATAAACTTTAACATATTCAAAAATAAAATTAATATTGATTCATTAAACTTGAATACCTCGGAAATAAATATAGAAGGCCTAAAGAACTACCTTATCAACGATATTGAAATGAATGAAAAAAGAGTAGTAACAACTTTAAAAAAATACCATAATAACTATAAATGATATACATTATATCTCCACTACCTTAGTAGTACTTACCTTTGGATTATTCTCTTGAATTAATTTTTTATTCTCTTCTTTTTTCTCATTAATATACTTACAATTGTGTGAATGTGTATACCGATGTTTCTGACAATATTCACCACCACATTTACAAGAAAAACTCATCATTTTACACTTTTTCCCACAAAAATCACATTTTATCTTCATCTTTACAATACTACCCCCCTTTATTTCCATAACCTTTGTATAGTATATCAAATTTATAAAAATGTATACCCGTATCCTCTATGCTTCTTCATATTTAATAAACTAGAGCCACCTCCATCTTTATATACATATATACTATCTCTTTTATTAAAATTATCTATGCCCCCACCATTTAATATATCTTTTAATTTTTTAAGTTTATATTTATTCGTCCCACTCCCACCTTTCTTATCCTTACTTTTTTTTCCTTCCTCATCCTCCTCCTCATCCTCATCTTCATCCTCCTCATCCTCCTCCTCATCTTCATCCTCCTCATCTTCATCCTCCTCATCCTCCTCATCTTCATCCTCCTCATCCTCCTCATCCTCCTCATCCTCCTCATCCTCCTCATCCTCCTCATCCTCCTCATC
>MDTC01191122.1_pt1 | contig 10428 bp, 8 predicted proteins | sample 811181 | NCBI WGS metagenome assembly MDTC01 (sample SAMN05326644, study PRJNA326480) | marine metagenome | isolation source: seawater | place: Pacific Ocean: North | collected 2011
GGGATTGGACAGCCTTCCGGCACGTGGTCAGGGATGGGACGCAGTGGGTCCTGTCCAGTGCTACGACGACGTGAGCAGCATTGGACGGCAAGCAAGGGCCCGCGGTGTCCAGTTCAACCCGAGGCCGTGGGGTAGGCGCGACCCTACCTTTCGTGCTCGGCGTTGGACGTGGTCCGCCCTTGCTTGTACTATATGGCCCAGGGTTTTCTTTAAGCCCCGACAAACGCACCCGGACGGTCAGGGGTGGGACGCCGGGTGGTCAGGGGTGGGACGCCGGACGGTCAGAGTGTTAACAAGTGTTAACACGTTGATAACAATTTGATAACACGTTGATAACAATTTGATAACGGCGTGGAGGGGTAGGCCTCGGCGGCGGTGTCGGCGGTCAGAGTGTTAACAAGTGTTAACACGTTGATAACAATTTGATAACGGCGTGGAGGGGTACCCCTCGGCGGCGTGTGTGCTCAGGGTATGCCAGCGGTCAGACGTTGGGGCGGTGGGTATGGCAGCGGTCAGACGTGGAAACGGCCCACGTTGGGCGGTGGTTGACACGATGACGGGCGGCGGGGCTTCGGAAACCTGTAAGGCGTTTTTTTTGTTTCCAATTCCGCCAAACTTTCCACATTGTGGAATGTGGAATTCTTTTTCTTTCTTTTTTTACTTTATTAAAAAAGAAGAGAAGAGAGAGAAGACAAGCGTGGAAAGTTTCGCGGAAATGGAAACCAGAATCGACGCTTACAGGTTTCAAAAGCTCGGGCGCCCGTCCTCCCGCCGCCGCCCTCCCCTGTCTTCCTCTACTTAAACGGACCACGTGAGACCGTTAAAACATTCCCACCCCGCCCACGCCCCGCCTACCTGCCCGCCCTGTCCTCTGATGTCCGCCGCCGACATTTGCGCAACCGTTGACCAGTTCATCGCCGACCACCCCGACACCGACGAGGCCCGCCCTGTGGCCGGCTTCGACGCTTACGACGTATACCGCTCCGGCAAGGTGTGGAGCCGCAAGCGTGGGAAGTTCTTATCAGGCTGTGACAACGGCCATGGTTACCTGGTCGTGTGCCTGCACAACGCCGACGGCAAAAAAACGCATAAGGTCCACCGCCTCGTGTCTCAAGCGTTCCACCCCAACCCCGAGGGCCTGCCCTGTGTCGACCATATCGACCACGACCGCACGAACAACAACGCCGACAACCTGCGATGGGTCACTCACTCAACCAACAGCCGCAACCGCCCCCTGTCGGTGACTAACACAAGCGGCCATCAGGGTGTGAACTACCATACAGCCTTCGAAAACTGGCGCGCCATATGGCGGGACGCCGCAGGCATACAGAGGCAGAAGAGCTTCGCCGAAAAAGAAGACGCCATCGCCTACCGCGCCGCACGCGTGGCCGAACTATACGACCGCCCGGCCGGTGCGTCTGTCTCAGCATAAAGAAAAACGCGGGCCGTTAAAGTATACCCTACCCCGCCCACCTCTCCAGCCTTTTTTTCTCGTCGTCGTCGCCCACGATGCCCGCCACTCCCTTCGTTATTACCGAACACAACTCGTCCCTACTCCCTCACCGTGTACTCACTGAGCACATACCGGAGGACAGGATACGCGCCTACCTTGAGAGTGGCCACGCCTTTCAATATGACGCGGACTTTCTGAAGCGGTGCGGCGTCATTCACAAGAACAGCCGGGACCACGTCCTGGAGATATACAACGCCATGGACGGTGACCAGCTGAAGGTGAAGCTCATCAAGGGCAAGGGCAGCCGTACCGACAACGCACGCCTGAACGCCCGGAAGTCGCTCAGCCTCGCCCAGCTGTCGAAGCCTGTGCGCGACTACCTGTGCGAGGGTTTGTACGCAGACCACGACATCTCCAACTGCCACCCCACCCTCATTTTCGAACAGGCGGACGAGGTAGGCCTGCCCCTGCCTGCCGTCGAGCGTCTTGTTGACAATCGGGCGGAAGTGTTCGACGAGATTATGCAGCGTACGCAATGCACCAAAGACCAAGCGAAACGCCTGCCCATCATTATGTTGTACGGTGGCAGCGTGGAAGCGTGGCGCCACAGTTTCGACGACACCACCATCCCACCGTTTGAGACCTGCGCCTTCCCGTGGTTCCAACAGCTGCGCCAAGACATCGGCACCATTACAAAGTTGCTCATCTCACGCAATGCGAAGGAGTGGCGCAAGGTGAAGGATAGGGTCCGCAAGGAGAAGGGACCCAAGGCACGCGCCGAGCCCTCACTGCTCGCCCTGTTCGCCCAAAACATCGAGCGCCGTGTCATCGATACCGTATACTCCAACCTATCGAAGGACCAGCAGGACGCGTTCATCTATTGCGCCGATGGTTTCATGCTGCCCTTGAATATTGCATGCACGCCAGAATTTCTCACGGGTATCACCAAACCCTCACATCCTCGCGTTCAGTGGAAGATGAAACCATTCGACCAAGGCGGAGAGATTGCGGAGTTCATTAACAAAGTAAAGGCCGAGGGCCCCCCGATTATGACGGAGAAGATGCAACAGGAAGAGAAGCTGAGACCCGGCAAACCAACCGCCGACGACCTGGAGGCATTCAATGCAACTTTTATGGAGGAACAACTGCACAAGTACGAAGACAAGAAAAACTACATGGAGCGTTTCCTCATCAAGGTAAAGACGGGCAATTATTGGTTCCGTACACGCGTGCACGACCCATTCGCCAACCGCGGCCACGGCCTCACCTATCGCAAGCAGTGGGCAATGGATATCAAAGGCCTGAAGCACGCCTACGGTGAGCTATCCGCGGGGTGGTCAGAGCTGAAAAACAAGAAAGGCGAGCTGCAATGGGTGCAGTCATCGAAGAAGTTCCTGGCCGTGTGGCAGGATGACTTTTACAAGCGTGAGACAATGGACATCAACTTCCGCCCATCGTGTGCACCATTCCACGAGCTGCCCAAGTCTAACCAATTCTACAACACATTCTGCGGCCTGCCTGAGCACCTGTTCGACGACGAGACCACACCCCAACCCAAGCACGAGAAACTGGTGGACCAGTGGTTCGACATTCTGCGCGAACTGGTGGGCGGCAATGGTACGGGTGGCGAGCTGCCCGAGGCCGAGAAAGAGGACACGTTCCGCGGCGTCGTGTCATTCCTTGCCCATACACTTTTCAGGCCCGACGAGCGACTGCAGCACGCCCTGGGCATCAGGAGCGCACAGGGGCAAGGCAAGGGCACCATCCTTGACTCGTTCGGGTCTCTGCTTGGGTCCGAGCACTACCTCAGCACGTCGCGCATCTCCGACGTACTGGGCGACCACTCGGAGGCGATGGTCAACCGCCTGTTGGTCAACCTCAACGAGACAGAGGCAAGCAACATGAAGGGCAAGCAAGGCGAGCTGAAGGCGTTGGTTGACTCCACCAAGATAACGGTGAACCCGAAGCACCTGCGCCCGTTCGTCATCGATGCCTTCGCCTCTATCATTGCAACCACCAACAAAAAGAACATGGCGAACGTTGACATGGCCACGGGTGAGCGTCGTTGGATTATCACCGACGCCACCAAAAAGTACCTGCGCAAGGTGTACACCTCGAAGTTCTGGACGACGGTTCACAAAGGGATGAAGACCCCGGAGTTCCAGCGGGCCCTGTTCGAACGCTTCCGCAAGTGTTGGGAAGACTTCGCCGAGGAGTTCGACTTTATGGCGTTCAAGCATCGCAACGCCAGGCGTGGCCCCTACCGTCAGCTGGCCATTCGGTCGACGCCCGACGTTGCCTTCTACTTCGCCGACTTCGTCGAGTCCCGTGTGTTCACATTCGCAGGCAAGCCCAAGACCGCATCGGGTGAGGAGACGGCCAGCATCAAGAGCGCATCATTCCGCGACCTACAGCCGGCAGCGTACAACGCCAATGACCCTGTTCAGAAGTTCTGGGAGCAGGACGAGTTCAACCAGGTTATGCTGTACTGTGGTAACGCAATGGTGAAGCACTTCAGACAGTGGGCCGAAGAGAACAAGTTCGCCTTCAGTGAGTCACGCAACGCCCAGCAGTTTTACCGGATGCTATCCGACCACGACCTACCCTTCGAGAAAATCGACAAGAGCGGCCGCGCCTACCTCGCTGTGCGCCCCTGTGACCTATACAAGACCCTCGCCGATAAGAAATACATCGACGTGGACCCGGCGGCCGAGTATCTCAAGACGGCGGCCGGCGAGGAAGGCGACGACGAGTTCGGTCTTCTCGATTTGGAGTTCTAAAAAAACTCGCAACAAACCCCATTGACCCGATGTTCAAAACTTACAACGCCAAGTTTACCAAACCCAAGCACACGCGCACGCGTGCGCCGTTCTCTTACCAGGGCGGCAAGTATCGAGAGATTCCACTCATCGAATCATTTCAGCCCGATTCTTTCGAACGTTTCGTCGAACCCTTCGGCGGCGGCGGCTGTCTGTCCCTGTACTACTCACCGCGTCACGCCGTACATTACAACGACAAGTGGGCGCCTATTGTGAACGTGTACAAGTGCCTACAGGATGAGCAACAGACAGAGACACTCATCGAAGACCTGTCAAAGCTTACGCCATCGAAGGAACTACACGACGAGATGACACACAAAAAGCACCCCGAACTGCTCCACACATTTTACGCGTCGAAGTGTTACTACACAGGCCTACGACAAGACAACAGCGCCCCGCACCTTATCAAGCCCAGGCTCGCCCGTGGCAAGGATGGGGAGCTGGTATGGCCTGCGTCGATTGTACCCAAGACAAAGGACCTGCGAACATATACGCCGGTGGTCAAAGAGTGGACCATCACGAACAAAGACTACGGCGACGTACTCGAACAATACAAGAGCGACCCCGGCGCGTTCCTGTATCTCGACCCTCCGTACATTGAAAAGACGACGACGGAGTACCATAACAAATTCACAATCGCCGACCTATTGAAGATCAAAGAGTTCATGGAAGACGACGAGACAAAGTGCAAAGTGATGTTGAACGTCGACTATACGGCCTGGACCCGCGAGACGTTCGCCGGCCTATACAAGGGATGCTACCCCATTCGTTACAGTATGCAACGACACTACGATACCTACCAAAAGTACCACCTCATTCTTACCAACTACTGAGGGTCTACGTAATACTCCTCCAGAATCATATCAGGTACCACTTCATCGGGCCCCGGGCTGTCACGTGGTAACGTTGACTCGTCGAGCAGCATCTTTACCGTCGTACGTTTGAACGGTCGGGCCTCTCTGATGTCGTCGATAGTGAGACCCCACAGAGCGGTCACAAGCTTCGATGCGCCCTTGGTGCGCCCGTCGTAGTATCCAGAGCGAAGCCGCGTCAGCTTCTGCCGGTTCAGTTTGAGAGGCGTTGCAGTGCCTCCCCACTTGACGAGGAACTGGTTCATGCTTGTGTACTTTTCATCAAGTGTCACACCGTTCAGAGTGCCGTGAACGTGGAACTTGTATGTGTACTTGTTGGGGCCTCGGGGCTTGCGGGTAGACATAGGAAGATAGGGAATGAGGGACGAATGGTGTGTGTGTAATGGCTTAACCTTTATGTGAATAAAATTTCGACAGGTTTCCGAACGATGCTGAAACGCGGCACCGTATTTTTCACCCTCGACTCAAACGGCAACCCCAGGCGTTTCGCCTTGCTGCGTTCAATGATATATTGTTTATTCTGGTTGTAATACTCCCTGCAATACTTTCGTTGTTTCTCTCTAAAGACCGGATCCTCTCTTTTCTTCCTCTGCTTCTCCAACACCTTGTCACGATTACGGGCATAGTACGAGTAGGGGTCGCCCGGGCTCCCTACTGGGGTCTGTCGGTGACGTGGCATAGTTGCACACCCTCCAACATTTTTTTTACGAGCTGATGGACAGCTGAACGCGGCCCGAGTTGCTATTCGTGGTAAGGAACGCGCGAGTCTCATAACGCACGTGGATGTTGTGGGCCTGTGCGGTTGCGTCGGGGTTGTTGTAAACGTAACTGATCTCGCATCGGGGAGAACTAATCTCACGGAGCCCGACGCAGTTCGACGTGGAACCCTTACCCAAGTCGAGGAGACCGAAGTCAATCTTGTAAATGTGCTGCATTCCAGAGGGTGCGTTGCTATCCGTACCGTCGCCACCTGTCACGCGGCCGAAATACTGAAGCCAAGTGCCGGGCACATCCATAACCGCGGTACCGTTGAAGGTGAGCTTTACATTGGTGATCTCCAGTGGTGCCTGATGGCGCAGCGCAGAGGCAACCGTGGTGCCGTGCGCGGCCGCGGTGGTGCCCTCCTGAGTCACACAGATGTAGATTGCGGTGACAGCGTCGTTCTCCTTCAACTCGACGGTCTCAGTCTTGGTCGCCTTGGTATTGCTACTCGCAGTGCCCGGCGGAGTACTGGTGAACGTTGCCTCGCTCTTCATAATGGGGACGAGCTGCGAGAGAAGGCCGTCCGCCTGATTGGCACTCACGGTCGCGTCGAGGTCCTTGTCCGCGAGCTGGTGGTACTTGCAGATGAGCTCCTGGTCGGTAGCCAGACCGGGGCTGATGAACTCATTGTCGCCGCTATGGTGGAAAATCTTAAGGTCGCTGAACGTGCAAACCACACGATGGGGTTCTGCGAACACAGTGTTCGGTGCGTACCGAGGGTCCGCAGCAAAGTAAAAGGGAAGCCACAGGCAAACCTCATACGCGGAATCTTGCGGGATGTCCCCGGCGCAAAATGAAGCCTGCTCAACTGCGCGCCTACGGCCGTAAGGCAAATCGGAGATCCTCGCCATAATGGAGTACAGGTCGAGAGACTCAACCACGCGGCCCGAAGTCTCAAGGCGCACCTCTGAGAGATACTTGTAAAAACCCATAGCGTGGAAGGTGGAGGTGTTAGAGGCACCGCCAACATCGATAGCATTCGCGCCGGTCTCCGCCTGCCCCGATGCCTCCGTGTCAGCGTCAAGACGTACAGCGGACCCAGTCGGCGCAGGCATCGAGAGCTTGAGCCAGCAGCCGGTGAGCATGCCGTTCTTTGCAATGTCAAACGTGATGGACTTCGAGGCACCCATACTGCCGCCGGACTTGGTGACGTTAAGAACCTGCACAGAGTGAGGAGGGGCCAGGCGGCCGGACTCCTGATACACGAAAGGGTTCACAAGACCACCGGATTCATTGATGGTCGAGCACACGGCCGAGGAGGCCTGAGCGTTCAAAATAGCGTTGGACATCTAAAATAGAAAAAGGACGTTCAAGGGAAAAAGCACGCGGGATTTATTCGTAGTAAATCAGATTAAATTCGTGTTCATTTTTCTCATCCTCCGGGTAAAAGATAAACCCGCCTATTTTCATCTCGGACGACAGCGCGGCCACCATCTGTCCGGACAGTCCAGCCACAGACGCACCGGGCAGGGACGATTGGGCGGGGCTTGGGCGAACGGTCATGCGTGCTATATCCAGCGGACCGCGGCGCCTATAGGCTGTGTTCCATTGGTCCATCAGCTCTGCGAATGAGTTGCCCTTGCTGGCAGCGTACAACAACTCGAACCACCCCTTGGCGCGAGGTGATACCGTGGACCACTCGACGACGTTCGGCAGGGTCTGTACACGTGCGCGATACTCCTCTAATGTATGTGCACCAACCGAGGCACCCTTGGTGATAGCATACATAATCGTTTCCCGTGTCAGCTTGTTAAACAGATTCATAACTGCCTCCGAGTAATTGGAAACACCGCCTAGGTATGTTTTGGCAAGGGCTGAATTATACGCTGCAAACTCGCCGTCATCCATAAACCCCTCCGCCTGTTTGCTACGCATCACCTCGAATTGCTGAAGAGGGCCGGACGGTAGGTCCTCCAGCTGTTCGCCGCGGCTCAGAGTATCATACCCGCCCACGGTCTGCATCACAAGCTTGTATCCCTTGTGTGTTGCAAATGTTGGGGAAACGTATGTCACAGGGTCATCTTCGTTGATAATGTTAATGCATTCTATCTCGTCATCAAAGTAAGTCCCGAACAACTCGAACGCCTTGGGAGCGCCAACAAGGTAAACCCGATGCGCCCGTGTGCCTGTGTCTTGCAAATACTTCAACGCGAACAGAGAGGCGGCGGCGCCTCCGAGGCTATGGCCTGTCACTATGAACGGGACGTCCTCCTCTTCGATAAGCGCCGTCAATTCTTCGTACAATTCCAACATATACTGCGCAAAGCCCACGTGAACAATGCCCTGCTCATCGCGCGGACGGTTAAACGCTAAACCAAGGGCAACATTGAGGTTTTCCGCCTTTGCCTTTGCATCTGTCAATACGTCACGTATCCCTTCCATCGTGGTAAAGTCTTCTGTCCCTCTGAAGCAAATCCGAAGCATTGCGTCGTCGTCAATATAGGTCACCGCCTCAGCGTTGGCCGACTTGTGGAGTGTCGCGCCGTTTGGTAACTCATCGCCGGTCTTGTACGCAAGCTCGGCGTCGTCGATAGCTTGCAAAAGTTCGGCACGTGTAACTTTCAAAATCTCGGGAGTGCTGCCCGGGAACTCGTCCTCTGCTTCGTAACCCTCGTCGGGGTCGTCGTCGAGACCAAATATGACCTCGGGTTCTACGTCGTCGTCGGCGCTCATGGTAGGTTGTGGGAATAGGTTAACACCCGAAAAAGAGATTAATGGAACGCGTCATTTGTGGCGTATTCAAAATAAATGTCTATCGACCTCACCTTGTTCAGGCCTGTGTTGTTAAATGGCATCGCGGTTCCGTCTGTATCCTTGAAAAACTCAACGTCGAACTTCGTGGGAATGTCATCACACTTGAAACGAATTTCGTACGTATGGTCGGAGTATATGACATTGTTTGGGGTGCCGGCAGTGCTTAACGGCGTCGGTTGAATTTGAATCGGCAGGTAGCTCTCCGCCGTGTTGCTTGTGATCTCGTAATGAGTCAACCACGGGATGCGTGCGAAGATGGTGCTGTTCGTGTGTGGGTTGGTGTTCGAATAAGTCATATGCACACACGACTTGACGAGCTTCAATGTCTGCATAGGGATTGGGTGCGACAACTCGACCGTGAACCGGTTGGTGTCGGTGGAGCTTGGGGCCGCGAACTGAAGATGGAAGAGAACCATGATTAATAGACCGTAAACATTTTAACCGCTGGTTCATTTTTTAGTCGGTCCACCAGCTGCAATGCATTCGAACATAGCGCACGAGACCCGTTTCTAAACCCTGTGTGCCTGCCTCCACTAACCCGTCCGTGGATGACGACGCCACAAGCCGGCGCCACATTTTCACAACTCCATTCGTTCCGACCTGAATCGTACACGAGTGAAAATGGTGGTCGGTGGAATTGCTATCGCCGCTCTGTATTATAAGCTGCATTTTATCCGGACTGAGATTAGCGCCAGCTGTCAATATTGCGTGATTCTCTGAAAAAGCGCCGCCGTCCGTTTTTTTGACAGTCCCACGTACGAAAACTTGTTTCATACCGCCTCCGTAGTCTATCACCTTAAATTGTAACGGAGTTGATGAAAACGTGCCCATCCCAGAGCCTAACGCCACGTTATCATCTGTTGCGGTTGATGTTATCGTGCTCCAAGCACTGGGCGTGATTTGTGCCAGTCGTTCGAATGCACCGTAACTCGTGCCCGACTTCTTAAAATCGCTGTCCGCGTCTGTCTCGACGTCGCCTTCTGTCTCTATGTTACCATCTACCACAAGGCCCGCCGACACGGCAAGAGTGCCCGTTACATTGATGCCCGCATTTGCAGTCAACACACCGGTACTCGTGAGAGTGCCAGCCGCCGTAACGTTACCAAGACTTGCCGTGCGCATTGGTGAGGTTTGCTGTATTAGGTTACCACCCGACACCGTCAGCCCCGCCGCAGCAGTTAGGACAGGGTTCACGGTGGCCCCGGTGTCGGCCAGACTCATTAAAACATCGCTTTCATTGTTACAAAAGTCATAACCACCGGACGCGTGCGAGTTTCTAAACGCCCATTGATTCGTCGCACGCTCGACCGTCAGGCGCTGTATTAATGCATTCACGCCCGGGTTTGTCGCCGCCCTCTTTTCTATCACCCATTTCGCCTCACCTTGAAAGTCGTTTCGAGAAGTAAACCGGAATTCGCAGCCGTTCTGGTCTGTGTTTTCAAAGTGGTGTAAATTCGCGTTCAGGCGCGGGATGTTCGACGATAGGCGGGCATCCGCTACGGAACCCGTCAGATTGGCCGCATTTGTAAAATCACTCACAGCCTTGTATGCCTGCGTGCCTCCTGTGTCGACCGTGATAACACTCGTCGCGCTGCCTGGGTTGGCCGCTGATGGCTTTTTGATTACATCACCCGGAAGGAGCGCAGTCGATAGGGTACCGCTGTTCAGGTCCGACGCGTTGGTGGTGGCGCTTGCATCGCTGCCATCGGCACCATTCGTGCCATTCGTGCCATTCGTGCCATTCGTGCCATTCGTGCCCGCCGGACCC
>MDTC01033180.1_pt1 | contig 10426 bp, 6 predicted proteins | sample 811181 | NCBI WGS metagenome assembly MDTC01 (sample SAMN05326644, study PRJNA326480) | marine metagenome | isolation source: seawater | place: Pacific Ocean: North | collected 2011
ACCTAAGTGCCGAGCCGCGCCCAGTCACAGTGGTCGCCATCGACGAAGCCCAATTCTTTGATCCCGAACTGCCCGCCACCTGCGTCACCCTCGCCAACAATGGCATTCGGGTCATCGCAGCCGGATTGGACTTGGACTTTAAAGGCATCCCTTTTGGCGTCATGCCCGAACTGTTGGCCTTGGCCGAAGAAGTCACCAAACTCCACGCTGTCTGCATGGAAACGGGACGGCCAGCGCATTTTTCACACCGAATCGCCGGCGGAGAAAGTACAGTGGAAATTGGTGAAAAAGACCGCTACATCCCGCTCACCCGACAAGCCTTCGTCGAAGCGCGAAGACAGGCCGACCGCCGCGAATCCTCGGCCGAATGACCGTCGGTGCATGGAAGGCGTGGCTTGACCAGGCCTCTTCAACGCACGCCGTCACGGAGGATAGTGTGCCCGCACCAGCAAACACCGCGTTATTCATCACCCAAGACTCACGCACGCTTGAGGCCGCTAGGCCCGGAGCATTGGCGTTTGTTGCCATTCCTGGAAACTGGCACGACGGCCACGCTTTCCTTGAAGAAGCCCACATCAAAGGAGCGCGTTACTTCCTCGTCGGCAATAACACCACAGTGCCAGCGCTGCCTGAATCCGACGTGGTACGATGTGCCGATCCTATCGCGGCTTGGCAAGACCTGGCCCGGCAATGGCGACACACGTGCGAGACGTCCATCATCGCCATCACAGGCAGCAACGGCAAAACCACCGTCAAAGAATGGCTACTACAGCTCATTGCTCCGCGCACGGTGGCCTTTGGTAGCCCCCGCAGCTACAACAGCCAAGTCGGAGTTCCGCTGGCGCTGTCTGAATTGACCCCACACCATGCCTGGGGTGTTGTGGAAGCCGGCATCAGCCGCCCGGGAGAAATGGCACGCCTCGCGAACTGCATCCGCCCAAACATCGGTATACTGACCCATCTCGGCGAGGCCCACCTCGAAAACTTCGACGGAGCAGAGGCCCTTCGCAACGAAAAACTTGCCTTATTTGAAGGCTGCGAATGGGTAGCCATGCCTGGTTACCTAGCATCAGCTGCTCAACAACTCCTCGCTAAGGGCACGACCGTGCACACGTGGGGTGAGTCTGAACGCGATGCGCTTAGGGTATCGAGCAACTTGCAAACGAAAGGGAGGGCTGTCACCGCGGAATATGGTGGCCAACGGTTTGCTTGGTTCCTTCCTTTCTCTGATGAAATGGGCTACCGCAACGCAATGACCGCAGCATTGGTGGGCCTGGTCTGGGGCATTCCTGCTGCCGAAATTGGCAGCGCACTGGATCGGTTTCGGGATTTGGAACATCGCATGCAGCGCATTCGAAAAGGCGACGGTATGTGGGTTTTATCCGATGCTTACACCAACGATTGGGACGCCCTGAGTCTTGCGCTGAGTGATTTGAAGCGCGTCCCAGGGACCGCCAAAAAAGGCGCCATTATTGGACCTGTTCCCGGCATGAAAGCTGACGGTGTCGAACGGCTCAAATCCCTGATTGCAGCTAGTGGCATCGACACGGCATGGGTTATTGGTGACGCATGGGGTTCGGCAAACGATCCGTCGCCGTGGAGGCAATTTACCTCAGCCGAGGAAGCGATGGGGGTGTTGCTCGGAGAGGACGACCCATTCCACGGGCACCACGTGTTGGTCAAAGGCCCCCGCATTGATCGATTCGAAAGGCTCACCGACGCACTGGTGCAACGAGGGCACACCACGCGCCTCGTGCTCGATTTAGAAGCGCTCACTCACAACCTCCAGCACCTGCGCCGTTACATCCGCTCCCATTGCCCAAGCGGCACCGACCTCATCGGCGTTATCAAAGCAAGCGGCTACGGAACACACGCTGCTGCCATTGCGCGGGTGCTGCAGTTCCACCGCGTACCCTTGGTCGCCGTTGCTTGCACGGAAGAGGGAGTGGAATTGCGAACGCACGGTATCACCAGCCGTATCCTTGTTTTGAATCCTACGCCTGACACGTTTCAAGCGCTGCTCCAACACCGCTTGGAGCCAACCGTTCATTCCGAAGAACAGTTTGAAGCGCTGGTCCGTGAATTGAGAGAGAAGAAGTCTCCATGGCCCGTTCACCTCAAAGTAGACACGGGCATGCACCGTTTGGGATTTGCACCAGACGACAAGGCCTTGCTCAGCATTGCAGGGCATCCAAGCGTTCAAGTAAAAACCGTTTTTAGCCACCTCGCAAGCGCGGACCGGCCGGACCAGGACGATGCCACACACCGGCAAACGGCCGCATTTAATCGCACCGTAAAAGCACTGCGAGCGGTGTGTCCAGATGTAAAAACGCACCTCCTTAATTCGTCTGGGTTGATGCGCTTTCCCGATGCGGCAGGCGATTATGTTCGCACAGGAATTGCGTTACTCGGTATGGTGCCTGCAGGCGAAATGAACCTCAAGCCAGTGGTTCATTTTGAAACGGCCATCGCCTCATTGCATCGCATCCCACCGAACGAAGGAGTCGGGTATGGATTGGAAGATGCAGCGGCCCATGAACGCATTCTCGCCACCTTGCCAGTCGGGTATGCGGATGGATACCCGCGGAGCCTTTCCAATGGGCGTGGACACGTTGCGGTCCGAGGCCAACGTGCGCCCGTTGTCGGAAAGGTGTGCATGGACATGACCATGATCGATGTCACGTCCATCCCCAAAGTCCGAATTGGGGACAGTGTCGAGCTGTTCGGCCGCCAGCTGACCATTGAGGATGTAGCAGCGGCGGCCGGAACAATAGCTTATGAGATTTTGTCGCGCATACCCACGCGGGTACTTCGCGAACAGCGAGGCAGCTGAGCTTAAACCGTCTCTTTCAAGAAGTACTTGTACTGCATGCGTGTAATCCACCAGTACATCACCGGCACAATGATTAATGTCAAGAAGGTGGCAAACGTGAGGCCGTAAATAATGGCCCAGCTCATCGGCTTCCAGAATACGTTGTTGTCCCCGCCGATGTAAATCCGAGGGTCGTACTCGGTGACCAACGTGACGAAATCAATGTTTAGGCCGATGGCCAAAGGCAACAGACCGAGGACCGTGGTGATGGCAGTGAGCAGCACTGGCCGCAGACGGGTGCGTCCGCCCGTGACAATGGATTCCACAACTTCGCTGAAGGGCAAATGACTGTTCATCTTCTGGTCCCGCCGCCTGCGCTCGCGAATCAGGTCGGTGTAATCAATCAAAACAATGGCATTATTCACCACCACACCGGCCAACGAAATGATGCCAATCATGGTCATTATGATGACAAAATCCATCTGAAAGATGACGAGCCCCAAAAGCACTCCTATCAGGCTGAAGAAAACACTGAAACCAATAATGAAAGGGGTCGTAATGGAGTTGAATTGCGCCACAATGATGAGAACGATGAGAAACAGCGCAAGCAAAAGGGCTTGAGACAAAAACGCCAATTCTTTAGCCTGCTCTTCCTGTTGACCTGTGAACGCAAACCGCACGCCTTCTGGGATTTCAAACCCTTCCAACGCAGTTTCCATTTGCGCCACAATCTCATTGGCATTTGCGCCCTCCAGTACGTTCGAGCTCAACGTAATGATGCGATCGAGGTCTTTTCGTTTAACGCTGCTGAACGTCGTGCTGCGCTCGGCAGTTGCCACGGCACTGATGGGCACTTCTTTAATTTGGCCATCGGATGCGCTGCGGAAAATGACCTTCTGGTTCATCAAAGCATCTACGTTGTTACGTGCCGACTCTTCGAACCGTACGTTGATCGGGTAATCGTCTTCGCCGTCCTTGTACGAGCTCACTTCGCGCCCGAAAAGGGCCGTTCGGATCGTATATCCGATGTTTTGTGTAGACAGTCCGTAGCGACGCGCCTTCTCGCGGTCGATGGTAATCGGGAGCTCGGGTTTGCGCTTGTCTACGTCGATTTTCAACTCTTCCACCCCGGCAAAATCCAAATTGCGGAGGTGCTGGCGCAAGGCTGTAGCAAACGCCAATAAGTCGTCGTAATCTTCGCCGCGGATTTCGATGTTGATCGGCGGACCTTGGGGCGGGCCGTCGGAGTTCTTGGTTACTACAATTTCCGCTTCCGGGTAGCCGCTCAACCGCTCGCGCACAGCGCGCAAAAGGTCGCGGGTCGATTGCCCCTGGCGCTCTTGAAACTTCACGAAATTCACCACAATACGCGCTTTGTGCGGTGTGTTGCCTAAGGACGGGCCCTCCTGCGGGTCGCTGGTGCCATTGCCCACCTGACCGATGACCGAATTAGCCATGTACGCCTCCAGCTCACCGGTTTCCGGGTTGAGACGCATAAAGCGGTCCTCGTTCAAAACCTCCAAGACCATGCCTTCGATCTCCCGGGTCACACGATTCGTTTCCCCAATGTCCGTGCCGATTGGCTTTGTAATGAAGATGTTCAGGTACTGCGGTTCGTTGCTTGGGAAGAATTCCACCTTGGGTGGAAACGCTCCCAGCAAAACGAATGCTACTAGCATCAAGCTGGCTGTTCCAAAAAAGAAAAACCACGGACGGCGTTTGGCCAATGCAAAACGCAGGAACCGCTCGTAGCCCTTTTCGAGGCGCGGCAAGAAACGGTTCTGAAACACTTGTGCAGCAGGATTCAACACGTGCGCATTCAATGCGGTAAGCAAACCCGCGATGATCAGCAAGTTGCCAAACGCCACAGCGCCAAGCACCAAGAATACCAAACCGAATCCGGCAAGAGAAATGCTCACCCGGTTGGACCGGCGCTTGTCCAGCGCCTCCTCTCCCACACGCATAAATACCGATGTCAAAACCGGATTGATAACAAGCGCCACAAACAAGGATGAGCTTAACACCACAATCAACGTAATCGGCAAGTACTTCATGAACTCACCAATCAGTCCAGGCCAAATGGCTAGCGGCAGAAAAGCTGCGAGCGTCGTCGCCGTGGAAGCAATGATGGGCCACGCCACTTCACCGACGCCGAGTTTCGCAGCGACGATGGCGGATTTTCCCTCGTCCATCAAACGGTAAACGTTCTCCACGACCACAATGCCATTATCCACCAGCATGCCCAGCGCCAAAACAAGCGAGAAAAGCACCATCACATTGAAGGTGATACCCAGCGCGCTCAGCACCATGAACGACATGAACATGGACAGGGGGATGGCGACCCCGACAAACAGGGCGTTGCGCAAACCGAGGAAGAACAGCAAAACCCCGACTACAAGCAAAACACCAAAAATGATGGAATTCTGCAACTCCTCCACTTGTGTTCGGGTCTGGTCAGATTGGTCGTTGGTGATGCTCACATTTAGGTTGGAAGGGAGGTACGACGCCTTCGCCTCGGCGATGATGAGGTTAATGCCATCAGAGGCTGCGATGAGGTTTTCACCGGCGCGCTTGATGATATCCAATGAAACCACGGGTTGTAGGTACTCCCTTGCATAGCTGGTTTTGTCCTGCTCCACAAACCGAACCATTGCGACGTCGCGGAGGTAAATGGGGGCGTCTGCCTCGCTTTTGACGATCACATTTTCGATGTCCTCCATGGACTGAAAGTCCCCGACGACTTGCACGGTGCGGCGGTAGTTGTCGACCAGCAAATCACCGCCAGAAATGGTCACATTTTCTTGCGCAATAGCGCCAGAGATGTCGTTGAAGCTGACCTGCATGGCCTCTGCCCGAAGGTGGTCGACGACAATCTCGACTTCCTTATCCATGACCCCGCGGATGTCCACCTTGGAAATCTCTGGGAGTTCTTCGATGTCCTCCTCCAATTGCTCTGCATAGCGCTTCAACTCGTCTAAGCTGTAGTCTCCGGAGAGGTTGACGTTCATGACGGGCAGCAACTCCGAGAAATTCAATTCGAAGACATTCGGATCGGCAGGCAGGTCGTCTGGGAAATCAGGGTCTGCCTTCGCCCTGTCCACAGCGTCCTTGACTTTGCGCAAAGCCTCGTCCGGGGTCACATCGAAATCAAACTTGATGTCGATGGCGCTGTAGCCTTGAATGGAAGTCGAAGAAATTTCATCGACTCCGGTGATTGTGTTGATCTCTTTTTCAAGAGGTCGCGTAATGAGTTTTTCGATGTTTATCGGACTGTTGCCAGGATACGGTGTGCCTACGTAAACCTCGGGAATCACTACTTCCGGGAAGCTCTCTTTGGGAACCGTGATGTAGCTGTACAGGCCGCTGATGATGATGATGGTCATCAGCACAAATACCGTGGTGCGATTGGTGACGCTCCACGAACTCAGCCCAAATTCCCGTGAGCCTTCTTGGGGTTGAATGTCTTCCATGGGGTTCTTACTCCTGGATGATGCTTACAGCTTGTCCGGCAACAACGCGTGTGGCGCCTTTGGATATGACATCTTGGCCGAAGGAAAGGCCGTGCTCTACGAGCATCACGTCGCCTGAACCCATGCCCATTTTGAGCACACGCTTCTCAACCATTCGTTCCATGCCTTCGCCCGCCGCCACAAAAACAAAATCCTCGCCATTGATGTCCTGCTGAACGATGGAGCTTGGAAGCACGAGGGCACTATCGAGGTTCATGTCTTCGAGCCAAACACTGGCGAACATATTGGGCAAAAACGAAGTGCCTTCCGGAAGTGGCAAGGTGATCTCCAACGTTCGGTTGGCCGGGTTGATAAATTGACCGACTCGGCCAACGGTGGTCTCGATGGTATCCACACCGCTCACAATGACCGAGGCTGGCATGCCCTTGTTGATTTGGCCTGCGTAATGGTCACTCACCATCGCACGAACCTTCATGTCACTCAGGTTCACAATGCGAACCAACGGCGCTCCCGGAACGGCGAATTCTCCTGACTTCGCGAGGCATCGGTCGACGACCCCCGTGAACGGGGCGCGCATAATCGCCATGTCTTTCTGCTCGGTCAGGGTTTCCATCGAGCGCTGAAGCGACTCAAGTTGAGTCTTGGCTTGGAGGTATTCAATCTCCGATCCGATTTCTTGGTCCCAGAGCCTCTGTTGGCGCTCGAAAACCACTTCCGCCAATTTTAGCTGCGTGCTCAATTCCGCTATCGACCCCTCAATAACATCCGTATCCACTTTGACCAATGGATCTCCCATTTCGACCTGCGCGCCTTCGCGAACATAGACGTCCTCAATGCGACCGCCGAACTCGGAAGTCAACAAAGCGTTGCGGTCGGTTTCCACATTGCCTTGAACCGAGAACCGGTGCGTAAAGGGCTGAGGCGTGAGCGGCATGACGCCAACCTGAACGGACTTGGAGGCCGCTGGAGCAGCCGATTCTTCGACAGGGGCTTCGGCGTTACCGCAGCCGCCCCAGAACATGGCCGCCACCGCCATGAGGGTAAGCTTTCGCAAGGAAGTATTCATAGTAGGGTTCATCGTTTTTTTCATTTTTCAAAAGCAGACAGTGCCGTTTGCAGTGCCACGCGGGCATTCAACCAATCGATTTCAGCGCCAAGGCGTTTGCCTTTGGCCTCCAAGAGCCCGTTGCGCGATTCGTTCCATTCGAAGGAAGACACAACCCCTTCGTTGAAGCCAAACTCTGTCTGGGTGTAGATTTTCTGTGCAATGTCTTCGGCACGGCGCGCGTTATTCATCACTGCGATGGCATTCGAGAACGCGGCTTTAGCATTCGAGAACTCCATCTCCGCGACTTGCTTCAGCTGAACCAAGCCGATGCGGGCCCGCTCCTCTTCAATCTTTTTCTTTTCCACGGCTTGGTTCCCGCCAAAACTGGTCCACAATGGCATGGAGAAGTTGACACCCCAAAGCTGCACCGGGTACCACTTCTCGTCAGAGTCGAGGAAGTTGAACGCATCCCGCTGCGCGTTGGCCTGGTTGGTGTAAAATGCAGCAATCTGAGGCCACCCTTGGGCCTTTTGGTTCTTGACGTTCAAGCCAGCCAAGTCGAGATAAACTTCTTGTTCTTGCACCGCTGGAAGGGCTGACGCGTTGAACGGACGACTGACCCACTCCAGCTCCTGGCCGTTTTGAAGCAAGTCGCTCATGCGATCAGTGACCATTAGCGCATCGGACAAACCAATGCCCATTTGGAACGCGAGGAGGCCCTTGGCCAACCCCACCTGCTGTTGCGCGTTCAGCACCAGGGCTTCCATTTCGGTCTGGGCCAATTCAAGGCGGTCCACGCTCAAGGCATCGGCAAAGCCAGCTTGCTGCAAGGCCTCCACCTCTGTTTTGCTTTCCATGAGCAAGGCAACCGCTTCCTCCGCCATCTCCAATCCGGCCTCAGCCCCTAGCACCAGGTGGTACCCTTCAGCCACCTGCTGCATCACCTCGTCAGCTGTCCGGTCGATGGCGCGGTCGCGAGCTTCAACGAAAAGCTGAGAGGCCTGAAGTGCCACGAAATACGAACCGCTGAACACCAACTGGCTCGCCTGAATACCGACATTGGCGGTGTGGGCTTGTCCAAACTGAAATTCCGAAACGGCATTGGGGTCTGTAGGAGGGGCGTCTAACGGCACCCCAGTTTCTTGCGCCACGCCGCCGAGGAACGAAGTCACGTAATCAGGAAATCCGAACACGTCTCCGCCAGCCACTTGGGTGGGGATGTCAATGTACTGACTGTAGTCAGCGACCAGGTTGACCTGGGGCAAGCCACGAGCGAGCGTTTCTTTTACGTCCCGATCCGCTTGGGACCGGTCTAGCGCCGCATACTGCATCGCAAAAGCATTTTCCAAAGCGATGACCTGGGCTTCTTCCAACGATACCGCGTAAGAAGTTTGGGCCGCCGCTTGGGTAAGGGAAAGCAAGGCAACAGTGGCAATTGCCCATCCCGGGGGGTTCAATGCAAGGGTGCTCATGTAAAGAGGTTTTCTTCTTTGATTTTTTCTTCGAGGAATGCGATGCCCTTCGCTGTGGCGATGGCGCGGATGTGGTACAGCGCGGATTCGAGATAAAGCTGCGAGAGCGGGGTCGAATTGGAACCATCTTCCACCATGGCTTGCACTTCGTGACTCAAGCCAATAAAGAAGCGCGACGCAACTGCTGGGTTCACTTCCGCACGGTACAAGCCTTCAGTTTGCCCGCGTCGGATGTTTTCTTCCATGGTGCCCCGGAGGATTTCATCGCGCCGCTCGTTGACAAAACGGAACGCTTTCGGGTGGTACTTGCTCAAATCAAACAACACACTGGGGTGCATCTCCGATGTAATCTGGTGAATGAATCGAATCAGCTTCAACTCCGCTTCAATCGTGTTTTTACTGGTCGACTTGGCTTCCTGGATAACCCGCTCTATCTGCGAACAGTGCCACGACATGCACTGAAAAATCAGGTCGCGCTTGTCGCTAACGTACTTGTAAAGCGTCTTCTTGGAAATGCCCAACTCACTGCAAACGTCCGCCATGTTTACGGCCCGCACCCCCAAGCGCATGAATACCGAGGTGGCTCGCTCAATTAAGGAGTCCTTCGGCTCGGTTGCCTTCAAATCAGTAACGGGCTGTTCCATTTTCGGGTGCAAAAGTACGACAAGGGACAGCCCAGGGAAACGAAAACAACGTTAAATCGTTTCCAAAATCAATCCTCCCGAAGGTCCAACCCCCATTGTTGGAGAAGGCCCTTGAGCTCTTCCTTTTGGAAACGAGCATTGTTGACTTGGTTCACAGTTGGGTCAATCGTCCATTGCTCCGCAGCACGGAAATCAGCATTTTTCAAATTCGTGCGTTCAAACACGGCTTGGAGTAAATCGCATTTGGTGAAGTTGATCCCCTCGCAATTGGCCGCGGTGAAGTCGGTGTATTGGAGCTTGCAATCCTGAAATTGGAATCCGCGTACATCCATTTCTCGCCAAGTTGAGGCTTCCAAGTTGCAGCGTTCAAACCGAACATTTAACCCCAACGGATTGCACCCCTCAAAAGCGATACCCATCAATTTACACCCGCCAAAATGTACCCCTTGCAGGCTCAAGCCCGAGGCCTTGATGTTGGACAAATCACAGTCGGTAAAGGTGCAGTCCTCAAACCGGCTTTGGCGTAAATCCGCCCCTGCCCAATTCACGTTACGGAACGTACACGCATCGAACCGCGCACCCTTTACCTCTTCCCATGCACTGGACGAATCATACGTTTCTTCATAGGCATCAGTCATGCCCCAAGGCCTTGCTCACCACCTCGTCATCTGCGTGTGCCGGCATCGTCACCTTCAAGCGTGGCTCTTGCTCCATGGCCCGCCGAATGGCCCATTCGGCGCCTTCATTGCGGGCCCAGCTGCGCCGAGCAATGCCATTGTTGACGTCCCAGTGCAGCATAGAGGTGAGGCGGCGCTCCGAATCAGCGCTCCCGTCGATAAGCATACCGAAGCCCCCATTCATCACTTCGCCCCAACCGACGCCGCCGCCGTTGTGCAACGAAATCCACGTGGCACCACGGAAGGCATCACCGGCAAAATTCTGTACAGCCATATCTGCCGTAAAGGCCGAGCCGTCGTAAA
>MDTC01085459.1_pt1 | contig 10426 bp, 8 predicted proteins | sample 811181 | NCBI WGS metagenome assembly MDTC01 (sample SAMN05326644, study PRJNA326480) | marine metagenome | isolation source: seawater | place: Pacific Ocean: North | collected 2011
CCTCATCGAGCATGCACTGTCTGGCTTCCAAACCGCAGGTGCTTACCGAGTCACTCTCGAAGTCACCGCAGAAAATATTGCTGCAATTAGGCTCTACCAACGCCTTGGCTTCCAGCGAACGAAAACAATTTATAAACCAGTCGACTCTACATTCCTTACCGACGGCGGACATTCCTCTACCAGTCCCCTGCCACTAGGATTTCCTGTAAGCCGTATGCGGCACAACAATGAGTCCATTGGGACCAACAAAAACCAGCAAGACCTGATCGCTACAATGGTTTCTTCCGTGGTTGAGGAGCTCGTAGTGGCGGAAACACCGCAGGATGTGGCAGACTCTGGTGATGCAGATTTGCAGTTGTTGCCCTCCGGGGCATCAAAACCGCTTATTGGCACGTCCCCAATGTGATCGTTTGTCCGCATGACAGAAGCGAAGATTTGTGAATCAGACCCTTCAAACGGCTACCTTAGACAACGGAATTACTCTACTCGGCGAGTTCTTGCCTAGTGTTGAATCTGTTTCGGTGTCTTTCCATGTCGCCGCCGGCAGCCTTTGTGATTCTCTCATGAATCACACAAACAATCGTTCCTGCTGTGGTCTCGCAACCCTTACCGGTGAACTCATGCTCCGGGGTGCAGGAAATCGCAACAGCAAACAACTCATTGCCTCGCTTGACAATGCCGGCGTACAGTGGTCGCAGTCCGTCTCAATGAGTCATGCTAGTTTTGCAGGCGCCATGGTTTCGCGCCAGTTACCGGAATCCCTGAAAATCTACGCTGATATCCTTCGACGTCCCCTCTTGGACAAAAATCAGTTTGATCCAGCTCGTCAAGTTGTTCTCCAGAACCTCGCCGGCACCGAAGATGACCCAACTCACAGAACGATGCTCGCGCTTCGAAAATCACACTACCCATCTCCTTGGGGTCTTCCAAGCGAAGGTACTTCAGCTGATGTTCATAATCTGCAGCATTCGGATGTCCAGGCATTCGTGACTCGCTTTATCCAACCGCAAGATATGGTTATCTCTGTCGCTGGACGTCTTGATTGGCTTGAGTTCACAAAGCAGATTGATGGCTTATTTGGTGATTGGCAAGGACAAAGTCCCGAACCAGTAACCAATGGTGACCGAGGTAAAAAAACATGCCACGTTCCCTATGATTCACAACAAACTCATATCGCACTCGCGTGGGACGTACCTCCATACCGAGACCCAGATTCACTCCAGGCAACAGCTGCTCTTGCCGTTTTAGGTGGCGGCTCGAGTTCGAGACTCTTTACAGAAGTTCGTGAAAAAAGAGGGCTGTGCTACAGCGTCTCAGCTGGCTATCAAACTCAGCGAGATATCGCTGCGGCAATGGCGTACTCAGGCACTACAGCAGATCGAGCCCAAGAAACGTTAGATGTCATGCTGCATGAAATTGCGAGTCTTCCTGGCACGATCACCAATGAAGAACTTGATCGAGTGAAAGCTCGTGCGAAGAGCGGGCTTGTGATGCAACAGGAATCAACGGCAGCACGAGCTGGAGCAATGGCACGACAGTGGTTTCACCTCGGGCGCATTCGATCACTTGCTGAAGATCTCGAGCGACTTGATAACCTTACTGTTGAGAGTATTGAGCAATGGCTCGCCCAGAATCCTCTCACCGAAGTCACCACCGTCTCTCTTGGCCGTAACCCTCTAGAGGTACCCGATGCAGTTTCGCCATGAGCAGCTTCCAAATGGCCTCGATATTATTGCAGAGGTGAGCGAGTCAGCTCATTCAGCAAGTCTTGGTTTCTTCGTCAAAACAGGCGCACGAGATGAACATGACTCGATCTCTGGCGCGAGTCACTTTCTCGAACACATGGTGTTCAAGGGAACTGACACCTTATCCGCTGAAGACATCAACCTTCGCTTTGACTCCATGGGTGCAAGTGCCAACGCCTTCACAAGCGAAGAAGACACTGTCTATTACGCGGCTGTCCTTCCAGAAAAACAGCATGATGCGATTGAATTACTCGCAGCAATGATGAGACCAGCTCTTCGTGAAGACGATTTCACAACCGAAAAGCAGGTGATTCTTGAAGAAATAAAAATGTATGATGACCAGCCTCCATTTGGTGCTGATGACCGGTGTCGAGCGTTATTTTTCAAAGACCATCCACTCGCGCGAAGTGTCCTCGGGACAGAGTCTTCTATCGAGGCACTGCCAGTCGAGGCGATGCGTTCGTATCACGAGGAGCGTTATTCAGCAGACAATCTTGTTTTGGCAGCAAGTGGCGCGGTTAACTTTGATGCACTTATTACAAGCGCACGCCAACTTTGCAGTTCTTGGCAATCAATCCCACATGGTGATCGCAAGGTTCCATTCCCTACGGCATCATCCGAAGCAATAACTGACGTCATCACACGTGACCAGGCTGCTTTGGAATATGCCGTTCGAATATCTCCGGGGCCTGCGGAAGACACATCTGATCGATTTGCTGCAAAACTTCTCGCGGTCGTACTTGGTGATGACTCTGGAAGTCGCCTTTACTGGGACCTTGTTGATTCTGGAAAAGCAGAACACGCGGCATGTCATCATCACGATTTCCTCGATGCAGGTGTTTTCCTCACGCAACTCTCATGTGAACCGGAGGCTACACAAGCTCTCCTGGAACGTGTCGTTGAAATTTACGAAGCAGCGACAAAAGGGCTCACCGACAGCGAGGTCGACCAAGCACGAAATAAGCTTCTGAGCCGGGTTGTCCTGGCAGGAGAACGGCCTCGACAACGGCTCTTTAGCCTCGGTCTCGAATGGTCCCACCTCGGCCGATATCGATCGGTGAGTGATGATTTGAAGACACTCGACACAATTTCACGAGAGGATCTTCATCGAATCCTCTGCGAATGGAAACTCGCAGAATCATCGGCCACAGTGCTTGCAGGCCCGCTTAAAAAAGATTGATTTTCCGTTAGTGATGCAATCCGAATAGAAAAAAAGAACACCTGCCGGTGGCTGAAGGCCCCATCTTTCGAAAAGTTGGGTGCGATGCCACAATAGAAAATAGTATGGGGGCTCGCAAACACGAGACCGTTTAAATCTTTTCCATGTAATTCTTATTGATTGAACGCACACATGATTACCCCGCTCTTTGCAAACCGTTGGCTCATTTCGTTACCGCCGATCTGGCTCGTCGGCATGGGTGCTCTTATTGCATCATTGGTCCTTGTGGCACTATGGGGGCTTCTGCGAATGATCGCACCACGAGCTGCCGCAGAAGCCAAAGCCAGTTTGCATGACGGTTTCCTTGGACCACTTGCATGGCTTCTCTTGGCTGCATCTGGAACGGCGATTGCTCTGACTCCTCTTGTCCCAGTCCGGAGTATTGGCCAATCGCTGAGTCGACTACTGACGGTCAATACTTCATCAACGGTAGTCACCATTGAGCCTGAAAGTGAAAGAGAGACGATCGAGCTCCCGCTTCGACCGCAGGAACTTGAAACTATCACTTTCGACACCGATCAACCAATCACGATTCGAACGCAAAAGCCTATTGAAGGCTTCGCTCTCCTCAAAGTGCCTAATATTGATCTAGACCAAGAGTCGCCGTGGTCATGGGAAAAATCTGCTGGCAAGCCGAACCCATTCCTTGGGAAAAAAGCACAGATTGAAGCAACAAATTTAAACAGTAAAAAAAATGCACAGGCAGCTCACCTCACAATTAATTGGAGGCTCGTGCCAGAATTTCCGGAAGTGGCTATTCTGCCAATCACTACGGCAACATTGCTAATCATAGTCCTTCTTTACTCACTGTTCCGTCTTAGCATAAGAAGAGTTGCGGCTGTCGTATCAGCAACTATGAAAGAGGCTATCGGACAACCCATCTTCACTGTAGCGATTGTTGCCGGCATAGTTCTTCTACTGACTTTTATTGTGATTCCTTACAACACGTTTGGTGAAGACGTGAAAATGCTGAAGGATAGTGGGCTTACACTTGTCAAAATATTAGCCCTGCTTGTTGTCATCTGGACAGCAAGCGTCACTGTGTCTGATGAAATCGAAGGCCGGACGGCACTTACCGTACTCTCAAAACCACTCACGCGCAGACAATTTATTATTGGTAAATTCATTGGACTATCACTCGTCGCGCTTCTCATTTTCATGGTCCTTGGAGCAGTCCTGATGTCGAGCACGAGCCTAAAAGTGGTCTATGATGCCCGAGAATCATCAAAAACAGCACCTCTTTGGGCAGACTGTGCGACAGAGATGGTCACCGTTGTTCCAGGTCTTGTTCTTTCCCTACTTGAAACCATTCTTTTAGCAGCAGTGAGCCTGGCTGTGTCAACACGCGTTGGGATGATACCAAACCTTATTATTTGCTTTACCATTTATGTGCTCGGACATCTTGTTCCACTCATTGTCCAATCAAGTGTCGGTAAATTAGCAATCGTGCGATTCGTAGGCCGTCTTTTTGCAACTCTGCTACCAGTGCTTGAGCATTTCACGATCGAAGCAGCGGTGATCGGAGGCGTACCGGTACCCTGGGGGTACCTCGCATGGGCAGCAGTCTACGCGGGCTTATATTCGGCTATCGCTCTACTCATTGCACTCGTTCTTTTCCAAAACCGGGACCTCGCATAACAAGTCCTCACGATTCTTAGCAATGAAAATAGATGTTCCCTCGCTGACTCGGTAGCGGAATAGCAAGAGGGTAGACGCCTTCACGCATCATCTCGCAAGACCTACCGTACCGCTTACTCCCACCTCTTCTGGCCGCTGCAGTGGCCCACCAGTGGGCGTCATCTCACTATCTCGGTCATATCGCGAAACTGCCTCGGCGGAACCCTTTATAAAGAACTCCATGCCATTGCCAAACCTTCGCTTTAAACGAGGGCCAAATTCGATGCCGACAGTACTGTGATTCTTTGTATGCCTCATCTGCGTCTTGAGGTCCAAACCACCAGTCACGGAGTCACCTTCAAAATCAACTGATAGTCTGCTGGTATACCCTGATGGTCCATCTACTAATGAGTCACGATTGGCCAAAACACCTGCTGTAACATTGACGAAAGCAATGTCCTGCCCAACTTCTGCCACCATAACACCGGCTCCTGCCCGACTACTCGGCGGGCCTTTCACAAGAAATTCCAGAGGCTCTTCTTCAAGAGGCTGCTCATCCTCGACTCGTAAGTCTCCGAGCGCCTTTGCAACACCGCCGTCATTAGAATCTGTCTCGAAACCAAAGCCATCGAAGGCTAATTGTTTCGGCATGCCTGCCGTCATATCATCTGCAATTGTTTGACTTCCACAGAGCACGACAGCGGCACAAAAAAATGCATAGCATCCTCTAAGAGACGCACTTGCATGGAGCGTCACAGCCTCACCCTCGTCGATATCACCTTCAAAACCCATTTGAATCATTATCGTCACACTGCTTCCGCCGGCTACTGTTTCGTTCAGGTTGTATCAATCAGGTTAACTCAGGCGCATAAAACTCAAAAAACAACTGGGATCCGTGTCAACTATGCGCTCTTTCGTATTTCCATAACAGACGGTGGGGCTCCAAGCTTTGTGCACTTAAGGGCATCAAGTACATGAGTTGCGACCTCAAGGGCAGCTGATCCGGCAGCGGCACTCACCCTCGGCTCTATTTTCGAAGCCCAACAATGAAGAAAATCATCGTGCTCAGCAACAATTGCATTGGAATCTGGAACTGGCAACGTCTGGTAAGGAAGTATTTGCTCAAAAAAAGCATCTTTGGCTACAGCCCGATCTGTAAGCGGAACTGAATCAGCAACAAATCGCCCGGCGGCTACTTCTTCAGAGGCCTTCACAACACCGATCGTCTTTGCGTTAAAGTCTACCGAGACCATTGCATCCGTTGTCCACATCGAAAGCCTCCGACTCAAAACAGGATTTATTCGGGACGCCATAAGATCTGCAACGAGACCCGACCCAAAAGTAAGCCGTGCTTTCACGACGTCTTCGTACCCACCAGTAGCGACGATACCATTTGCTTCAATTCGCTCTAAGCGACCCGGCTGTAACGACAGAACAAGATCAATGTCGTGGATCATGAGATCAAGAACGACACCGACATCGAGGGAACGGTACGTAAATGGGGCTAAGCGAGCTGCTTCGATGAAAACTGGTTTCCCAGACTGCTGGCAGGCAAGATCCCATGCAGGGTTAAAGCGTTCCACGTGACCGACAGCAACAATACGGCCGTAGCGGCGGGCCGTAACAACGATGGCACGTGCATCCTCCACACTCGCTGCAAGTGGCTTCTCAACCAGAAGATCAATTCCCGCTTCAAGCAGTGGTTTTGCAACTTCTGCATGAAGCCCTGTTGGCGCAGCCACGACTGCCACATCAACTCGACCAATAAGATCTTCAGGGGATTCATATGGCTCGCAGTCATGCGCCTCAGCGACAGTTGCAGCTACCCCAGGCACTGGGTCAACAACACCTACTAAGTCACAGTCATCTCGGCTGGCTAATAGCCGCGCATGAATTTTCCCTAAATGCCCACAACCAACTACACCAACCCGTGCACCACTCATTTTCATCTCCTAACAATGACAACGCACCACTCAATATTTATTTCTTAAGAGGATCCTGACGCTTCCACCGGCCGGCCTTCCGCAGCTAACACTGTCGCCACAACCTCCGCATTCAAACGGTGACCACTTCTACGTGCTGTTACATCTCCGTGAAACGGTCTTCCCGAGAGAAAAAGATCACCAATAACATCAAGAACTTTATGGCGAGCGCACTCGTCTGGCCAACGCAAATTGTTCTCAATCGGTCCATCAGGGCCAAAAACAACAAGGTCTTGAGTCGTCACAGTAAGACCTACACCGCTTTCCTGAAGCTTTCGAGCTTCTTCCTCTAATAGAAACGTCCGTGCTCCAGCTATTTCCTCTCGGTAACGTTCTGGCGTCACAACCACTTCATAGTGTTGTGGCCAGATTGACGAACCAGGATACTCCACAAAGTAACTAACTCGCAGACCATCCGTTGTTGGTGGAGATACTTCCACGACTGCGTTACTGGACGTATCACAAATGGTGAATGGTGAACGCACAACAAGTGGCTTTGTCAGACTTCCGCTGACAGTCTGAAGACCAACACTGTCAATCGCCTCGACGTAGGCACGCGCCGAACCATCAAGGCCGGGTAACTCAGCAGCAGTCAGGCCAACTTCACAGCAATCAACACCGAGAGCCGACAACGCACTCAGCAAATGCTCCACCATTTCCACAGATACGTGTCCAGCCTGGAGGTTCGTTCGCTTCGTTGCAGCGATGCGATTTTTCAGGGAAACCGGAACACATGCTCCCCCCAGGTCTTCACGAATAAAACGGATACCTGAGCCAGCTGCACTTGGCCGCAACTCAACACGATTCTCAAGCCCACTCCAATAGCCTCTACCAACAACCGTAATCGATCGACTAAGGGTTTGCTGCGGCCTACTGACCACACACTTCGCTACGGCGTTATTCGCCGCAGAGGCGGCTCCCGTTGCAGCTTCCAAAACAATTACCCACCCATTAGTGAGGAATGAACCAACTTGGCTATCGAGATATCTGCTGACCTAAAGACGTACTCAGAACTGAGGACTTCAGCCCAGCACGAAGAGCAGCGGAACTCTCCAAGAGCCTCCGCTGCTCTCCATACTGGCAAAAACATTACCGATTGACAGGGGCTTGACCAGCCGCACTTGCAACGGAACCGGCGTTCAGCCTTGTCACTATGTCGGGTGTTATATCAATAGTCGTATCGTAATAGACGAGCGACTTGGTAATACTTTGCAGCACCTGATTACGATCCATTCCATTCACAGGGTTGCCGTCAAACCGATGCACTACAGCAATCCCATGCTCCTGAGCAAATTTCGTTACAACTTGCTGAATCTCACCAAAGACTTCTTGGTATACAGCCGCTTCGCGATCCATAAAGTCTTTCTTTTGTAGTTGAGCTGTAACATTAAACTCGCCTTGAGCCTTGGCGACCTCTGCTTCAAGTTTCTTAAATTCAGGCGTACCGGGATTAAACCCCTTCAACTGTTCAACAAGACCGTTAATACGATCTCGCTCTGCTTTTAATCCGTTTTCAGCAGCCATAACCTCATCCCGCATCTTGTCCATTAATGTTTTAAAGCGGGCATGATTCTTAAAAATGTAGCCAATGTCAATGACTGCCTGATGGGTAGCTGGAGGACGACTCGCGCCCTGAGCATGAACGTTGTGTACAGGAAGACTGAGAACCATGCCAACAAACAGGCAAGCCAAGCTTCCATGGATTACTAAATGTCGCTTCACGAGATGCACTCCTTGCGTAATTGTCACGAGAAAACCGCCGTAACCGGACGCCTTTCCGGTAGGTTCGCGAGAACGTATATCTCCGAACGTGATCGGGATTCTGTCAGGCATGGCAATGTGGCTCAAGACCAATTCAATGCTTAAAAACAAGGCCCCTGCATCAACGAGGGTCGCCTAGCGTGACCGCAAGGGTGACCTCTTTGCCATTTCGAAGCACGACAACTTCAACAGTCTCTCCTGCCTTGTGCTTACGAAGTGCACTATCAAAATCTTCAAGCCCGGTAATCGCACTTTCACCAAGTCTTACGATGACGTCACCCCCTTCAAGGCCAGCCTTGGCAGCAGGCGATGTTTTCGAGACACCGGTAATCGCGTAGCCCCCACCAGGTTTTGCGAAATCCGGGATGCTTCCAAAGTAAGGACGATCTCCACCGCCTCCCATGAATGGCTTTCCTGCAACCTCAATGTACTCAGGTGGCTCACCCGCCGTGGCCAAATCGCGCACCAGGCTTGCAATGAGAGCACTGATTCTCGCCATCCCAGCATAGTTGACCTTGTCCGCCGTATCTGTTGGGCGGTGATAATCTGTATGAGAACCTGTAAAGACATGAAGAACTGGAATCTTGCGGGCGTAAAAACTCGAATGGTCACTTGGCCCATACCCGCCCGGCTCTTTTGCTACGCTGAACCCGGCATTCGATACGAGTCGGTCAACGAGTTCATCAAAGTTACCACCGGTCCCAGTACCATGAATAATCAGTTTGTCATCAACAAGACGTCCAACCATATCAAGATTGACCATCGCAGCCGTTTGCTCAAGTGGTACAAGTGGATTGGCTGTGTAGTAGCCACTTCCAAGTAGTCCTCGCTCTTCTCCTGCAAAAGCAATAAACAAGATCGTCCGAGGAAAGGGGCCTTCTTTTTGCAGTTGTCTTGCCACTTCCAGTAACGCTGCAGTGCCACTTGCATTATCATCCGCCCCATGATGAATTGCTCGCGTGCCAGGTGACAAAGAATTACTATCCCCAAAACCAAGGTGGTCATAGTGAGCACCGAGAACTATCACATCCGAAGCACCGGACTTTTCTGTCCCAAAACCAACACCTGGAATACAACCGACAATGTTATCGGCATCTGTTTGCTGCCGCTGTATCGTCACCTCACCCCTCAACCTCCATCCATCAAGAACCTGACTTTTCGGCTCAAGAGTTCTGTCGATCTCCGACTCAAGCGTTGCAATCGGTGAAATAGTGGCCCGTTCAATCAGGTCAGCAACAACGCTTCGACTGACTTGCAGAACAGGCATTGCGCGACCGTTCTCACCACCACCAGCACGGCGAAAGTCCATCAAAGCATCCGGCTCAGTTGCAGAAGCATCATTGCAAAACACGACCGCACCCGCTTCATGTTCTGCTGCATTCGCAATTTTTCGGACGAGCGCCGCATGCTGCGTTGCCTGGTTGCCATTAAAAACACTATGCGGATTGTCTTTCTGGGGTTCTTGCCGCAACACAAGCAATGCCTTTGATACAGCGTTTTGCCCTAATGGCTCATAATCATCATATTCCTGCGTTGGCGCTGTTATGCCATAGCCAGCAAAAGCAAGAGGCAGGTCAAATGTTCCGCTACCACCAACTGCGAGTGGCGTAAAGGTTTCCCCTAGTTTCAGTGGTAAGGAAATTTCTACTGATCCATCCGCTGCGAGTTTTACAAACTCGGCATGGTTCGCCTGCTCTTTCGGCAAGACCGCCTCTAACGTCATGGTGAAAAGCTGCTCTCTGATGCCATTGACGGGCTCGAGGCCTATGCTCGCAAACTGCTGTCCGATCCAAGCTGCCGCATCAAGAATTCCTTGGGTACCGGGCCCACGACCCTCTCTCTCCGGAGCAGCAAGCCATGTCACATCGGCCCGCAGCCGATCTTCTCGCTCGTTGGTCGAGGCGTCCATTCCGGGTTCTGCGAATACTGTACTTACAGCAAACAAACAAACTGAAAATAGACTCCATCGCACAAATGGGACGGTATTCCCACGAGAACTGAATGGAGAACACCGATGATTCAATTCCTGCTTCCCGTATCTCATTTTCTTGGATTTAGAGCACGCTAGAAACGGGCTGCAGAACAGCCTTGAATAATCGCAC
>MDTC01196380.1_pt1 | contig 10426 bp, 3 predicted proteins | sample 811181 | NCBI WGS metagenome assembly MDTC01 (sample SAMN05326644, study PRJNA326480) | marine metagenome | isolation source: seawater | place: Pacific Ocean: North | collected 2011
AAGGCACTTAAAGTTGCTGGTGATACAATCATTGGTACAAGAAGAGGATTATCTGATGTTACCAAGTTTGAGTCTCCATCTGGAACTGTTGAGTTCCTATCTGGTAACAGTGCAACTACCACTGTTGACTTTGCTACCAATGCTGCTTCTCTAACCATCGCTGGTCAGGGTGGTACTACTACAATTAGAAACAACCTAAGAGTTAATGCTACTGCTAGGTTTGATGCTGATGTAACACTATGTGGTGGTTTTGCTTCTTATTCCTTCGTTGGATTTAGAGCACAGGCAGGTACTGACCTCCAGACTCACGCAAGTGGTGTTCTTGGTGGTAACCAGTACAATAGCAACGTTGATATCATCACTGTTGCAGCTGTTGCACCTACTACACCAACTGGTGAGTACAACCAGATTGATACATCTGGTTCTGGTGATTGGGGTGGAACTGGATTCCAACAGACTCCTGCTGGTCAAAGTGCTGCTACATTCCCAACTCTAACTGGTAATAAGTACTACTTACCACTTAAGAAGAGTCCTTATGATGCTGCTGGTGCTCAGTACTACAATGAGAATGATATTCTACTCATTGATACTGAGGAACAGTCTGGTAGACATGCTGAATTCGTTAAGATTACACGTCTACCACAGATCAATAGCACACCATACTACATTGAAGTTGAAAGACAACCATTTGGAACTCTTTCTACAACAAGAACAGATCATCCTGATACAACTGCTATCTTCAAGTGTACTGTACAGTTCAGTTCTACTTGGATCACATCAGTTATTGATGGTTCTGGTACAGAGGATAATGTATATCTTGCTCAGTTTGGTGGAACTCTCGTCGGACGTGCTAATCGTCAGACTGGTGGAGATCCTGCTTTTGTAAGCACTAGTGCGCCAGGTGATTATGTTATCATCTCTCGTACTGCAACTGGTAATGACGGTGAAATCTTTGAACTCAAAGAGACACTTACACAGGTTGCTAAGTCACTATCTGTTAAGAATGGTTGTGACACCAGCACTGTCAACACAGTGTTTGAGGTCAACTCTGTAACTGGTGCTGTAATAATCAATGGCGACCAGACATATACTGGTGGTCTCACATTAAATGGCACATGCACCACACCATATCAAAATGCAACTACTAATAAGAAGTTAACTATAACAAATGGTGACGGCATTACAACCTTTGAGGTTGACACTTGTACAGGTGACACACAGATTGGTAACCAACATGGTACTGTATTCATGGTATCTGAGGCATTCGGAACTGCACCTGCTGCATATGCCAAGAATTCAGATGTGGTTTATGTTTACAGACATGATCCAGAATCTATACAACCAGATGGTCCTAAGACAACTATCGCATCTGCTGTAGGTATTTCTGATAGTAGCATGAAGGTTGCTTCTAACTACGATAAGTTTGTAACTGGTGATTTAGTAGCAATCGTAAGTGGCACCACAGCAATTGAGATTGTTCAGATTACTTCTGCATCAACTCTATCTGGTACAGATCAGATTCTAAACTTCGCTACCAACACCACTTATCCTAACGGTGGTAGAGGTCAAGAAGGTACAACTGCTTTAGCATGGACAATTGGTGCTGAAGTTATCAAGATCAGAAAGTACGAACAGACTACCGTACTTCTTGATGATATGCCTGCCACACGTGCAGCTAGAGCAACTGCACTCAAGGCAAGGACACCTAACACATATGATCAGAGACTTGAAATCAGACTTAAGAATGCTGATCTAATTCAACCAAAACTTGATTACATTCAGTATGTGAGAATTGGAACAGAATTCTTCCTACCTGATAGTGTTCATGGTGGTGGTTCATGGAGTGCTACTGCTGGTCTTGATGCTGCATTCCAAGTCAAACTACCAAAACAGTATAGAAATCCAAATACTACCGCTACACCAATTGTTGATCTATTTGGTGGTGGTAAGATCAAGAATCATGGCGATCTTGAGGTTACAAGTGGTAACCTCAGAGTTTATGGTTCTGATGGACTTACCCCTGTATTCTTTGTTGCTAACGATGATGGTCACCTCGGTGATGGTTCTACCAAGGATTCGGTTGCGGGCACTAGTGGTATGCAACTTTATGGTCCTGGCACAATCCACGGTAACTTTGAGATTAAAGCGAAGGATTGTCAATCATATGGTGACTGCCAGAACGCAACAACATTCAAGGTAACATCTCTAACTGGTGATACAGAAATCGGTCAGAAATTCTATCAACTCGGAAAAATTTCCGCCACAGAAATTGCTTCTGAAGCGGTCTTCCACATTGATAACCTTGGTGCTTCTGGTGCAGCGAATCCTAAAGATTTCCGAATCTATCAGAACAACGCTATTGATTCCTTTGGTATTGAGAAATACTGGACAGGAAATGGTGGTAGAAGACATACATATGTTGCATACGATCCTACTTCAGGTATTGGACAGCAAGTTGCTAACCCACTACAGGTTAACAACAACTACCTAATCAACGCATCTTCTGGTGCTAACATGGTAATTTACCTACCTGATAATGCACAAACAGGTGATATGATTAGATTTGTTGAATTGAGTGGTAACTTAACATATAACACAAGTCTAATCATCAGAGCACTCAAGACTGGTGGTGTTGCAACAGCAATCCAAGGTGACACAATCGGTACTAAGATTGGTGCTGGTGCTAACGTAACCAACACAACTACATGGGACTCTGGAGAACTTATTATTCAAACCCGTAATGCATCATTCGGTCTAGTATATGCTGGTTCCGTTGACATTGAAGGTTCAGCAAACGCACAGACCATTCCTCCTGCATTGAGAGGATGGTGGTTAATGGAGTTATAATCTATGGCAGTATATTACGATTCTGTTAAAAGTATGAAAGTCGCCAAGATAGGTTCAATCCTACCTTGGGGCGGTGATGGAGGCACAGGTTTTCTTGCTTCCAATATCCCACAGGGATGGATAGTATGTGATGGCACTACTTTAACTGCTAGTGACTATCCCTTATTAGCATCTGTCATAGGTGATACTTATGGTGGTGATATGACTAAAAGTAATGGTGATCATTATACATTTCCGTATGTTGATCCTATTGATGGATCTGATACTGCAACATTTAGATTACCAAATCTATCAAACAGATTACCACTTGATTTAGAACCATATCATCTAGATGATGTCACTAACTATTATGGACAAGTGGATCCAAAAAATCAAGTTTTAGATAATAATGGTTTAAAACTTGGCGATCTTGTATCTGGTTATGGTGAGACATATGATATCAGAACTTCATGGTCTGCCAATGCAGATATTGATTTTACTTTAAATCTTAGTGGTAACTTATACTTTAAATATACCAATTTTGTATTGACTGATCCTGATTTCTTAGAGTCTGTTTACACTTTGAATCGTAAATTGGGTATCAACCATACTCCATCACATAGTCATACTGATAGTATACCATCTGCCATTGCTTCGCAAAATGGTCCTATGGTTTTCCAAACTGACTCTGGTGTTGAAATGACTGGTACTACATCATTTACTAATACATGTAGTGGTAGTTACGGTCCTTATATTTGTCAGTTTAAATCAACAGAACCACATAGTTGGAGAAATGGTTCGGTAAATCTATCATATTATGGTGATGCTACTTATGAGTTTACACTCCCCAGAACAGCTTCGCACTTTGAATTCGTGACTGATACAGTCAATGCTGGTAAAAACTATTGGGATCAAGTTCCTGCTGGTGCTAATAACTGGAGAGGTTCAACTAGAGGTGCAGGTCCTAAAACGGAATCTTATAAGCAAACTATTCCAGCACAAGGAAATTCAGCATCTGTTGTTGATATTGATCCTGTATCAAGTCATGCACAACCTGCATTCAAGGGTATGTTCCCACGACCCATGGAAGATAGAAATAGAGCAAACTTTTATGGATTTACACCTAAAGGTGGCACTGTTCCTAGTAGAGGCGATGGACTTAAAGATTCTCCAGAACAGAGACCTACAAAAGTCGTTCCTAATTGTGTGTTAACAGAGGGATCAAATAAAATTACATTACCTGATAATACAAATATCAGTCAACAATATACTGTTGGTACTGACAACTGGCTTCAGTGGGATTTAATTCGTCCTTTAATGTATGTTACTCCTTCTAATAATAATGACAAGTATAAGTACTTGGCAGAGGGAACATATGTTCAATCAATTCAATGGGTTCCTGATGGTGGTAATACAGCAGCTGGTGGTAACTATGAAGTTACTTTAAATCAAAGTGCTGGTTCGGGTGATACTTCAGTTCCTGCTGGATGGGGCACTGCTACCATAGGACTAGAGTTTAAAGATGGAACATATCCAACAACTTTAAATACTACTTCAGTTACTAAAGATCCATTGGAATCTTCATTTAGATCTCATAACCATGGTAGTTTTGAGATTGCACAGCAACTAGGAACAATGGTTGGTCCTCCATCACACACAGCAGCTGATGCTGATGGTTCTTCACTTGCAGCAGAAAGTATAGATAATGCATTAAATATAGCAGTAGATACTACTCAACCTTCGTTAACGATGACATTCATTATAAAGGCATACTAATGGCAGTACTCTATAATAAAGAAAGATCCAAATATGGACATCTAACAGGTCAAGTTATTGCATGGCCAGTTCCTTACTCTGGACTCCCAGATGATGCAGTAAATGCACAAGATTTACCTGCTGGTTATTTAAAATGTGATGGTGCAAAATATCTTGCAAGTGAATACCCAAGACTTGCTGCAATATGTGGGGTTGGAACTGCATGTAAGTTTCTCAGAAAAAATATTGATGGTACTGATTTTGATAGTATAAATGACAATCAATTTATGGTTCCAGATCTAGGTTCAAAATATCCTGAACCTACAACTGGTGCTAATGCTGGTATATACAATAATATCAGAAAAAATGATGATGTTACCAATACTGAAAAGAGTAGATCTGGTATTGGTATTGATGCTGAAGCAGCAATCGGTACAACATCTGTTAGAGTATCTTATAGTGGTAGTATTAACGTACCTGCACAAGAAATTGAGATTAGAGGTAAACCTAGTTGGACATATGCTGGTTCATCTCACTACACAGAAATAGAAGCACCTGAGGAAGATCAAATTCATCCACACATGCACTTCTCAACAACTGTTAGATCTAGATTGAGAGTAGTTGCTACTGAGATTGATAACGATACTCCATTATCAAGAGGTAGAGTGGGAGCAAAGAATGGTTCTACTATTCCTATTCAACCATGGTTAGATGCAACTAAAGCAGATAATAATGCAAGCAATCCACCAGGTAGTGGACAGAAACCATGCTTACTATTAGATGCATGGAACCCAAATGCTGGTACTAGTGATACTGGTAGTCCTTTGCGTGGAACGGGTGTGGGTAACCAAACTATATACTACGGAGGTTGTATTGCAAGAGCAGATACAGGACCTTATCGTATTGGTTCTGGTTCTGGATTTGAATTTGGTTGTATTAATAATCAAGAATTTACTGTAGCGAGAAATACTAGTGCTGGTTCACCTGATGGTGGTACTATTGCAGAGTATATAACCAAACAGTTTTTGTTATTAGGATGTAGAACAATGGCTCAAGGACAAAGTAGTTCTTCACTTACTGTTCCTGTCACATATCAAACTGGTGCTGTAGGTATGCCTACAGATTATAATAACAATCCTCTAACTGATGTCATCCCACTACAATCAAATGAGAATGCTGTATCACAAACAGCTGTTCCTGATCTAGAAAACGAGACCACGGATACCACAGATTTATCCATTCAAGCAGGTACTCTACCTACTGGTCACAATCATAGAGTTAGATTAGAAAAGGGTGATCATTCATACAAAGTAAAAACAAATGCTATTACTGTTGATCCAGAGAACTTACAAACTACATTTGATATTGGTGTAGACCAGTCTATATCAATTGACTCTGCGACTCAACCCTTCATCGTAATGGAATACTTAATCAAGATATAATCAAATCATGGTACAAAGTTACAGGAATACTAGAAAAGGATTTTACACTGATTGTGGTCATGATTCCACACCCGTTGGAAGTTTAGTGCTCAACTTCAAGAGTGGTGCTAATTCATATGATCACTCATTTGTCAATAAATCAACTAACACTCATAAGTTAGAAGATTTTGCTGGAAATGCTTACCTATCTGGTGATGATCCTGCATACTCACATGATGGATATTTGTACTGTGATGGAACAGAATTTGAAATTAAAGATTTTCCAGCATTGTTTGAGGTAATTGGTAACCACTATGGTGGCACACCTAGCAGTGGTATTGATGTTGTACAGGGTGGATCTGGATATTCATTAACTTCTGCTCTTACTATTTCAGCACCTCCTGCTGGAGGAACACAGGCAACTTGCCAAGTTGGTTCCGTTGACGCTAATGGTGCGATTAAAACTGTTACTCTTTTAATTCCTGGCGCAGGGTATACAACTGCTCCAACAGTTACCGCAGCAGGCGGAAGTGGTGCATCATTCTCTGTCAGAATTAGAAATGGTGTAATTACAGGAATCACTAAAGCAAATGTATTTGAGTACTGGGGTGAAGATAATCTTGGTACATTTAATGTACCTGACACTACTACCAGAAAGGTTGTTGGTAATGGTCCTGTTTACGGTTCTAACTCACCTACAATCGGTAACATATCACTAGCAATTGGTGCGATAGGTGGTGCTTGGTATCTTGATAGAAATCAACAGGATGATTATTTCTCGTTGGGTAGAATTGTTACTACAGGATATGATCAAGTAGTTGAGACTGTACAGTGTACGATTGTTGGTTCACAGAAAGTAACTGTGACTATGGAAGACAAGAAGTTACCTTCTATTTTCCAACATAGTCATACAGTTTTCCATTCAATTCCTGGTCTTGAACAGTGGCCTGCTAAAGGATCTGGTGATAGATATCTGGCAGGATATAAGTCAACAACTGGTAGAATTAGTAGATGGTTTCCAACAACAGGTACTGTACTACAACACAAACATGGTTTGTTAAGAAATCCTTTGACTGATAATACCATCTCTACCTATGATTTCATGGATTATAAAGGTGGTGATGAAGGAGTTGGTGCAGTTAAAAACATTCCTGATGGAACTAAAGCAACAGGTTCTGTATATGAACCACAACCAGGTTTTACGACTGATGTTGCATATGATGATCAATTCTATCTTGCATCTGGTGCAAGTAACGCTGGATCCTTTGAGTTCCAAACATCAATTGGAAACCCTGTACTATCAAAGTTTAGTCCCACATCGCAGATTGGTGGTAGAAATATAACTACTGGTGGTGTTCCAATCTATGACTTCTCACAATCTTATGAGTATACAAATCCTGGTAATTATACTATCAATCTAAGTGGTATTACTGGAGCACCAGATCTTTTAATTTATGAAATGACTGGTGGTGGAGGATCTGGTGGTGCTGGATATAATAGTGGTAATGATGGTGGTGATAGTACAATTTCTGCTGGTAGTGAATTAATACTCAGAGCTGGTGGTGGAAAAGCAGGTCAAGGTGGAACCGCAGGTGCTGTTGGTGGTGCAGGTGGTGCAGGTGGTGCTCCTACTGAAACTGGCACTACTTCACCAGTTGGAGGTCAAACTGGTGGAGGTGGTTCACAAGGACAAGGCGTAGAATACTTAGAAGCAAATCAACCAAGTGATCCTGGCGGTGGTGGTGCTGGAGGTGTTGGTCTCATAGCTGGTTATGGTGGTGGTAGTGCTGGTGTAAGGGGACTTATTGGAGGTTTGAGTGGTACTTATGATACAACTTTAACAAATGATGGTAGTTTTACTGGTCTCCCACTACAAGGATTAAATAATGTCAAGTTTACTATCAAAGGTGGACGAGGTGGTGATGGTTGGAATAGAGGTGGTTCATCTGGTAATAATAATGAGGGTGGTTATGGAGCACAAGTTGTAGTTGAATTGAGAAGTGATCAACTGTCATCCTTTAACAATGCTCCTTCACCAGGTTGGAACGTGGTTATTGGTAATGGTACTAATGGCAGAAATGGTGGTACTAATTCTATCAATGCTAACGGTGGTTATGGTGGAGAAGGTTATAATGGTGGACATGGTGGAGGCGGCGGTGCCTGCACAGTATTGAGAAGAGGAACTCAAATCGTCGCTGGTGCTGGCGGTGGTGGAGGCGGTGGTGCTGATGGTCAAGAAAGTGGTGGAGCAAACACCAGTCCTGGACAAGCAGGTGGTGCATATCCTGGTGGTGCTGGTCTCTACACAGGTTTAAGATCATCTTCATCTGGAACTATTGGTGTTGGTTCTGGTGGTACTGGTGGTAGATATGGTTGCGTCGGTGGTGGCGGTGGAGCAGGTGGAGCAGGAGTTTCATCTGGTGGTACAGCAGGCGGCGGTTCTGGTTATGGAGGTGGTGGAGCACCTGGTGGTCCTGGCGGTACGCCTGGTGGTTGGGGTGGTCACCAAGGTGGTGTTGGTGGACAACAGGGTGTTTCTGAATATAAAACAACATATTTTTCATCTGGTAACTTGTCATCCCACAGTGCTAAGGATGGTTCTGTAAGACTTGAGATTTCATATAATGCAAATAAGTGGACTGCTGCTGGAGGTGGTGGTGGTGCCGCTGCTGCTTGGATTGGAAATATTGACTGGTCACAGTTAAATAATCCATCATCAGTAAGTGTTACAGTTGGTGCAGGCGGTAGTGGTGGTAGTGCTGGTAGTGGCAACACAGGATCATCTGCGGCGGGGGAAAATGGATATGTCAAGGTTGGTCTCGGAACTATCACTGGATATCAAGGTGGTCAAACAACAACCAGTATTGGTGATATTGTTGAATCTGCATCGCAGACCAATACTATTTGGGATGTCTCAATTAATGGTAATGGTACAGGAACTGGTACAGGTGGTAACTTCAAACTACCAACTACACAAGTACCAACAATATTATTCCTAGGTGGTGGTAAATCTAATAATGGTACACCTAGTGCTACTGGTTGGAACCAAACAGGAACAGGACACGCCCAAGGAACTGCGGCAGTTACAGCAGGTCTTGTTACATCTGCAACATTAGATACTACTGCTGGTACTAATACAGGATATACTGAGCAACCATATGTTTACCTATTACATGGTGCAGGTGGTGGATCATTCCTTACAAGTCTATTCTCTAACGTATCTGTAACCTCTATCTCACTATCTGGTAGTGCAGCAGCATATACAAACTTCTTAAAGTTTGGTGGTGCTGGTAGATCTACAAATAGAGATAGATTTGCAGTGTTGAAAGCACAAGACACTACTAACGTTAATTATTTTGGAATTAAAGCATGTAGAGGTAATGGTGTGAATGGTGGTGATGTGCCAGAAGAAGGATTAAGAGTGGAATATCAACCAGCAGGTTCAGCAAACTGGACATTGATTGATATTATTATTAATCCAGTTGCAACTAGAACTGATCCTCTAACTGGTATGATTGTTCCTGCATGTGGTACAGGTCAGGCACATGATGGTACAGCAGGTAATACTTTATGGTACACATATACTGTAGCATTACCAGCAGCAGCAAAAGCACCAGGCACAAAGATCAGACTATATCAAGAAAGATCTGAGCAAGGTGGTACAGATAATGCTGCTGATGTTGACCACTATGGTATTGCTGAGTTCTATTACTTCCAAGAGAAAGCAACACAATTAGTATTTGTTCCTGCTGCTGGTGCTATCAAGAGAAATACTGTTGACTTCCTAGATTATAATGTGCAAGGTGAGACAGGACCAGGTATTACATATAGTTCTGGTATGGGTTGTAGTGATGCCACAATGACATTGAAGAATACAACTAAGATTGAACCACAAGCAACTATTGATCCAGATTATGCTGTGCCTTTGATTACACCTTATATTACTTGTAAGTACTTAATCAAAGCATTCTAAATACTATCGGAGATACACTAGCAACATGGCAAGCGAACCAGTATTACAGGTTGAACTAAATGTTATTGGACAGGAATTATCATATAATGGTATTCCTAAACCAATTCCACAAACATATTGGAAGGACACATTAGTTCCCTTAATGTACCCTACATGGGATACCGATAAAGATAAATTAATTACATTCTATTATTATAGTGATGGCACATACACTGCTAAACGCAGAAAGTATGTCATGAACTTCAAGACTAATACTAACGAATGGAAAGACTATGAGATGGAACAGGTGTCCAGTTCTGTTGCTGACACATTCAAAGAGAAGTTAGTTGAAGGATGGTATGCTATTGATGCCATTGAAAATACAGAGTTTCAAAATGAACTCGGTGCAATGTATGCTAAAGCAAATGCTGTTTCTCCACTATCAGTAAGACTTGCAAGAGATTTTCTATTG
>MDTC01133824.1_pt1 | contig 10425 bp, 2 predicted proteins | sample 811181 | NCBI WGS metagenome assembly MDTC01 (sample SAMN05326644, study PRJNA326480) | marine metagenome | isolation source: seawater | place: Pacific Ocean: North | collected 2011
AAACCTGTTGTTCAACCAGTAGTTAGTCCTACTGTTATACCAGTATTAAAACCTGTTGTTCAACCAGTAGTTAGTCCTACTGTTATACCAGTATTAAAACCTGTTGTTCAACCAGTAGTTAAACCAGTAGTTAAACCTATTACTAATCCGATTGTTTCAAAAAAGTTAGTTCATCCTAGTGTTTTGAATACTCCAAACCAACCAGCAATTACTGTAAATAAAAAAACACAATTACCTGTTTCTGAATTTGAAAAACCGAATATAAATTTATCAAATATTTCTAAAATACAAAAAGGAGGTAATCAAAACAATATTGAAAATACTCATATGGATTTAATCGGTGAAAAAGAAATATGGAGTTTAATTGATAGTTATTTTAAAAATACAAAAAATTATCTAGCAAAACATCAAATTGATTCCTTTAATAATCTGATTAATATCGGAATTCCCAAAACATTAAAACAATATAATCCAGTTACTTCAGATTATCTTGTTGAAAGTGAAGGGAAAAATATTTCTTTAAAATTGGAGTTATTTTTTGGAGCACAACTAATTGATGATGAAATAATTGATGATGGTAGTCAAATATTTATTGGAAGACCTGTAATAAGGGAAAAAAACAAAAATGATACTTTTAATGTTAAAATTTTATATCCAAATGAAGCTAGGCTTAAAAATTTAACCTACTCAACAAAAATTTTTACTGATATTATTTGTAAATTTACTAGTGAAAATATTGAAACAAAAAATAAAAAAGAGTTTTATAGAAAATTAGAAAAAGTATCTCTTGGTGAAATACCAATTATGTTACAATCAAAAATATGCTCTTTGTATGCTTCTAATAAAAAATTATTAAGAGAAATGGGTGAGTGTGAAAATGACCATGGTGGATATTTTATAATTCAAGGAAAAGAAAAAGTTATTGTTGGTCAAGAAAGACAAATTGAAAATAAATTATATATTGTGAAAAGTAAAGAATCAGATGAAACATATAAAATTGAATCAGAAATAAGATCTTCTAGTGAAAATACATTTGAACCTGCAAGAGTTAATGAATTTTTTATCATGAAAGAAAAAAAAACAAGCCAAACAATAATTTTAGATAATTCAATACGTGTTAAAATTCCTACAATAATGGAAAGCATACCATTATTTATTATTTTTAGAGCATTGGGAATTATTTCCGATTATGATATTTGTAAATGTATTTTTAACATGGATTATTTAGGAAAGTCAAATTTACAATTAGAAACACAATTGGATGTCCTTCGAAGTTCTATTATAGAAGGTAGTATTGTATCAACTCAAGATGATGCATTAGAGTATTTGATTAATAAAGTTGATAGTTTTATGCCTCCTAAAATAAGTAGAGGAAAACAAAAAAAAGATAGCGTTGATTATGGAAAAATTTATATATTAAAAATACTTAGAAATCATTTTTTACCACATTGTGGAACTAATTTTTTAAATAAGTCATATTTTTTAGGAACAGTTATTAATGATATTATAAATGTTTATTTAGATATTGAACCTCCGACCGATAAAGATTCCTATATGTTTAAAAGAATTGATATTTCAGGTCTTTTATGTGGTTTGCTTTTTAGAGATATTTTTTTTAGAATTAAAAATGATATGAAAGAAAAAATTAATAAAACTTTTGCTAAATTTAACGAAGGTTCTTTTTGGATTAATCAATTTGAAGAAGAATCAGAGAATAAAAATATTAAATTTTTTTATCTATTAAGTGATAAAGATGAAGGATACAAACATATAAATAAAATTGTTAATGAAAAAATTTTATCAGATAGTTTTTTGTCTGCCTTCAGAAAATGCTGGGGATTGGCCAATGCCAGAGGTGGTAAATGTAAAGCAGGTGTGGTTCAAGATTTAGCACGTGATAGTTATTTTGGGACTGTTTCTCACATTAGAAGAGTAAATAACCCATTATCAGATTCTTCAAAAATAAGAGCACCACATGTATTACATTTATCATCTTATGGAATAATGTGTCCATCAGAAACACCAGATGGTGCCAGAATAGGTTTAAGAAAAAACATTTCTTTATTTGCAAGTATTACAGCAGGAACAAGTTCATTTATTTTAATTAGAATGTTACATGACTTGAAAATGATACCTATTAATAAAGTTAGTTTAACAAGACATGAATATTGTAAAATTTTTCTTAATGGAAAATATTTAGGTAATATTTCTAATCCAAAAAAGATGTTTGAAAAATTAAAATTATTAAAAAGAAATGCATTTATAAATATTTACACATCTATATCTTGGGATATATTTAAAAACAGGATAATTATTTCTACCGATTCAGGTCGTGGTGTAAGACCGGTGTTTGTTGTTAAAAATAATAAATTATTAGTTACTGAAGATAAGATAAAGAAAGGATGGGCAAATTTAGTTTTTGGAGATTCAAGAGAACTTAGTGAAATGTCAGACACAGATCCTATTTATTATGATACAAATTTAGGAATTGAAGAATTAGAAAAAAACCAGGGAGTAATTGAGTATATTGATTGTAATGAATCAAATATGTCTTTGATAGCTATGAATCAAAAACAATTAAATGATGATAAATCAAATTATGACTATTGTGAAATCCATCCCGGTTTAATTTTCAGTATTTTAGGAAATGTTGTCCCTGCTTTACATATGAATCAAGCTCCAAGAAATCAGTTTTCAACGGCACATGGAAAACAATGTCTTGGAATGTATGCGACTAATTATCGTAATAGAATGGATAATAAAGGGCAAATTGTGTATTATCCACAAAAACCGATAATTAGTTCTACAATGGGTAAATATTTATACTCAGATGTAATGGCAAAGGGATGTAATGTAGTAATGGCTGTTGGGTGTTATTCAGGATATAATCAAGAGGATAGTATAATATTTAACAAATCATCCTTAGATAGAGGTTTATTTAGAACAACAGTTTTTAGAACTTACAATGATTCAGAAAATGTTGAAAATGGTAAAGTCACTGAAAAGATTGAATTATTTAATCCAAATGATGTATCAAATTTTGTAAAAGGTAATTATAATAAACTAGATAATAATGGTATTGTAAAAGAAGGTGAAAAAGTTTTTGAAAGTGATATCATAATATCAAAAACCACTAAAATTACTTCTAGTAATTCAAATACTACTGATAAAAAAAATGTAAGTTTATTAGTAAAAAAAAATGAATATGGTGTAGTAGATAAGGTATATTCTAATTTTGGAAATGATAATCAAAGATATGTTAAAATAAGACTTAGAAAAGAAAAAATCCCTGAGGTTGGAGATAAATTCGCTTCTAGACATGGACAAAAAGGAACAGTTGGAATGGTTTTAGAAAAAGAAAATATGCCATTTACAAAATTTGGATTAGTCCCAGATATCATTGTAAATCCTCATGCATTTCCAAGTAGAATGACAATCGGACAATTTTATGAAACTATTTTTGGAAAATTTTGTTTAGAAAATGGAATATTAGGGGAAGTATCACCATTTTCTGAAATTAATATGGATGATATAATGAGTTCTCTTGAAAAAAAAGGGTTTGAAAAAAATGGGAATGAAATACTTTATTCAGGTATTACAGGTAATCAATTAAAAGTGAATTTATTTATAGGTCCTAATTATTATCAAAGATTATACCATCAAGTTGCTGATAAATACCAATCTAGAGATTCTGGGCCAACTACACAATTAACTCATCAACCTGTTAGCGGAAGAGCACTAGGTGGAGGAGGAAGAATAGGTGAAATGGAAAGAGATGCTATATTATCTCATGGGATGGTTTCATTTCTAAAAGAAAGTTTTATGGAAAGATCAGATAAGTTTAGATTTTATATATCCAAGAAATCTGGATTAATATCTGTATGTAATAAAAGAGCTGGTTTATATAGAGATTTTTCACTAGATGAACATATCGAATATCGTGATAATAATAATAATAACTATAAAGAATTATATAGTGAAAGTAAAAACGAATTTGTTTGTATTGAGGCACCATATAGTTTTAAATTATTTATACAGGAATTGCAAACAGCACACATAGGGTTAAGATTAATTACAGAAGATCTGTATAAAAGTTGGAAAAAAATATTTCATAAAATGTTTTTGATAAATAATAAATTTAAAAATAAATTAACAACTGAAAAATTGTTAGAATTAGAAAATAAATTCAATATTCAAGCTAAAATTAATCAAAATTATTCAAAAGAAATGATGATTTTTGAAATTATAGGACTCCAAAATGAGATAGAAAAAACACTTAAATATTTGAAAAATGAAAAAATTGAATTAAAAATAATAGAAAAATCAATGATTGAATTTGAAAATAAAAAATTAGAAAAGGAACAAGAATATAAAAATTTAGTTGATAAAAAAATCAATAATAAAAATGAACATAGTTTATTAATTAGAGATAATTTTATTAAAAATATGTTTAATGATTTTTCTAAATTTTCAAAAGACATTCTATTTGACAGTAAAAATACACCTATTCAAATATTAGGATGCGGTGTTAATGATGTTGAAAATAAATCTAAATTTAAAAATAAACTTAAATTAGTGGATTTCTCATCTATTGAAAAAAATAATAATGAAAAAATCTTATCTTTCAATAAAAAATTTGGAGTTTCAAATCTTGAAAATATAAAATTAAATGACCAACCCTTTAAAAATTCAGTTGAATATTTTTTTGAAAAAATATATCATGGAGTATTTGTTGAAATTAAAAATAATAGATTAAATAAATTTATTCCATTTTATAATGATGCAAATAATTCTAATTTCAATAATAAATGGCATAAAAAAATTAAAAATATTCCTAATGTTAATTATAGAAAAATAAAAAGTATTGAATATCAATATAATAAACCTCAATTATGGACAACCAATAATTGTTTGATTGGTAATTGGAAAGATATAGATAAACCTTCCGGAAAAGGATTGAAACAATTTTATCAATTTATAAATCTTATTCTAAAAAATTATCATATTAATGATTCTTGTTTTATACTTAATAAAAGAGATCACCCAACTTTAAAAATAACTGATACCGAACCGTATTTCCATATTCATGGTAATAATCAAAAATTAGAAGATAAATTTTGTAATAAAACATATATACCTGTTCTTTCTTTTTGCTCTAATCCAGAATTTATGGACTTACTTATTCCTACACCTGATACATTATCAAATTATATTGAAGGTAAATTACTGAAAATTGATATCAAAATTACAGAATCTGTTTGGGAAAATAAAATAAATAAAGCCGTATTTAGAGGTTCTTCAACAGGATGTGGTTTTAATGAATTTAATAATCAAAGATTAAATATTTCTCTGAAAAGAAACGATCAATGGTTTTCAAATCATATAGATGCGAAATTAACCAGTGTAATAGTTAGAGATAGGATTTATGGCGGACTTGAAGGTAATCCTGAATTTATTTCTATTGATAAGTCGAGTATTGAAAGAAAACATAATGTAACAAATAAAAAATTAACTTATGAAGAACAAAAGAAATTTAAATTTATATTACATGTTGATGGTCATGTTTCGGCATATAGGCTTTTGAATGAACTTTCCTTTGGTTCTATTATATTAAAGGTAAAATCAATGCACAATTATAAGTTATGGTTTTCAAAAAAAATGATTAAATTAAATGAAGATTTTTCTAATTTTGAAAAGGCTCACTACATTGAAATTAATGAAAATTTAGATAATCTAAAAAAAATGTTTGATTGGTGTCAAAAAAATCCAAAAAAAAGTGTTCAAATTTGTAATAATTCAATTGAATTGTATAATAAATTAATTGAGTATATTCCTGAATACTTTTGTAGTTTAATGAATAATATTTCATCTATTTACAGACCAGAACCTAACGAATATTTTGCTAAAAAATATTTACTTAATTTAGATAGAGATCTTGATAAAAAAGTAATTATGACAAAAGAACTAATTAATATTGGGTTTAGAAATGTAGCAAATTATAGATTTAGTGCTGTTAATGGAATTGAGTATTTAAATACAAAATTACTTAAAATTTCAAAATTAGATGGAGTAAAAGGATTGCATCCTGATTTAATTAAATTAAAGAGCTTAAAAACAAATGATTTAAAATTTTGGAAAGTTTTAAATAAAATAAACGATACATTGACAAATTATAAATTATTAGGAAATGTAAAAGATATAGAAGATAATGAAATTAAAAAGAAGTATAATCAACAAATTAACTTAAAAGATAGAGAAAGTGACAAGGTAATTAGGAAAATTTTAAGACCAGGACAAATAGGACATTATCAGAGTTTTATTGAAATTTTTAAAGATGCTCAAAAAATATATAAAAATGATGAAATGAATAATAAACCAATTTTGATTTTAGAAGATGATTGTAAATTTACAAGTAATTTTATGTATAAATTAAAAAAATTATTTACTTCATTACCAGAAGACTGGGGAATTATTTACTTAGGACTTCATGATGGATATTTTGAATCAATCAAAAATAAAAATGTTAGTTGTCAAGATATATCAGAAAATGTAAAAGAAAATAAAGTTATTAAAAGTATTGATAATAATTGTGATACCAGAGGTATTACTATTGATGGAACTGATGAAAATAATTGGAATTTAATATTTAAAAAAGAACCTAGTTTAAAAAAATATTTGAAAGACAAAAGAAAATTTCCATATAAAAATATATCCATAAAGGAATTTTTTGAACTTAATTTCCCAAATATAAAATCAATTTCTAAAGAAAATAAAAATAAATTACAATTAAGTCCATGTGGTTTATATAGCATAACTGTGAAAAGAGATCAAGACAATATTTTATCTGCAATGAAAAAGGAATTAAAAGATGTACAAAATATTAAAATTACTGATATATGTGGAGGTAATGGAATAGATGCTCTAAATTTTATAACCAATAAATTAACATCTGAAGTTATAGTATATGAATTAGAAAAGGGACATAGAGAAATAATTTATAGTAATTTTAAACAATATAATTTACTTAAAAATTTAAAAATTAAAGAGGAATTTAGAATTAACTCAAAAATTAATACCAATGTTTTATATGCTGATCCTCCATGGGGTGGTGTAAATTACGTTAAGGGACAGGGAACTAGTGAATTTAAATTTATAGATCATACTATTGATGATTTAACAATTGAATTGTTTAAAAATAATCCAAAATTAGATTACATTTTTTGGAAGTTACCTAAGTCAAAAAAAATAAATAAAAAATTATTTAAAATTTTAATATTTCATGATAAAATTAATGTAATGCTTCTAGTTTCTATAAGAAATAAATTTGAATTATTAGATTGGAAACCTAAAAAAAATGATATATGTTATGTTTATAGTGAATCCAATAATCAATGGTTAAAAGCAAAAATTGAAAAAATTGAAAATAATTTAGCACTAATTTTTTACGGTAAAGATTTTGAATTTGAAAAAGAGTTAGACCTAAATGACCCCGATGATCTTAAATTAATAAAAAAAAATAAAAGTGATATAGATGAAAATAATTCAAAAGATGAATCAAAATTTGATTCAGAATTATTAAGTAATAAAATTTTTATTAAAGATAATTGGGAACCTAAAGTAGGTGATGATTGTTTAATTTATAATAGTGCTATTAACCAATGGTTAAAGGGCAGGATTATAGAAATAAATAAAGAAGAAGCTTTGGTTTTTTATGGAAATAATGAAGAGTTTGAAATAGATGTAAATATATTTAATAGAGGAGTTATAAAACCAATTAATAATGATGATAATATCGAAATGGATAATGTGAGTGAATTGAAATCAATTAATTTAGAAAAAGATATAGAATTTGGAAATAAATTTAAGTTATGTGTTCCAAATGGAATAGGTAAAGATAAACAGGTTTGGGGAACACATGCTATTATCATTAATAAAGAATCAATAAATGAATTTTTAAATAATAAAAATACTAAAATTCAGAAAATGCCAACAGATTGGGCGTTATCATTTTTGTCACTTTATTTAAATAAATATAAAATTTATTATGTAGGACCTGAACTAAATAATGGCTTAGTTTTACAAAAAAATGTTAATATCTCATCAACACAGGATTTAAATTCAGATAAAAATATAGAAAAAAATAAGAATGATAATTTTAATGAACTAAATAATGAAATAGAAATAGATATTGATTCGAAAAATGACGATCCTCTAACAGAAATAGTAGATTCAATTAAAGAAAAAAATATAGAAAATTTAAATCAAAATGGTGGTAAAAACTCTGAAATTAATTGGGAAATAAATGATAAATGTCAAGTTTATAGTGAATCTAGTGAAAAATGGATTGAAGGAAAAATTGGAAAAATAGAAGGAAATAAAGTTACAGTTTTTTATAAAAAAAATAATGAAGAATTTGAAAAAGAGTTATATCTAAATGATCCTGATGATCTTAAATTAATTAAAAAAGAAGAAAGTGATTTATTAAGGAAAATTCCAGAAGAGAATCTTAAAACAGAATATATTAAAGATAAAACTATAGAAGAAATTTCTAAAAAAGAAGATTCTGAAAAAGAAGATTCTGAAATTAAAAATGTTAAAATACAATTTGGACATGGTAGTAAAGTATGGTATAATGGGAAACATGCTACAATAATTGATAATATTAAAGGTGTTAATGATAAAATAATTTTTTATAAGGTTAGAATAAATAAAGGAGTTAATAATTTAAAAAATATTAAGGGTGGGGAAAATAATATAGAACTTGTTCCCCCTGAAAAACTTTCAATTGACTTAACTGAAGAACTCAAAAAATAATCTTTTTAAATTTGATAAATAATTAAAGCTTTATTATTTATTAAAACAAATGAATGATATACAATATTTTAAAAATTGTTTTAATACAATTAAACAAATATCTAAAGATAGAGGATTTACATTTGTAAATGAGTATGAATTAATTAATGATAGTGAATTTAAATATTTGATTACTGAAAAAAAATTAGAATTAATTGCAAAAAAGAATAATGATAAAGATATATTTTATGCAAAATTTTTATTATTTTGTAAAGTTAAACCTAGCACAGTTAAAGAAATTGTTAATGAAATAAGTGATATTTTTAAAGATAAAGATATAAATCATTTAGAAATATTACTTGTTATTCAATTTAAACCAAATAATTCAATTAGAAAATTAGAAAAAGAATATAATAACTTCGATTTACAAATTATGTGGTGTAAGCAATTACAATTTAATATTACAAAACATATTTTGGTCCCAAATCATATTAAATTAGATAAAAATGAAGAAAATTTTATTATTCAAAAATATAATTTAAAATCTAAATTCCAATTACCATTAATTCTCAAAAATGATCCAATTTCAAGATATTATAACTATCAATCAGGCGATATTATTAAAATTATTAAGGATTATAATAATACTAATTTTACAACGTCATATAGATGTTGTAGATAATTAATTAATTAATAATTTACTCCAGTAAAAAATCTCATTATAAATTATATAATGAGTAGTTTATTGGGTTGTGACTTTGAATGTCAAAGAGAAAAAAATATTAATAAATTAAGGGATATGTACAATAAAGATTTAGATAATTACTACCAAACTTACAATAAATTTTTACAATATAAATATAGTAAAGATAGAAATCGTCATTGGAAAAGAACTTATGCTAATGGAACTTTAAAACCAAAGGTAGAAGCAATTAACCGAAGATTAAATAAAATTTTAGAAGAATTAAAGAAAAATATTAAAAGCACTGAAGGTATTATTAAAGAACAAGACAGAGCTGTTCAATCTAAGACAAATTTTATTCATAGAAAAAATAAAAATATCGAATTACAAGATCATGAGATTAATAGAAATGATTTAGAATTAAAATCTAAAAAAAGACAAATTGATTACAATATGTCAAGAATTTCATATAGAAGAATGATGCTTATACTTTTAGTAGTAATTAATATAGTTTTAGCCGGTGCTTTCTTTTATTTATCCAAAAAATAAAATAATTAATTATAAATTATATATTTTCTTTTTATATATTAAATATGGCCTATAATCATTTAAATAGAGAGTTTTTTTCAAATAGATATGCTGATGAACAAAAAAGTCATGCAAATATGATGGAAAAAGCAAAACTTATGTTGGAAAACGATTTATCAAATTTAGAAAAAAAAGTATCAGAATCTGGTCTTGGACAAGCTGCATTAAATCAGTTAATTGGTGCAAAAATAAAAAGATTAGTTGATGAGAAAAGAAGATTGCTAGAAACCTTAGCTGGAAAATATAATGCAGAAACTGTAACTATGTCTGATAGACACGATTTAAAAGGTAAATCAGATCATATTTTAGGAAATCAAGAAAAAGAGATTTCAAAAAATAATTCAAAATTAAATGCATTGAAA
>MDTC01183959.1_pt1 | contig 10425 bp, 9 predicted proteins | sample 811181 | NCBI WGS metagenome assembly MDTC01 (sample SAMN05326644, study PRJNA326480) | marine metagenome | isolation source: seawater | place: Pacific Ocean: North | collected 2011
GGAAGTCAAAAGATTAACTCAGCTGCAGAAGACGGCACAATAGCACAAGGTGCTTCTGCCCAGCTAGTCTATGTCGATGATACTATCGGCTGGTTCGAGATTTAATTATGGCAGTATTAGGAGCAGCGGCAGGCGGTGGTGGAGGTGGCCAACTGCCCGTTATAAGTTTTCAAACATCTCGAACATGGACTCCTGCTTATGATCTAACCGCTTATGTATATGTAATAGGCGGTGGGGGCGCAGGTGCAGCAGTTAAATCAAGTAATGGTAATGCTGGGGGCGGTGGGGCAGGAGGCTGCTCAGTAAGTAAATTAGACCTTAGCGGTGGCACTGCTTATACAGTTACAATCGGAGCGGCAGGTGCTGCTTCATCAGCAAACGGTGCAGCAGTGCCAGGTGGCAATGGCGGTGCAAGTTCTCTCTCAGGCTCCGGAATTAGTACAATGGCTGGAAATGGAGGAACAGGAGGCATTGGATCTACTTCGGCAGCTCCAGGAGCCACAACAGGAGCTGCAGGAGGAACTGCAACTGGAGGAACTCTTGGTAACTTTACTGGAGGTAAAGGAGGAGGATTTCCTTCGGGGACTCAAAATTATGGTTGTGCGGGTGGTGGAGCTGTTGGTCTATGGCAAAATGGAATAGATGCAGAACCCACACTTTCTGTTTATTCTTATTCAAGTCCAGGAGCTACGATGGGGATAGATATATCAGGTGATAGTAACGGACAACTTGACTTTCAGAAAGCACACGGAGGTTCTACTGGGACATGGGCATATGCCCCGTGGACAACTGTAGAACCTTTTACTGGTATTTTTACTACGGAGCAGGTAAATGGTTCAGAGGGGATGGCCGGCGGCGCAAATATGTATGGTAATGGTCAGATGAATAGGTATTCGGGAGGTTATTCAGAAGGTAGTCCTACAAATCGTGGCTATCTTACTAGTAGTGTATGGTATGGCGGTATTTCTGCTCCTTTTCAAGGAGCAAAAGGAGTATCTGATGGAACTGTATACGGGCAAAAAGGAACTTCTGGTGGCGGGGGTGGCGGAACCTATTCTTATAGTGGTGCTACTCGATCAGGTGCTGGAGGAAGAGGTATTATTCTTATTTTTCCAGTGAGTTTAGGGGCATAATATGGCAGATATCAAAATAACAAAAGATGGTGTAAGTAATACTATATCTGGTTCTATGTCTTTTGCACAGGAAGCTTACCCTACAAGTGAAGGATACTCACATGAAGATGTAACTATTACACTTACTTCGGAAGAGGTTGCTCAAGATAAAGAGGTGCAAGCAAGAGCATGGAGAGATTTAGAACTATACAGGACAGATGCTTTATCGCTTCTTCCAGACCACCCAAAGAAAACAGAAATAGCTGCGTATCGAGTTAAGCTAAGAGACTGGCCGAGTACCTCAGACTTTACTGATACTCAGCCAGTAATGGAATAACATATGCCATTTATAGGAGAACAACCCACAATAGCAGGAAAGCTAACTATAGCAGCTAGGTCGGGTAATGTGGAAGTCGAAATTACGACAGGGGTTATTACAATAACAGCTCGGTCAGGAACAGTCGAAATAGGAGTAACATAGTATGGCAAATAGATACCCACTTATTATAGACACTACAATAAAAGAAATAGTGGCTGGAGATACTCTTGTTGCTGATAATTTACTCCTGTCTGGTACTACTCCTACGCTTACAATAGGAGATGCAGGTGCGGAAGATACAAAGATAGTATTTGACGGAAATGCAAAAGACTTCTATATAGGTTTAGATGACTCAGCTGATAAATTAGTTATTGGAGACGGTTCAACATTAGGTACGAATAGCATATTGACTTTAACAGATGACTCTGTAACTATAGGTGACGGAGCTGCTGTAGATACTAAGGTTGTATTCGACGGAAACGCGCAAGACTTTTATATTGGACTTGATGATTCAGCAGATGATTTAGTAATCGGGCTTGGTTCTACAGTAGGAACAACACCGGCAATTCATATTGATGCAAATCAAGTTGTTAAATTTGATGCAGGAATTCAAGAAGAGTCTACAGCACTTACTTCAGGAACTACAGTTGCTCTGGATGTAAATCTTGGGTCAGTTTTTACACTTACTTTAGCTCATAATTTAGGTACTTTTAATTGGTCAAACCCTGCCGCGTCTGGGTATGCCTCTTCTTTTGTTTTAAAAGTGATACAAGACGGCACGGGTGGCAGAACTATTTCATGGCCTGCCGCAGTCGACTGGGCAGCAGCAACTGCTCCTACTATTTCTACAGCTGCAAATGCTGTTGATGTTTTTGCATTTTTTACTGTAGATGGTGGAACTATTTGGTATGGATTTGCACCAGGTATAGGAATGGGCTAAATGAGTAGAGTAGCAAATAAACTTATTACTAGTGCGTCAGGTTCTGCGGGGGATGCTTACGAGATAGATCAGTCGTTGATATTTGATCAAGCATCAAACAGTCAACTAAGTCGCGTTGTTTCTTCAGCAGGAAATCGCAAAACTTATACTTTTAGCACATGGATTAAAAAAACTAGTCAAGACGATTGGCAAACAATTATAGCGGTAGACTCTCACATTACGGCTGGTGGTAACGATAACTCTGGGTTGTACTTTTATGAAGATACTATTTATATAGTAGATTATGATTATTCCACTACAAACTGGCTGTTACGAACTAATAGGTTATTTCGTGATAATTCTGCTTGGTATCACATTGTTTATGTTGTAGATACTACACAAGGAACAGCAGCTAATAGAGTTAAGCTATATATAAATGGAGTTCAAGAAACTTCTTTTTCAACTGAAACATACCCTGGGGCTGATGTACAGGGTCTTTTTAATTCTACACTTACAGACAGATTAGGTGGTACTTTAACGACTCGCGTTGGCAACGGTAGTCAAATTGCAACAACTAACGGAATTGATGGTATTTTAGCAGAAACACATTTTATTGACGGCACTGCGCTTACTCCTAGCTCCTTTGGTGAAACTAAGGCATCTACAGGTCAGTGGGTACCCAAGGAAGTAACAGGCTTAACTTACGGCACTAATGGATTTTATTTCCCATATCAACAAGGAGGACAATCTGTATTCTTTGGTACTAATCAAAGAGTTTATATAGACAGTAATAATGCTGCTATAAATGTAGGAACAGGAGACTACACTTACGAGTTTTGGTTTTATAACACAGGAAACGCTAATAATTATCCTTATATTATAGACTCCGGGGCTAGTGGGAACGCTGGGTCTGTTTATATAGATGTACCAAATAGCGGCAGACTTCTATATCATGCATCGCAATCGAGTACTGCAGGGCCTAGTAATGTAGTTTTTGCTACCAGTACCACTACAAATACGTGGTATCATGTAGCCATTTCACGTAGTTCTGGAACAACTTCTTGTTATTTGAATGGCACAAGAGGGGCAGAAGTGACTGACAATGGAAACTATAGTAGTCAAAATACTTTTCTGGTTGGCGGCTACATACCAAACAACGATTATAATTTTACAGGTCTTGTCAGTAATCTAAGAATTATAAAAGGTTCAGGAATTTACTCAGGTTCTTCTATTACAGTTCCTACCGCTAGGCTTACTAATGTAACCAATACTAGCGTTTTAATTTTGCAAGGTTTAGGAAATTCAGCCGCAGAGGTAACAGTTGGTCCTTCCTTAACAAACTATGGTGGGGCTACAGTTGATGTTAGAAGACCCTCTTCTTTTACTACATTGTTGGGAGTAGGGACGGATCATAGTGGTCAAGGCAATGATTATACTCCAGCTAACTTAGCTAACTCTGACGTAGTAACTGACACGCCTACTAATAATTTTTGTACTTGGAATCCTCTTGATAACGGCAGTACAGTATTAAGCCAAGGTAATTTAAAGTTTGTAAACTCTAGTGGAAATTCAGATACAGGCAATACATTTGCTATACCACATACAGGTAAATGGTATTTTGAACATAGATTGACTGTTGTTGACGCTTATTATGCAGGTTTTCTTTCAAAAGGCTATACAGGGACGGCTGGATCATATAGTGGTTTTACAGCATATCAAATTAAATTTGACGGACAATGGTATAATGGAAGTGATTTTGAGAGTTATGCAAGTTCATTCAGCAATGGAGATATTTTAGGATGGGCTATTGATTGTGATAATGGAAAAGTATATGTCAGCGTAAATGGAACATTTGCTAATAGCGGCAATCCTGTAAATGGTACAAATCCAGCCGATACTTTCACTGCAACTGCTGATTGGAAATTTATAACTTACGGTAACTCAGGTTCACAATTTGATGCAAACTTTGGGCAGAATGGAACATTCAATGGATTGGTAACGGCTCAAGGCAATGCAGATGGAGGAGGAATAGGAAATTTCTACTATGCACCACCGTCTGGGTTCAAAGCGTTATGCTTTCAAAACCTACCTGATCCAACAATTGCTATATCATCAGAGCATTTTAATACTGTGCTTTATACAGGTAATGAAACGGCTCGTTCTATAACTGGTGTTGGATTTGAACCCTCATGGGTTTGGATTAAAGAAAGAAGTGCGGGTGGATCGCATAGAATATTCGATCAAGTAAGAGGCGTTAACAAGGTTATACAATCTGATTTAGATACAGCAGAACTTGATAGAACAGAAGTTACTGCCTTTAATTCGGATGGTTTTTCTTTAGCTGATTCAGTTACAGTTAACCAAGATGGAGTAACGCATGTAGCTTGGAACTGGAAAGCAGGAGGTGCTTCTCCTAGTAAAACGTATGCTGTAAAGGTGGTTTCAGACAGCGGCAATAAGTATCGTTTTGATGATTATGGAAGCAGTGCAGTAACGCTTAACCTACAAGAGGGAGGCACATATACGTTTGATCAGTCAGACAGTTCTAACGCTACCCATCCTCTTAGATTCTCTACTACCTCTGATGGGAGTCATGGTGGCGGCTCAGAATATACAACAGGTGTAACGACTAACGGGACACCGGGATCTTCTGGAGCCTACACAAGAATTACAGTGGCTGCTAGTGCGCCAACCCTTTATTACTACTGCACCGCTCATAGCGGCATGGGCGGTCAAGTAAACACAAACAGCACATTTGGAGCAACCAACTTGGATGGCTCCATTCTTTCGGTTGTGTCTGAAAATACTACATCAGGATTTAGCATAGTAATCTACACTGGCACAGGCTCTAATGCTACGGTTGGACATGAGCTTGGCGTGGCTCCGTCAGTTATATTAGTAAAAAATAGAGAATCTGCTACAAATTGGTTGGTTTATTCTCGAAACGATGCAACTGATTATTTAGTTTTAAATGATGCTAGGGCATCAACGGACGAGAACACAATTTGGAATGATACTGCTCCCACTTCAAGCGTTTTTAGTATTGGAACAACTTCAGGTACTAATACAAGTGGCGATGACATTGTTGCTTATTGTTTTGCAGAAGTTGAAGGCTTTAGTAAGTTCGGAACGTATGAAGCAAACAATTCAACAAACGGGCCGTTTATCAGTACAGGTTTTACTCCGGCATGGATACTGTTTAAGTATATTGATGGGGCTGGTGAATGGTGGTGGATGTTAGACTCTACAAGAGATCCTACTAACTTAAATACTCAAGTTTTATATCCAAATTCTGCTTCTGCTGAAGGCGCAATAGGTAGTAGTGGGGGTGTAGATTTCTTATCGAATGGTTTTAAAATCAGAGCAACAAATGGTGGCATTAATTCAGCTAACACTTATTTTTATATGGCTTTTGCAGAGTCACCTTTCAAATATGCAAATGCAAGATAACAGGAGAAAACAATGTTTGCAATAGTAAAAGATGGAGTAATTACACGGACGGGATTATCTTTCCGGCAATTGTTTCCAAATACAAGTTTTCCATCTAATGGGCCTAATTCAGCTTTTCGAAGCGAAAACGGTGTCATGGAAGTTGTAAACGCAAAACAGAAAAACAGAGCTTACTACTATGTGACTCAAGGGGATATTGTGCTTGTAGATGGTGTACCTACGCAACAATATACAAATACTGCTAAACGTCTAGTAGATGAAGACGCTAAAGATTCTGATGGTAAGCAGCTTTATGTGCAAGTTAAAAATAGTGATGGTGATTGGGTTGATAGTAGTGAAAAAATAATCAATCAAGGTTTAAAAACGCCTATGACTTCTCAAGTCAAAACTACAGCTAACAGTATACTAGCTAAAACGGATTGGATGGTAATTAGAAAGGCTGAAAGAGATGTAGCTATACCTAGTGCTACAGTTACGTATCGTGCGGCAGTAATTACGGAATGTGCAAGATTAGAAACAGCCATTACAAATGCAGCAGATGTAGACGCTTTAGCAGCAGTAATGAGTGCACAAAACTGGCCAGCTGAATAATTTACGGGCTTAGCCCAATTTTCCAAGGAGGGAATATGATATGAAAAAACTAATGGCTGTGGGGCTTATTGCTTTAAGCCTCGGAGCTTGTGCGAGTACGTCCACTACTGAGTATTATGCAGCAATGGAAAGAGCAACTCTAGCACAAGCAAAAGTCCAAGAGGCACGATATAATGCTCTAAGCAGAATTGCAGGACAAGGCAACGAGGCAGCAACTGCCGCGGTTATGGCACTCGCTATGACAAATCAAACTCCTATAATTCCTCAGGCTCAAAAGTCTGCTGCCCTACAATGGGCTCAAGTTTTGTCAGGTCCAGTTTCGTCACTCGGAGCTATGTGGCTTTCAAATGATGCAACTAAATCAATGGCAAAATACAATAGTCAGACTCAAATAGCAAGTATACAAGCAGATCAAACAAATACTACAGAGTTGTATGGTTTATTGGGTTCTAACTCTAATAATCTAACAAGTGTGGGTTTGGGAGGGTTTAATGCGCTGAATACTTCTATGGAATATATAAGTCCGGATATGCCTGATTATTCTACTGACTTTAGTAATATTGATAATTACTTACTAAAAATAATAAATAACTTAAATACTACTAATACGCAAGATAATCAAATCTGGGTTCCGGGTGTGAATTGTGTAAATGCAGCTAATCCAGGTATTATTGGGGTTGGAGGTACAGTTACTGTTTGTCCACAATAAAAAAGGGGCTTTCGCCCCTTTCATTAGAAGTTATATCTAAGTCTGCCCATAATTTGTCTGGGAGGAATTAATTCTATACCTGTTGCACTTACCCCAAATACATCAGTCATGCGGGAGTTTACTCCTGCTTTATCTCCTATATTATAAGCCATTAAGTCAAATCCTAGTTTTTCATTGTCTAAGTCATAGCTAAGTAATATATTAACTATATTATAACTTGGAACTGTGTCAACAGTAGGATTGTTTATTACTCTTTGCTGAAATTCTCCTCTATGAACATACTGTATAATTCCTGTAAAGAGTCCAGAGGTAAAGAACTTCTCATACTTCAAACTTACATTTCCGGTCATGTTTGGAGTCTTCGCTAAGTCATTTCCTTGTATGTCTTCTCGGAGTCCATATCTTATAGCTTCTTGGCCAAAAAAGTATGGTTCTGCTTTTACATTGTCGAGAGCTTCGTAGGGCGATTGGATATTCGATTCAAGAAATGAAACTTTCATATCAAGAGTCAAGGAGTCCGTAATAAGTTGTATAAATTCAACTTCTCCACCTTTTACTTCTACCTCAGGTATATTTGCCACACCTCCTCGGTATATATCTGGGTCTGTTGCCTGAAACTGTAAGTTCTCGTAATCATAGAAAAATACTGCTACGTTTAATCTACTTCTCTGACCAGCTATTTTTAAGCCTAGTTCATATGCCATTACTTCTTCATTATCAAAGATAGGAAAAACCATAACTGGAGCATTATCATTATCAAAACCAAATGTGAGATTGCTTCCTCCGGGTTTAAAACCTTTGGTTGCTGAAAAATAAGTCATGGTTCCTTTCCTCGGATTCCATTCTACTGCTACTCTTCCAGTCGTCTCTGTTAAGTTTTCGTTTAGATTATACACCTGCCCTGGTATTCCAAAGAAGTTGGATACAAAGCTGTCCACTGTGTCGTCTGTATAGCGTAGTCCTGTAATTAGGCGTAAGCTATCAGTCATGTGTAATGTTGTTTGTGCAAAAACTGAGTATGATTCTCGTGTGGGGTATGCATCAGAAATAAAGCCTACTTCAGCTCCATAAATTGCAAAACACGCAGGGCACTCAGAGTTATGTACATACGGTGTGAATTGTCCATCTGCTAAACCAATATCGTATACATTATTTACATCTTTGTATTCACGAATATGATTTTCTATTTCATGGTCAAGATAAAATGCTCCGACTGTCCAATCCAGCTTTCCAAAAAGTGGAGTATCAGAAATTAGGTTGACTTCAAAAGTTTTTGTCTCAACCATTGAGGTTTCTGGGTCGTACTCTGCCCGAATATAGGGAAGCCCCGCCCAAAGACCACCAATATGGATGTCTCCAAAGTTGTGCCTATCATTATCTCTTTTGACTAGTACATCATCTTTTTGCCAACTTGCTATAGCTTTTAGAGTTGAATTAGTAAGTCCAACTTCAAGTATAGCAGCGGCAAGTTTAGAGGTAAGTTGAAAGTTTGCTTCTGTATCTTGGACTAGTTCTCGAGGATCTGGAGTTTGATCATCAATACCTTTCATCGCAGCTCCGTTATTATCTGCGTCAAAATATTGAGCAAAAACTCTTAGACTAGCAATGCCTTTCGTATACTGCCAATCTGTGCGAGCACTTACAGAGCTCATATCATCTAAGTCTTGTCCATTTAGTAGATTTTTGGAAAATCCGTCTCTGTTTACAACAGATACAGAGGTTCGTGTAGCTAGATTTTCCGAGAGGGGGGTATTCATAGAGACTCTAAACTTTGTTAGATTATAGTCTCCGACGGTGAGATCTCCTGTGGCTCCAAATACATTACTCGGTGCTTTACTAATTACATTTATAGCACCTCCTGTAGAGTTTTGTCCAAAAAGGGTGCCTTGCGGCCCTCTAAGAACTTCTATTCGCTCAACGTCTATAAAATCTGTCTGAAGAGCGAAAGGAGAGGCTACATAAACCCCGTCTAAGTGATAAGCTACTGATGGGGCTGCTATTGCATTTTGATTAGTCTCATTACCGATTCCTCGAATTGATATAATCGTTTTGTACCCTTCGTTCTTTGTAACTGTTACTCCTGGAGCTATAGCACTCAGATCGACAAAGGTATTTATGTTTTTTTGGAGCAACTCTTCTCCTGAGAGAACTGTTATAGCTTGTGATATATCTTTTAGGTTTTCATCGCGTTTTTCCGCAACTACTACTATTTCTTCTAAATATTCTATCGACAAACTTGGTACTGAAAAGCTTAATAAAATTCCTACTATGAAGAGTTTTGTACCTCTACTCATACATCTGATTCCTCCGTATTCTTCATCTCTGGCTGCATTTGTGGAGCAGCCTGTTCTTGTATCAGTTTAATAAGATTCATACTTAGTTTTGCAGGAAGTTCCCCCAAACCTTGCAGAATAATATTAACTTGTTCTATTTCAAATTCAAATTTCATTTAAAAATGTCCTGCCAATTACCTGTCGTGCTAGCCCGAGAATACTCAGTTGCACGGTTTTCGAAAAAATTAGTGTGCTCAACACCATTTAACATGTAATCCAACCATGGTAATGGGTTGTCTTCACTCCCAAATATCTTTTTCATACCAAGACCTAGTAGCCTGCGATCTGCAATATAACGAATATAGTCTTTTATTTCTTGTGCTTTTAGATCAGGTACTTCTGCATCCTCAAAACACAAATCAATAAAAGCATCTTCTAGTTCTACTGTGCGCTCTGCTGCACAATAAATTTCATACTTTAGATCATCTGTCCATAGCTCAGGGTTTTCTTTTATGAATGTACGGAAGAGTTGACACATTCCTTCAACATGCAATGTTTCATCTCGCACAGACCATGTGACGATCTGACCCATACCTTTCATAAGGTTGTGGCGTGGAAAGTTCAACAGGATAGCAAAACTACTAAATAGCTGTACCCCCTCGGTGAATGCCGAGTAGATAGCCATCGTCTTTGCGATGTCCATCGGACTTCCCATACCAAAATTATTCAAGTGCTCATGTTTTGCTAACATTTCCTTGTGTTCAAAGAATTTTTTATATTCTTCGTCACCGAAACCTAGCGTTTCCAAAAGCAATGAATAAGCCTCCTGATGTACTGCCTCCATAGCGGCAAAAGCCGACAACATCATGCGTACTTCAGGTTGTTTGAATGTAGGTAAGTAGTGCTTTGCATACCCACAACAAACGTCTACATCTGCTTGAGTAAAAAACCTAAAGATTTGACTTATAAGTTTCTTATTTCCAGATGTTAGTTTGTCTCTATAATCCTTTAAATCGTCAGCAAGATTGACTTCATCTGGAAGCCAGTGCATA
>MDTC01072950.1_pt1 | contig 10424 bp, 8 predicted proteins | sample 811181 | NCBI WGS metagenome assembly MDTC01 (sample SAMN05326644, study PRJNA326480) | marine metagenome | isolation source: seawater | place: Pacific Ocean: North | collected 2011
ATGAACAAGATACTTATATTATTTTTTATTATATCTATTCTTCTAAGTATAAGTATTTGTTTTAATTTTTTCAATACTATTTTTCTTTCTATAATGCAATCTCAAGGAAAGTTCTTTAAATACTCAGTTGCAACTACATTAAATTCTTTCATTGTTGCAGTTTTTATCTATCCTTTTACCTTAATATGGGGTGTTGTTGGGTTGGTTCTTAGTAGGCTTCTTGGCATTCTGACACTTACTTTCTCTTATATTCTCCCTATGAAGAAACAACAGGAGGGTTTTGAATCTGAAATTTCAGGTAAGGATTTTAATTTTCCTACTTTAATATTAGGGAACTTTGCAAACATTATTATTTTGTCATCTCGTTTTGTCTCTGGTGCAGACGGAGGAAAAGATATTGCTTATTTCACCTATTCTGTATTCATATTGAATGCACTCCTGACATCAGTTGTAGGAAATATTAGTACATTACTTTTAAGAAAGGTTTCTATAAAAAAGAATAATATGTTTATGTTATATTCATTAATAATATCTGTTGTAGTAGGAATAGCTTTAGTTCTTGGTTTAGAGTTTTATGGTTTCGAGATAATAAGACTCGTATATATGAGAGGAGAATTTAATATAAATGATGTGGAACACACTACAACATTTATTAAAAGTTTAAGTTATAGTTTTATTCTAATTTTTATTGCTACTACTTTATTTCAGCCATTCTTCTCATTAGATATTATTTCTACAAGAAAAGTTAGAAGATTAATTTCATTGATATTTATTTCAACTATTATTGTAGGTATTCTTTTTACTATTGTAAATTCAAAGTTTGGAGTTGAAGACGAATCAATAATTATCATGTATAGCAGTTCAATTGTGAGTGTGCTATTAGCAGGATATTCTTATTACTATTATTTGAAAAATTATGTTCAGAAAGGGTAAAATAAATAGAGATATTTTATTATTGATTTTCATTCTTTCTGCTGGAGGAATGATGGCTATAGGTAGATTCTATGATGAAAGATTAGAACTATTAGGAATTAATTTCTCAATAATTTTTAGTAGTATTTTTACTCTATCATTTTTCTCTGTTCTTTTTCTTGTCAAATCAATAAAAATAGATTTAAATAAGATTTTACTTTATATTTTTTATTGTCTTATAATAATTTCGACCCTTATTCTTTGGAGTATATATGGAGTAACTGATTATGGACTAGTAAAATTTTTTAATTTAGTTCTTATACCATTACCAATTTCATTAGTGATTATTGAAAAGTTTAACAATAGAGATAGAGATTTAATGATCACTATTCTTCTTGGTATTTCGGTATTACTTTTATTATTCACTTTATTTAGTTTTTCAACGTTATCATCATCAAGAACAGGTGTTTTAGGGGGTGGTCCTATTGTGTTGTCTAGATGGCTTTGTTTTGGAGCTATTGTTGTTCTTTTTCATCCAAAAATAAAAAGGTTTAAATTTATTTATTTGATTTTATTTATTCTTGCCTCATTATTTACTGGTAGTAGAGGTCCAATATTTTCTTTATTTCTTGTTATGATATTATATTTCTTCTTCAATTTCAGGAAAGTATTTCTTAGGACAATTATATTATTGTCATTTCTTATTTCCATTCTCTTTTTCACAGGATTATTTGATCAACTATCACAATATAATAATGTGTCTAGAGTATTTATGAATATAGGAGAAGGAGGATTCAACAAACCAAATAATAGATCATATATTTTCGAGTCTTCTATTCAAGAAATAATATCGTATCCATTAGGAGTTGGTTCTGGAAATTTTGTAGAATACACGGAAGATCCTAGTTTCTTTAAGAATAAAGACTTATTTTATCCTCATAATTTATTTTTCGAAATACTGTGTGAATTTGGTATTATTACTTTTCTAGTTTTTATGATATATCTGCTTCAGTCCCTATTATCTTTTAAACTCAATCTATTCAATAAAAGGGAAACAAGAAATATGATGTTTTATACCTTTGCCTTTTTATTTTTTAATAGTATGGTTAGTGGAGATTTAAATGACGCAAGGTTATTATTTGTATTTATACCGCTAATGTTAGTAAAAGAAAATGAATAAATGTTAATTATATGTAATGGTGCTTTTAAGTCTGGTTCATCATGGTTGCATACAATCTTGGTAGAACTTGATATTGTTAAAAATTTAAATCTAAAGAAGGTCCCTAATAAATATACAAATGACATTAACTCTCCTACTACCATTATTGAAAGTCAGCTTGGCAACTTCTTGTTGATTGAGGATTATAGTTTAAACAACTATCTAACAAAGGCTCACTTTTTTAAGAAGACAACACTTAGAAGAAAATATCCTGAAGATGTTAAATTCCTCTTCATTGAACGAGATATGAGAGACGCTATTACTTCTCATTATTTTCACATGATAAATCAATATAGGTATAAACTAAGTTTTGCCTTTTATTATTTCTTTATAGGTAGATACAAAGCATTTGAAATTGCTTTATTTACTTATAGATGTAAAAAATTTAGAGGTGAAGAAAATTTCTTTCATTTTTCTGAATTAATTTCTAATTTTGAAGAAACAGTTAGAAAGATTGCACTATCTATAGGGATTACAGAGATTTCTGATGAGGAAATAAAAAAAATAAAAGAACAAACTACATTAGATAAGCTCCGAGAGAAACTAAAAGAAGGAAATATTAGTTATTATCCTACAAACAAAGATGATAATTGGAAACTCTTTAGAGAAGGAAAAGTAGGAAGTTGGAGAAAGTACTTTAAAGCTCGTCATGTAAAAGATATTGATAGAATTGAACAGGGTAGATTCTCGATTCTAAGTAAAATAGTTTATACATTAATATTTACTTTGAGGAGAATAATATTTAAAATAGAATAATGTTAGATTTTATTATTAAAAATATATACTTGTTTTCAGCTGCTGGAATGCTGTCTATCGGTCGCCTCTATGATGAAAGATTAGCGATTTACAATATAAATATTACATTAATAATATCTATCTTCTATTTCATTAGCGCACTTCTTCTTATTTTAAAGAATAAGACAATGACTATAAGTGTACCAAAGTTTATATTTTATTTGTTTTTTATTCTATTAGTAATTATTAATCTGATAAATTGGTTGATCTTTGGTGCTAATGATTACGGAATAGATAAGTTTATTTTCTTTTCTCTTATTATAATTCCTTCCTGTTATATTGCTATTGAGGTATTAAATCAACAAGATATCAATAAATTTCTTTGGATATTAGTTGGAGTTTCTACAATGTTATTATTATTAGGGTTATTTAACTTAGAAGACATCTCTTCTTTTGAAGGAGGAAGAATAACTGCAATGGGAGGAGGTCCAATAGTTTTTTCAAGATGGATGATATTTGCTGTATTAGTTATATTATTTAATAAGAATAAGTATAGTAAATATCTATATTTATTAATTCCTTTATTTTTATTTATGTCATTTACCGCAGGAAGCAGAGGTCCATTATATGCTTTTGTCATTATATTGTGTTTATATTTCTTATTTTCATTCAGAAAAAATTTTATTAAGGTAGTTGTTATTAGCTTCTTAGGATTTACATCAGTCACTACACTTTCGTTAACAGAGAATGATAAAGGAGCGGGTTCACAATCTACATCTAGGATATTTAATATGTCAATAGGATCATACGCCAGAATAGACAGAGTAAGAAGATCTCTTAAATTAGTTCCTAAGGCACCTTTTGGTGTTGGTATAGGTAATTGGGCTCAGGAGTCCAATAAATTCTCTGATCATCAACATGAAGATACTCAATACTCACATAATATCTTTCTTGAATTAATAAATGAATCAGGAATAGTAGTTTTATTGTTGTTTGTTATTTTATTGATAACAATCTTAGATTCATCACTATTCCTATTGTTTTTCCAAGAGAATTACTATTCTGTCAGGATAACTTTTGTACTATTTTCTTTTCTTTTGATTAACGCTTTAGTAAGTGGAGATATAGTAGATAATAGATTGATGTTTATTATGTTGGCATTATTCATAAGAGAGAGACTAAGTTTACAAAGAATATCGAATGAATAATTGGAGAAAATATAATAAAGCGCTTATACCTTTGACGCCACCTCATATAGAGGTGGATGACAGAGATATTGATAAAAAAATAATCGAGACTAATTCATATTTTGCTCGATGGACTTCAGGTTTTGACCAAAAAGATAAATCAGAATTTTGGTATGTAATCTGTGACACTCCACTGCAACTTAAGGATTATAGTAGAAACACTAGAAGCAAGATTAGAAGGGCTAATAAAAAATTATATGTAAAGGAAATTGATGTTGAGTTTATTTCAGATAATGCATATTCTATATATCAAAAAGCCTTTAGTAGATATGAATCATTATCTTTTCCATCAGATAGAGATACTTTTATAAAAGATTTACAAGATTTAGAAGGAGATTGGCAGTTTTGGGGTATTTTTTTGAAAGAAAATGATCAATTAGTAGGGTATAGCCAGAATAAGATTATTGATGATTATTGCGATTATTCTACTGTTAAGTTCGATCCCTCATATCTGAGATATTATTCTAGTTACATCTTGTATTATGAGATGAATAAATATTATTTAAATCAGCATTCTTTTAAATATGTGAATATAGGGGCTAGAACTTTGTTGCATAAAACAAATACCCCAAGATATCTTATAGAGAAATTTGGTTTTAGAAAAGCTTATTGTACTCTACATCTAGAGTATAGATATATCTTTAAATTAATAGTTAAATTATTATATGTATTCAAACCCTTTTTTCACTTTCTAAAATGGAATTCTTTCTTTAATAAGATTTATGGAGTATTGCTTCATGAAAAGATAAAAAGATCATTTGCTTTTAATTTAATAGATAAGTTACAACCGATCATTATTATTGGAGCAGCTAGATCTGGAACGCATCTAATCGCTACAACTATCAAAAAGAATATAGATTGTATTTATCTTAATGAAATTAATGACCTTTGGAAAAAGAGATTCCCATTTTTAGAAATAGATGAAATAGATGAGAATATAATCACTCCTAATAAGGTGAAGCTTATTAGACAAGATTTTAGAAGATTAATTAAAGGAAAAGACTCTTCTTTCTTATTAGAAAAGACAGCTGCTAATTGTTTAAGATTAGAATTGGTTAACAAGGTTTTTCCAAATACCAAATTCATACATATCTTAAGAGACGGAAGAGATGTCGCTGTTTCTACCAGAAGAAAATACAAGGGAGATATAAGAAAGATATCTAGTAATAGGAACTTAGAAAATCAAGAAGGAAGAAGATTTAGAAACTTTTTTCATGAAATATACCACAAAATTAATAATGGATTAACTTTATTAATGTTGATATCAAATTCATTAAGATATCTAAGAATGAGTCTTGTATTATTAGGATTAAAAAAGAGGGATTTTTGGGGTCCAAGATTTAAAGGTTTTAGAAAATTATATCGTAACGATACATTAATAGAAGTTGCTTCAGAACAATGGAAATATAGTGTAAATTTAATCTTAGACTTTATTGCAAAAAATCCAAATAAAGATATATTAACTTTAAAATATGAAGATTTAATTACGTCGCCTAATACAGTGATTAAAGAAACTATGGAATTTATTTTAGACAAGAATTTTAGAGAACAGGAATTAATACATGACATCAAAACAAGCGGTTTTGAAACTTGGAAAGATGTTCTAAATGAGAAGGAGGTATTACTAGTAAATACTAGATTGTCAGATTTATTAAAACAATTAGATTATGAGTAATCTTGTTTCCATAATAACTCCCTCTTATAATTCCTCAAAATTCATTATGGATTGTATAGATTCTGTTATCTCTCAAACATTTAAGAATTGGGAGATGATTATTGTAGATGATTGTTCTAATGATAATTCTAGAAATATTATATCTAATTTTTCAGAAAAAGATGAAAGAATAAAATCTATTTTTTTGGAAGAAAATATTGGAGCCGCTGCATCTAGGAATGTTGCTATAAGACAAGCAAAAGGAAAATATATTGCTTTTTTGGATTCGGATGATATTTGGAAAAAAAATAAATTAGAAAAGCAGATTTCATTTATGAATGAAAAGGATATTGCATTTTCATTTACAAGTTATCAGACAATTTCAGAAGATGGAAAAACCAAACATTCAGTAATTACAGCTCCTAAGAAGATGTGTTATCATTCTTATTTAAAAAACACAATTATTGGTTGCCTTACTGTAATTATTAATAAAGAAAAGACCGGAGATTTTCAGATGCCAAATATTCGATCTTCACATGATATGGCACTTTGGTTACTGATTATGAGAAGAGGGTTTTTTGCATACGGTTTAGATGAGAATTTAGCGTATTACAGAATCGTTTCTACATCAAATACATCAAAAAAATGGAAGGCGGCAAAAGATGTTTGGGATGTGTACAGAAAAGTAGAGAGTCTAAATATCATATATAGTACTTATTGTTTTATAGGATATGCTTTTAATGCAATATACAAGAGAATGTCATGATAAAAAGAATTTTTGATTTTTCTTCTTCATTACTTGGATTGGTAATTTTATTTCCATTATTATTTTTAATTTCTTTTGCTATAAAAATTGGTTCCTCAGGTCCCATACTGTTTTCACAGAAGAGAGTTGGTAAGGATGGGAAACAATTCATTCTAATTAAATTTAGGTCTATGATGATAAATCAGCAGAGTAATAATACTGCTACCGCTAAAGGTGATGACAGAATAACTACAATAGGAGTTTTCTTAAGAAAATATAAATTAGATGAACTGCCTGAATTATGGAATGTATTGAAAGGTGAAATGAGTTTAGTTGGGCCAAGACCAGATGTCCCTGGATATGCAGATAATTTGAAAGGAGAAGATAGAAGAATATTAGAATTACGACCTGGAATCACAGGAATGGCTAGTTTGAAATATGCGAATGAAGAATCAATTCTATCTGAACAAGAGAACCCTCAGAAATATAATGATGAGGTTATTTTCCCCGATAAAGTAAAAGTAAATTTGGAATATTATGAAAATCAAACTATTTGGTTAGACATTAAGATTATCTTTGCGACAATCTTTAGAACATCCTATTAAATGGAAAATAAAAAAATATGGCTTTCATCTCCTCATATGGGAGAAAATGAATTTAAGTATGTAACCGAGGCATTTGATTTAAATTGGATATCTCCTGTTGGTCCACATTTAAATAAATTCGAAGAAAAGTTATCGGAAATTTCTGAAGGAAAAGATGTTGCAGCGGTATCTTCAGGAACTTCAGCTATACATTTGGCATTAATATTATTAGGAATTAAGAATGGGGATGAGGTGCTTTGTTCTTCATTTACTTTCTCTGCATCAGTAAATCCCATTGTTTATCAGTCAGCAACCCCTATTTTTATAGATTCTGAGTTAGATACTTGGAATATGAGTTCAGAATTCTTAGAATTAGCAATAAAAGACAGAATAACAAGAGGCAAAAAACCAAAAGCAATTATTTTGGTTCATTTATATGGTATGCCAGCAAAGATGAATGAGATTTTAGAAATTGCAAATAAATATGATATTCCAATTATTGAAGATGCTGCTGAAGGTTTAGGATCTACTTATTTTGGGAAACCTCTTGGTTGTATGTCAGATTTTGGAATTTATTCTTTTAATGGAAATAAGATAATTACAACTTCAGGTGGTGGAGCTCTTATTAGTTCAGATTCTGAAATGATTAATAAAGCAAAATTCTTAGCTACACAAGCTAGAGATGACGCTCCTCATTATGAGCATACTCATATAGGGTATAATTACAGGTTAAGTAATGTTTCTGCTTCTATTGGTCTAGGCCAGTTAGAAGTTTTGCAAGATAGAGTAAAAAAAAGAAGAGAGATTTTTAATTTTTATAAAACACAACTTTCTGAGATTAAAGAAATTTCTTTTCCGGATGAAATAGAAGGTTTCTATTCAAATAGATGGCTAACAACAATTCTAATTTCTGAAGATTCAAAAATTACTAAAGAAGAATTAAGATTGTTTTTAGAAAAGGATAAGATTGAATCTAGACCACTTTGGAAACCTATGCATATGCAACCAATTTTTAAGGAATATCCTGCTTATGGAGGAGATAATTCGGAATATTTATTTAAATATGGACTTTGTTTACCATCTGGTAGTAATATGTCTGATGAAGATTTAATTAGGATTGTAAATAAAATAAAACAAGCTTTTGAAAACTAGAATGTTAACATTAGACAGACGTTATAAACAGATAATTACATTATCTTTTGATGTAATTATATTAGTTTTTTCTTTATGTTTTGCTTTTGTCTTGCAATCTGATAATTTTGTTGGTAAACATATGATTAATAATTGGTGGTTAATGATTGCGGTGCCAATTATTGCAATTCCTATATTTATAAAAACAGGATTGTATCGATCTGTGTTACAATATACTGGAGTAAAAGTTATCACAACTTCTATTCAGTCTATTACAATCACTTGTGTCATTGTAACTTTTATATATTATTATGGAAGAGGGTATTTCCTTGAAACCAATCATGTTTTACCAAGATCCATCATTATTATGTTCTGGTTTATTTCCAATACTTTTATAATTACTTCAAGATTTTTATTAAAAGGGATGATATATTCTTGGGATAATAGGGTTAATAAAAGAAAACAAACGATTATTTATGGAGCAGGAAATGCTGGAATTCAACTTGTTGAGAGCTTAAAAAAGAGTGTTGATTATGCTCCAGTTGCTTTTATAGATGATAATAAACAAAAGCAAGGGACAATTATTAATTATATTCAAATTTTTCCTTTTGAAAATTTAGAGAAAGTAATAAAAAAGTTTGATGTTAAATTAATTTTACTTGCTGTCCCATCTGCTTCAGCAAGTAAGAGAGTAGAGATTCTAAAAAAATTATCTAAATTTCCATTAGAAGTAAAGGTTTTGCCTTCATTAGATAATATTGTAAATGGAGAGGTTACTATAGATAGTATAAAAGAGGTTCAGGTTGAAGATATATTAGGTAGAGATGCGGTTGTACCTAAGGAAAGTTTGTTAAAGAAGAACATAAAAGGAAAAAATATATTGATAACTGGTGCTGGAGGAAGTATTGGTTCTGAATTATGCAGACAAATACTTAATTTAGGACCAAAAAAGATTGTGCTTTTTGAAAACTCAGAATTTAATTTATATTCTATAAATCAGGAATTGTCACAAAGTAGAAAAAGGTCTGAGATAATACCAAAACTTGCTACGGTTGCTAATTTTCATCAGATAAATAAGGTGATTTCTGATAATCAGATAAATACGATTTTTCATGCAGCAGCATATAAACATGTTCCTATGGTAGAAATGAATATTTCAGAGGGTGTTTATAACAATGTAGTTGGAACTTATAATGTAGCTAAATCTGCAATCGAAAACAAAGTAGAGAACATGCTATTAATTAGCACTGATAAGGCGGTTAGACCAACTAATGTAATGGGTGCTTCAAAAAGGTTTTCAGAACTTGTTCTTCAAGCTTTTTGTGATAAAAATTCTTCTACTTGTTTTTCAATGGTACGATTCGGAAATGTATTAGATTCCGCTGGTTCTGTTGTTCCTCTTTTCAGAAAACAAATAAAAGAAGGAGGTCCTGTTACAGTAACTCATAGAAATATCACAAGATATTTTATGTCAATTCCTGAGGCGGTTCAATTAGTTTTGCAAGCTGGAGCTATGGCTAAAGGAGGAGATGTATTTGTTCTGGATATGGGAGATCCAATCAAAATCTTGGATTTAGCATATAGAATGATTCATCTGAGTGGATTTAAACCAATTGACAATGAGAATCCGAATGGAGATATAAAGATTAAATTTACTGGTTTAAGGCCAGGTGAAAAACTGTATGAAGAACTATTAATTGGTGATGATGTAATTCAATCTGAACACCCAAGAATTATGCAAGCAAGAGAAGAAAAATTAACTTTAGATATTGTAGAAAAGAAGGTATTAGAAATTTCTAATTTTAGAGAAAATCAAGATGATCTTGCTATAAAAAACATTCTTTTAAAGAATGTAAACGGATATCATTCACAAAAAGAATGAAATTAGCAATATTAGGAACAAGAGGAATTCCAAATTATTATGGAGGATTTGAACAATTTGCTCAGTATCTATCAAAAGAGTTTACAAGAAAAGGACATGAGGTTTATGTATATAATTCCTCTGCACATCCGTATCAAGAAAAAGTTTGGAACGGTGTAAATATAATTCATTGTAAAGATCCTGAAGAAAAGATTGGTACTGCTGGTCAGTTTATTTATGACTTAAATTGTATTTTAGATTCTAGAAAAAGAAATTTTGATATTATTCTTCAGTTAGGGTATACATCAAGTTCTATTTGGAATTGGTTGTTTTCGA
>MDTC01034442.1_pt1 | contig 10422 bp, 11 predicted proteins | sample 811181 | NCBI WGS metagenome assembly MDTC01 (sample SAMN05326644, study PRJNA326480) | marine metagenome | isolation source: seawater | place: Pacific Ocean: North | collected 2011
AGACGTTAGTCTGCTTAAAGGTTTTTATACACTTAAAATTATTATGTTGGATAATTTGGTTCTTAAAAAGAATATTATTTCTTATTAATTAAAAAATCCTTAAAAAAACTTGTGAAAAAAAATTTTCAAGCATTCAAATTAGGATTTAAAGGATACGGTAGAGCATTAAACTTTTTATTTAAAAATAAACTTGCCTACTTCTTTTTTTTTCCGCTACTATTTAATCTTTTGCTTTTTATCTTGGGGATTCAAGCTGTTGACTATTTATCCGAAAATATAAATGATTACCTGCTTGACCTTTTCTTTAAGGAAAATACTATTTCCGGGTGGTGGTCACGTTTTTTAAATGGTTTTATTTATTGGACTATTTGGATTGTATCAAAAATTATTTTTGTTTTTATTTATGCCATTATCGGAGGATATTTAACCCTTATCCTTTTATCTCCAGTATTTACTTTTCTTTCTGAAAAAACAGCTGAAATTATCACTGGTAAAAAAAATAAATTTAGTCTTATTCAATTTTTAAAAGACCTTCTTAGAGCCATTTTAATTGCATTAAGAAATATGGTATTACAGCTCTGTTATTCTGTTCTGTTATTTTTAATCAGTATGATTCCTATTTTTGGATGGATCATCTCACTTCTGGGTAGCTTTCTAATCTCTTCTTATTTTTACGGCTTTGCGTTTATGGATTATGCTAACGAAAGAAATAAGCTTACAATCAAGGATAGTATTTTATACGTTAGGAAAAACAAAGGCTTTGCTATTGGAGTTGGTGGAATATTTTCATTGTGCTTTTTTATACCAATTATTGGTGGAATATTAGCTAGTTTTTTAGCCATTATTTGTGTTGTTAATGCGACATTAGGGGTGGAAGAAATTGAGTAAAAACTAAATTAGTTTATTAATTTTATCTATCATTTTTTCAAATTCTTTTTCATCAAAAAGTCTTGTTAAAAAAACTATCTCTCCTTTTTTATTTACCACTATGTTTCTAGTGACACCCGCACCATCTAAAGTGAATTTTGAAAAAATAGATGCATCTGGATCGTACGCTACAGGATAAGTAACTCCAATTTTTTTTATGAACGCTGATGCCTTTTCTTTTGAATCTTTAATGTCAATTCCAACAAGCAAAAAGTGTTCATTTTTAAATTCTTGCCAAACTCTTTTTTCCAAATGGGGCATCTCTTTTCTGCATACACTACACCATGAGCCTGTAAATTGAATTACCACCACCTTATTTTCAAAATTTTTATTGGTCCAGGTCTCTCCATTCATCATTTCTAATGATAATTCAGGTAGTTGATCGCCCACTTTAACCTTATACCCTCTATTGGTTTCATTTTGACAGGACATAGAAATTGAAATAAAAAAGAGTAAAATTATTAGGTGAAAGCTTTTCATAAAACTAGTGAACTACATTAAACTTGATTAACTTATTGTGGTTTTTAGAATTATATCTTAAAAAATAAGTGCCAGCTGGAAATAGAGCTATTTCAATTTCGTAATTTACATTGGTGTTTTTTTGGTTTATTAATTGATTTTCAAAAACTTTTTCACCAATCATATTAAATATTTCTATGTCAATATTTGTTAAAGTATTTTCATTGTAGGAAATATTTAATTTATCAGAAACTGGATTAGGAAATAACTTTACTTCAAAAGTGTTCTTTTGGGTCTTTATGTTGGTTGGTGCAGAAATCAATGCTTGGTCAATAGCTGCATCGATTCCTGTAGTAGAGCTATTTTCATTAAAATAAATTTTATGATCGATTCCTCCAACAACAACAATTTTTGGCATACCGTTTTGCCCATAATCGCTCATACTTATTGAAGCATCAGAAAATATGGTGCAAGAACCTAGCCCATAGCTAGATGCCCAAGCTAATAAAGACGAACAATCTGTATTAGCATAATCATCAACCATATAAAATTTAACTCTGTCTGGGTGACTATTTTGGTAGCTAATTACTGAGTTATGAGCATTCATAGCATGAGTAGCGCAAGGACCACACGGCATGACCCAAGCTAAAACAATTACATTTCCATTATCAAGCTCTGAAAATAAGTGATGAGAATTTCCATCGCAATCGTTGGTTGTAAAATCAGTTGCTGTAGTTTGTGCGTAAAATATATTTATCTGAAAAAAAGAAAAAATTAAAGCTAATATGGTAATTTTCATAATGACAAATTTAGATAATAAAATTGACTGTAAAAGATCTTTTATCTTTTACTGATTCTGTTTCCAGTGATTTGTTTTTGTCTTGATGATTTAAATCTATTCACGTCCTTATCTCTTAATTTAGAATGCTTGGTCTTTCTTCCCTGAACTCTCTCTCTCCATTTTTTCCAATTTCGTAAGGTCATTTCAGATTTCATTAATTGAATAACTTCTTTTTCCGAAAGATTGAATTGATATTTAATTGCTTCAAATGGAGTACGATCTTCCCACGCCATTTGAATAATTCTATCAATATCTATTTGACTTAATTCTTCCAAAATCAATTATTAGGGCTACCATTTTCAATCCAACAATTAAGTAAACTAATGGTTGAATCACTAAGTTGACCTGAAGGAGGCATAGTACCGTGAGATATTTCTTCCATGGAATGGATAATATTTATATGGATAGAAGTATAGTCTTCTAAAATTACTCCAACTGTTGGTGAATTATTGTTGTGACAACCAGTGCAATTATTTAGAAAAATTGCTTTAATTTCATTTTCAAAAGAAGGGTTAGCTTCACAAGCCATTGGCTCAGGTGATTTGTCTTTTGAGCAAGAAAAAAGCAAATTAAATGATAAACAAATAATAATAATGTAAATTATATTATATTTCATGTTTAAATTTTCGTGTCAAAAGTTAAACAAAATAAACTTAATAAAGAAATGAAGCTTGTGTTTAAACCCTTTTTGGTATTAATTTTACTAAATATTCAGTCGTTCAAGGCACAAGATGAATGGGATTTTGAAAACCAAAACCTTAACAAACCATTATTTTTAGATACCAGGGTAATCAATGGGCATTCGGTTAATGTTCTTGAAAAAAAAGTACTTGAATTAAGGATCGTTCATCGATTTGGGAATATCGCTACCAATCAGTCCTACAGAACATTATTTGGTTTAGATAATTCTTCGGACATTAGGATTGGATTAGAATATGGCTTGACTGAAAAATTAATGATTGGAGGCGGCAGGGCTAAAGGTGCTGGACCCTTTCTTGAGCTTTGGGATGGACTTTTGAAATACAATTTAATTTCAAATGATAAAATTCCACTAAAAATTACGATATCTTCTAAAGTTTTCTTTAGTTCAATGAATAGTTCGTCCATTTTAAGTGATTTAAGCCATTTTTCTAAAATTTCTCATCGATTCTCTTATCATCATGAGCTGCTTGCTGCAGTTAAGCCTTTTAAAAAATTAACCCTGCAGTTAAGCCCTGGTTTTACCTATCGTAACCTGGCACATTATCAAGATGATAACCTCATTGCTCACTTAGGTGCTGTTGCAAGATTACATTTATTTAAAAAAGTTAGTTTATTGGTAGAATATTATGCTAATTACAATAATAATTACAGAAAAAATAATTACACCAACCCTTTTGGCATAGGAATTGAGATTAATACTTTTGGTCATGTCTTTCTTTTGAACTTTATAAACTCAAGAGGAATTGGAGAAGGCCAGTTTCTTCCTTATACTTCAAGTAATTGGAGTGAGGGAGAATTTAGGTTTGGATTTACAATTGCAAGAAAATTTAATAAATAAAATAAATACTAAAACATGAAAAAAATCACCTTATTAATATCGTGCCTACTAATTATCTCAGTTTTAAAAGCACAAGAAATCAACATTAAATCTGAGGAATCAATTATTGAATTCAATTATATTGAAGAAGGTGCCCTTGGAACCATTAAAGGAGTTGAGGGAAAAATAAAATTTGATCTTTTAAATTTGAATGACTCTTATTTTGAAGCGAATGCAAATATCGCGTCAATTAATACTTCAAACAAAACAAGAGATAAGCACCTTAATGCTCCTGATTATTTTCATACTGAAAAATACCCTGCAATAACGTTCAAAAGTGATAGCATTAGTGCAGAAGGAGATCAATATCTTCTTTATGGAAAAATGACGATAAAAGACATTACCAAATCAGAACAAATCTCCTTTACGTTTGAAAAAAATGTATTCAATGGAAGGTGTGTTGTTTTTTCAAATGACTACAAAATAAAAACACAAAAAAGCAGAGATGCTAGCAAAATATTAGTAAAAATAACCGTCCCTATCAATTAAATTTTAAACCATAATTATTTTTACTGTTTATTGAAATTTATGAACTTATTTAATTTGTTCTTATATTTCAGATATTGAAAAAATCCAATTATATAATTATTTTTCTTCTCTTTTGTATAGTTAAAACCTTTGCTTTAGATAAAGAAGAGGTGCTTTTTTTTGCTACCCAAAACGATACCCTATTTAACAATAACGATAGTATTTTTCAAAGGAATTTAGTTCTTTCTAGAGCCTTTATGGTTGAAAATCCTGAGAAAGCATTGATTTACAGTGCTCAAGCGATTGATAATACAGATAACCCTTTTTTAAAGGCTAGTTGTTATTTACAAAATGGAATTATATATAATTATGATTATAACAATAAAAACGAGTCTTCACTTGAAAATTTATTTGCTGCTAAAGAAATATACAGAGAATTAAAAAAAGTACATCAATTAATTTTTACTGAGATATTAATCGGTGAAGTTTATAGAAAATTTGGTGATAAAAAAAGAGCAGCCATTAGTTTTGAAGAGGCCTTTAATTCTTCTTTAAAAATTAATGCGCCAAATTTAGCCTATTTTGCTTTTTTAGCACAAATTGATTTATCAGTCAGCAACAGCTTTCCAATTGAAAAAATAAATCTTTTAATTCATAATCTAGGAAATGTGAATCAAATGGCTTACTCGTTTTTCTTAGGTCACAAAAGGGCTTTGAAAAATAATAATTTGGAATTTGCCATTCAGTTCTTAGATAGTGCTGAGTACATTTATGAAAACAATAAAGATTATGGACAGGCAATAGAAATGCTAATTACCAAGGCTGAATTATTTGAAATATTAAAAAATACGCAAAAAGTAGTACAGCTTAACGAATTAATTTATCAAAAATCTGTAGACTATAGTTTTGGGAAGGGAATCATTTATAGCTGCTATAAATTATCTGACTTTTTTGAGTCTATTGATCGCTATCAATTGGCCAACCAATATTTAAAATACTTAAATAAGGTAAAGTCTTCAGAAGGAGAAAAGGAATTAGCTGAAAAAATATCATTAGCTGAAAAAGAAAAGAAAATTGACTTAGAAAGAATTAATGCAAAAAATGAAGTCACTTTTCAAGGTTATTTGACTGTCTTTGGGTTTGGGGTTGCACTACTGCTTTTAGCTATAGCTATTTATATCTATTTTGCCTATAAAACTAAATCACAGCTTGCCAATGATTTACTTATTGCTTACAACAATAATGAAGAATTAAAAAAAGAAAAAGATAATTTCTTGGCCTATACTTCACACGAAATTAGAACCCCACTTTCAGCAGTTCTTACTGCATCCGAAATCCTTTCTAATTCTTCGCTAAACAAACAACAAGAGAACCATTTAAACACGCTTAAAAGTAGTGCAAATAGTATTTTATTTTTAGTTAATGACATCTTGGATCTTGCAAAGCTTGAAAAAAGAAAAATAGAATTAGAGAACATTCCTTTTTCACCTGTAAATGTCATTGAAAATGGAATAAAAATACTAAACAGCAAAGCATATAATAATGGTGTTGATATAAGGTTTATATGCTCAGAAAATATTCCTAAAAGTATCTTAGGAGATTCTTTTAGATTTCAACAAATAGTCATTAACTTACTTGATAATGCGATAAAGTATTCTCCCAATGGAATTGTTGAAATATCTATAAAATTAAAAACCGAACACTATATCGAGGTGATCTTTAAAGATAACGGAAAGGGGATAGAAGAGCAAAAGCTTAAACAAATATTTAAACCTTATACTCAAGAAAAAAGCAATACTTCTAGACAATATGGTGGAACTGGACTTGGACTTGCAATTTGTGATCTTTTAATTCAACTAATGAATGGGAAAATTAGTGTAAAATCCAACGAAAGCGGAAGTACCTTTAGTTTTCAAATTCCCTTTGTAATAGATAGTTCCTCAAATATTGAAGGTTTTACACAACTAAAAGAGCTAAATATTTTAATGGTTGAGGATGATCTTGTAAATGGGCAACTATTTAAAGATATGATAACCAACAAGGAAAACAAAGTTTACGTTACTTGGGTTAAGAATGGTGTAGAGGCGTTAAATGAAATAGAAAACAAAACTTATGATGCGGTATTAATGGATCTTGAAATGCCCCTAAAAAACGGTTATCAAACAAGTAAAGAAATAAGAAGCTTGGCAAACAAAAAAATTAAAACCATACCTATTATTGCCATGACTGCTCATGTACTCGATCAGGTGCTAGAGAAGTGTTATGAAAACGGCATTAATGATTGTATTGCAAAACCTTTTCAATTAGATGTTTTGCAAAGAAAAATAATGACTCTTTCCAAAAAAAAGTCAGACGAAACCATAAATGATAAAACCATTGATAAAGGAAAGTATCTTGATTTATTTATTAGCTCATTTAAAATTGATTTCAAAAAACTTGAAGATGCGGTGAAGAAAAAAGATGAAGCTGAAATAAAATATCTTCTTCACAAGATGAAAGGGGCTACTTTAACAATGGAATATGATGACTTGGCTAATTTATTTTTGAAGATGGAGCAAAAAAAATTAGTAGCTTTAAGTGATTATTTAGTAACTCTTAAAAAGATTTTTAAAGCCCAAACAGGAAGTAACCTATAAATTATGATAAAAGTAATAATAGTTGATGATGATGAATTATGCAGAACTATTGTAAAAGATTTAATTAATGAAGTAGAAGAATTTAATTGCATTGGTGACTTTGAAAATGCCTTAGAAGCCTTTAAGTTTTTAAACGAAAATTCAGCTGATGTAATGTTTTTAGATGTCGAAATGCCTAAAATGGGTGGGATGGAGCTCCTTAGAAATTTAAAAATAAGTCCTTTAGTAGTAATGATTACTTCTCATGATGAATTTGCTCTGGAATCCTATGAATATAATGTTACTGATTTTCTAAAAAAGCCTGTTACTGCTCCTAGATTTTTAAAAACTGTACAGAAAATAAAGAAGCAATTGAATCTAAAAGAAGATAATACTATTGACAGCAATAATGATGAATATGTCTTTATCAAAACTGATGCAAAACTGGTACAAATTAGATTAGATGAAATTTTATGGGTAGAAGCCTTGGGCAATTACATGCGATTACACACTGAATTTGATAAACATACCGTATTAAGTACTATGAAAGAAATAGAATCAAAACTGCCTGTAAAAGATTTTATAAGAGTTCAAAGATCTTTTATAGTACGACTTGATAAAATACTTACCATTGAGGATAACTACGTAATTGTAAAAAACAAGGAAATTCACATTGGGAAAGCCTATAAAGAAGAGTTCAATAAAAGGCTTAACCTATTATAACTTCATTTCTGGAATTTCTCCATCAACCACCAAGCTTCCTTCAGTAGCTTCAATTATTTGCTCAACCGTAACTCCGGGAGCTCTTTCAATAAGTTGAAATCCTCCTTCAGGTAAAATATTCAAAACTGCCAAATTAGTAACCACTTTTTTAACACAATTTACACCTGTTAAAGGTAATGAACACTCATTTAATAGTTTACTTTGTCCTGCTTTATTGGTGTGCATCATCGCAACAATAATATTATCAGCACTTGCAACTAAATCCATGGCACCTCCCATTCCTTTGACCATTTTTCCAGGAATTTTCCAATTAGCAATATCTCCATTTTCACTTACTTCCATGGCCCCTAGTACCGTTAATTGAACATGTTGTCCTCTTATCATACTGAAACTTAAAGAAGAGTCAAAAAATACAGCTCCATCAAGAGATGTTATAGTTTGTTTACCAGCATTAATTAAGTCGGCATCTTCTTCACCTTCAATAGGAAATGGCCCCATTCCTAAAATACCATTCTCAGATTGAAACTCAACATCAATTCCTTTTGGAATATGATTAGCAACCAATGTTGGAATACCAATTCCTAAATTGACATACCACCCATTTCTTAGCTCTTGGGCAATTCTTTGGGCAATTCCGTTTTTATCAAGTGCCATTATCCTTTTTTTATTACTGTTCTTTGTTCAATTCTCTTTTCATACTTATCTCCTTGGAAAACCCTTTGAACAAAAATTCCAGGGGTATGAATATTATTTGGATCTAATTCTCCTGGCTCAACCAATTCTTCTACTTCAGCAATTGTAATTTTTCCTGCCATTGCCATTGGTGGATTAAAATTCCTTGCCGTTCCTTTATAAATTAAGTTTCCAGTTTTATCTCCTTTCCATGCCTTTACAATCGCAAAATCAGCTGTTAAAGCAGATTCTAAAATATGAGGTTTACCGTTGTATTCTCTTACCTCCTTACCTGCTCCCACTTCAGTTCCATATCCGGCTGGAGTGAAAAATGCAGGAATACCTGCTCCACCAGCCCTACATCTTTCAGCTAAACTTCCTTGAGGAATTAAATCGACTTCTAACTCTCCTGAGAGCATTTGACGTTCAAACTCGTCATTTTCCCCAACATAAGAAGAAATCATTTTTTTAATTTGCTTGTGTTGTAACAAAAATCCTAATCCAAAATCATCAACTCCAGCATTATTGGAAATACAAGTTAGGTTGTTCACCTGCATTTTAACTAATGCTTCTATACAGTTTTCTGGAATTCCACACAAACCAAATCCGCCCAACATTAGAGTCATTCCACTTTTTATGTCTTGACATGCCTCTTTGGCATTTTTAACCTCTTTATTAATCATCGCATTAAATTATTTACCATTCATCTTGCTCTTCTTCTTCCCAGCTATCATCTGTACCGTTTTCTATTTGATTATTTTTTAATCCATAAACACAATCAATAGGTGATTTTAAAATTGTTTCTGGCACTTCAAAATCATCTTGTGAAACATCTAATGAGTCATCTGCATTCACAAATTTAGTGTAGTAAGCAAAAATTGGAAGTGCTGTGTTGGTCCCCATTCCCAGGCTAAGAGCGCTAAACCTTACCGACCTATCTTCAGCACCTACCCAAACTCCTGTAACTAAATCTGGAGTAAGCCCCATAAACCACCCATCTGATTGATTTTGTGTAGTTCCTGTTTTTCCTGCTATCGGTTGATATATCCCTGCATAAGGCCTTGACTCAGACTCATTGGCTCTAATTCTTATAGCAGTCCCACCAACAACTGGCCTACCATTTTCTTTTTTCAAGGTGGGGTGCTTTATTCCCTTGGTAACTAATTTCATCATTTCTAGAATTGTATATGCCGTTTCTTTGTTCCAAACTTGTTTAGACTCTATTGGAGTTTGATAAATCATATTTCCAAACTTATCTTCAATTCTTAATAAATAAATTGGCTTTACATAAATACCACTATTTGCAAACGGAGCTATTGCACTAACAATGTCATGTACACTTATATCAAAAACACCTAGCGCCATCGCAGGAACAGGATTAAATTTTGAAGTATCAATACCTAATTGAGCTACCCTATTAAAAACATCATTGATCATGGAGCCTTTCTTAATAATGCTTGCAGTGATGTTATTCATAGAGTTAGCCAAAGCAAATGAAATTGAAGTCGGTGCACCTGTAAATTCCTCTCCAGAGTTGGTTGGACACCATAATTTATTTCTTTGCTCATTAAAAGGAACTTCAATACAATATTCTATATCTGGGACTTCATAACATGGGCCTACTACGCCAGATTCAATTGCAGTGGCATATACAAATGGTTTAAAAGTAGAGCCCACCTGTCTGGTTCCTTTGTTAACCATATCATATTTAAAATGTTTAAAATTTGGACCACCAACCCATGCCTTAATTTGGCCACTATGTGGGTCCATAGACATTAATCCCGCTCTCAATAGTCCCTTGTAGTATCTAACAGAGTCTAGCGCAGAAAAAATGGTGTCTTTTTCAAAATTTTCAGATTGCCAATCAAATACAGTTGTTTTTCTTTTCTTAAGTAAAATTTCATTTATTTCCCCTTTTGTTTTAAATGGAGATATTGTTGAACAATAAGAACATTCATATCCTTGATCTGTCTTTGAAATATATCTTTTTGGCCTTTCACAATAAGAACATGCCTTCCCCACTAATTTTTTATAAATCATTGATTGTCTTAGTGCTCTATTGAGTATTGTGTCAACTTGAGATTTTTTAAGGTCATTTGAAAAAGGAGGATTTTTCCATTTATTGTTATTTTTTGTAA
>MDTC01091199.1_pt1 | contig 10421 bp, 13 predicted proteins | sample 811181 | NCBI WGS metagenome assembly MDTC01 (sample SAMN05326644, study PRJNA326480) | marine metagenome | isolation source: seawater | place: Pacific Ocean: North | collected 2011
TTAGGTAAGAGAAATAACCGAACAAGTACATCACAAGGTCGGAGAACCAAGCCCCGACGAAACCCGCTAGGTTATGAACCGCATAACCACTTGAATCAACGCTGGACCAGCCTTGGTCGGCCGGATGATGGGTTATCAAACTCAACATTAAAAAAGCTGCCAGTCCGACAAGCGTTATTAGAAACCCCTCTTTAATTCTGCTGACAACCAAAGGTGGGACCTTCATACTGCCCCGCTGTTCTTTTCGAATTGCTTGAGACATTTTTAAATTATTACCTCTAGTTTGCACTGTAACCTATAGAAATATAACAAAATTTTCAGTGTTCCACAAATTTGCCATCCAAATACTAATTTGTTAATTAAATAAACTGATAAATCCTTTCCATCCGAATATCCTATTTTTAAATAATAGGATCGATAAAGATATTTTTTTCGTATTATTATCATATGGGGTATAGTTATAGAATTGTTACCAAATGAACAGAGCAGCGCGAGAAAAAACATATGAACCTTAAAGAAAAAATCTACAAAGTTTCGTTTATAAATCAAGGGAAAATCTATGATATCTTCGCCAAGGGCGTGCATCAAAGCGGGCTTCTGGGCTTCATCGAAGTTGAAGAAATCGTTTTTGGGGAAAAAAGTTCTGTTGTCGTGGACCCTTCAGAAGAGTCTCTCAAAACGGAATTTTCTGGCGTGTCTCGGACATACATACCAATGCATTCAATCGTACGCATTGACGAGGTAGAAAAAATGGGGCAGAGCAAAGTTTCGAAAGCTGAAGGCGGGACTGGCACGGTGACTCCTTTTCCCGTTATAACTAGCAATCATGAAACTGGAAACTCTTGAGCCGAATAAAAAACGAAGCCAACTTAAGAGTTGAATGTATTAATTCGCTAAACTCAGTGCGACCTTCCGAATGGAATATACTTGCACAAAACAACCCTTTTATAAGCCATGATTTCTTACTCAATCTAGAAACATCAGAATGCCTTGAACCTCATGGTTGGTTTCCTCATCACCTAATTATCAGAAAAGAAAATAATCTAGTCGCCGCTTTACCAACATATGCAAGAAATAATTCATATGGGGAATTCGTTTTTGATTGGAGCTGGGCTGAAGCATTTGAGCGTGCTGGTGGCAACTATTATCCTAAACTAGTAAGCGCATCTCCTTTCTCACCAGTCACTGGGCCACGACTATTGTTCAACAAGGATGACAAAGACTATGGGACTGCAAGAGAAAATTTGATCAATGCAGCACAGAATATGTGCTCGACCAATGGATTATCGTCGTGGCACACCCTTTTTTTTAACTCTTCAGAGCTCGATTTTTACAAAAACCAAGGATTACTAATCAGATTAGGAGTGCAATATCACTGGAAGAATCAGGATTTCAAAGACTTTACAGACTTTCTTACCACTTTGAGTTCTAAGCGCAGAAAATCAATCAAAAGAGAACGAAAAAAAGTAATTGATTCGCGCATCAAAATAGAAATCATCGAGGGTGACGAAATAAAAGAATTTCACTGGGACCTCTTTTACAACTTCTATTGCTCAACTTTTAAAAAAAAGTGGAGCCAACCAAGACTAAATAGAGAGTTTTTTCTTAATATTGCGAACTCAAAGGAATACAAACCTGTACTTTTCATGGCAAAAGAAGGAAACCAGTACGTTGCGGGGGCTTTTGCGCTCGCCACAGAACAATGTCTATATGGACGACATTGGGGGGCAACGACGTATAACGAATATCTGCACTTCGAGCTCTGCTATTACCAAACAATTGAATACTGCATTAAAAATAAAATAAACAGGTTGGATGCAGGAGCCCAAGGTGAACATAAGCTAAAACGCGGTTTTCATCCCGTGAAAACTTATTCTGCTCATCTAATAATCGACAAAAATTTCAGATCAGCGATATCAGAATTCCTTGTTCGGGAGACCGAAGCAGTCGAAAATTACATTAATTCTCTTTAGTTAGTATTAAGATGATAAAAGATATCAAAACTAAAAATTCTACAAATTACTTCTGCCCGAAACTCGCAATGTTTAGTACCCGCTTACCCAATACGCAACACGCTCTTACAGACCCTGATGGGCTTCTGGCTTTTGGGGGCTCGCTGGACGAAGAGGAAATTATAACTAATTATAAAAAAGGCGCTTTTCCTTGGTTTACCAAAGATCAGCCAGTAATTTGGTGGTCACCTTCTAAAAGACTATGCCTGCTTCCCGAAAATTTAAAAATCAACCGGTCCCTTCGTAAAAGAATTAATAATACTAATCTTTCGATAACAATAAATAAAGATTTTGAACAAGTAATAAGTAAATGCTCTTATGTTAAAAATCGTTCCAATAACACTTGGATTACAGATGCTATAAAGCAAGCCTATATTGGCCTGCACAAATTAGGATATGCTCACTCAATAGAATGCTGGAAGGGCAGCCGAATGGTTGGCGGTTTATACGGAGTTTCGATTGGGCAAATTTTTTTTGGTGAATCTATGTTTTCTATAGAGCCCGATGCCTCAAAATTAGCCCTAGTTGCATTATGTACTTATGATGCACTACCAAAATATCATTTAATTGACTGCCAAATAGAAAGTGCTCATCTAAAAAACTTGGGAGCCGAGCTCCTTTCTCGTTTCGAATTTGAAAAAAGATTGGCTCATTATTGCCTAAAGAAATCAAATGATGTTAGGTTTAAATACAGTAATTGATAAACCAACTAATTTTAATTTTGCTCAAATTTTTTTTTTAGGGCACAATAAATATTAAAGTTAATAGCCCTATTATAAGAAGATAATCCAAATGGCAAAAGAAGAACATATCGAGATGCAAGGCAAGGTAGTGGATACCCTCCCAAACACAATGTTTAGAGTCGAACTTGAAAATGGACATATCATTACTGCCCATATTTCAGGTAAGATGCGAAAAAATTACATTAGGATATTAACAGGAGACGAGGTTACTGTAGAACTAACCCCATATGATCTATCAAAAGGTAGGATAACCTATCGAGCAAGGTAGTTTATCGCTTCCTCTAAATCTTCTTTTGTATCTACTCCGATTCCTACCTCGCCTTCAGCCTCTAGCACTTTAATTTGAAATCCATAATAGAGGAAACGTAACTGTTCCAGTTTTTCTTTAAGCTCTATTTCGGGACGTTTAAGCCCCACAAACTTAAGTAGTTTTTCGGCGGTATAACCATAAATTCCAATGTGCTTTTTGAAACTAAAACTATTTCCGTCATCATCTTGCATAAAATAAGGAATTGAGGCCCGACTGAAATATAACGCAAAATTATCGTAATTTGTCACTACTTTCACCACGTTTTCATTATTCGGAGTCTTCGAGCTTAATTGTTTTGAAACCGTGGCAACGAATTCTTTTTCCCTTTCAACTTGAACACCTACTTGCCTAATTACTTCCGCGGACAAAAATGGCTCATCTCCTTGGACATTAACAATTATGTCTTCGGCATCAAAACCCAGATTCTTTACGGCTCTCGCAACTCTATCAGAACCAGAGTCCAAACCACTATCGGTAATACAAACTTTTCCACCGAAAGATTCCACTTCGGCTTTGATATCCGAGTTATCCGTTGCAACAATCACGGTCTCTGCACCGCTGTCAAGACAATTCTGATAAACGTGCCGGATCATAGTCCGGTTGCCTATTTTTAAAAGTGGTTTACCAGGCAACCTAGTGGAGCCAAAACGAGCAGGTATTATTATAATAAAACTCATTTAAGTGACGATAACTCTTCCTCGGAAACCTTCCGTGCTTCTGATTCAAGCATAATCGGAATACCCTCTTTAATTGGATAGGCTAGTTTTGCTGATTTTGATATCAACTCGTCTTTCACTTTATCGTAAATTAATCTTTCTTTCGCAACGGGGCAAACTAGAATTTCCAGAAGTCTCTTATCCATAATCAAATAACTCCAACTTTTTTAAAACAGCGTCACCGAACGCTTGTGGTAAACAATATTCTAAACTAATAGACCAAAAATCATAACCTACTATTCCTTCACACTTTACTGCATCTTTTTCGGTCATTAGAATAGGTAGGTTTTCGTAACCAAAAAAATCTTCGGTTTTAAACCTATGGTGATCAGGAAAAGGTTTTTTAACTGGGCGAAGACCGTTTGACTCCAAAATTTTAAAAAATTCTTCAGGATTCGCTATTCCCGCAACCGCCACAAGCTCTTTACCTTTAAAAAAAGTTAAAGGTTCGATTTTTGAGGGAACACTCAAGGCATAAACATATTCAGGTCTATAAGTTAGGTTATACTCACCACTCTTTGAAGCCCCTTTAGAAATCTTTAAGTCAATATTTTTCAATCTTCTCATAGGTTCTCTTAATGGGCCGGCAGGGAGAAAGAATTGGTTTCCAAAACGTTTTTCTCCGTTCACCACATTTATTTCTATGTCCCGCACCAATTGGTAATGTTGTAGACCGTCATCACATATGAGAACGTCAAGTGCAAAATTTTGTTTCAAAAATCGCGCTGACTCTACACGATGTTTGCAGGTTACCACCACGCATTTAGTTCTTCTAAAAATATGAACAGCCTCATCGCCGACTTGATAAGCGTTGCTACTTGAGGTTATTTGGGTTGGTAATTGATTATCAGTTGCACCATAACCCGAACACAGTATACCAACTTTTAAACCTTTTCCCGTTAAGTAGTTTGCAAGCCAAATAACCGTAGAAGTTTTACCTGTTCCCCCCACGGTTATGTTGCCAACAACTATTACTGGCAAATCAAATTTTTCCGCCCGAAAAATTTTCTTTTCGTAGAGAAACTTTCTTATCATCGAAAAAAATAAAAATAGCAAACTTAATGGAATTAGTACGACAGTAACCAAAGATTTTCTATGCCAATAGTTCTCTATTTTATTAAAGCGTAAAATTGAGTTTGAGATTAAAAAGTTCACTATTTTAATTTGACCGTTCTACCGAAAATGAAACTCTATTAATCCCAGCGGAAGCCAACGACTCCATAATACTAATAAAGGTTTGATAGTTTACCCGAGAATCAGCTACAACGGTTACATTCGTAAGGCCCAAGCTCTTTAATTCGTCTAGCTCTCTTTTTATTTCGTCATGTTTATCTACATGAAAGACTTTTTGTTTTATTGTCACAATGTTATTAATATCCACAAATATGGATACATTGTTTTTAGTTTTAGACTCAGAATAGCTTGATACGGGCACATCGATGTCCCGCCTCGGGTTTGAGTCAAATCTAGTTGAGACCATAAAAAAAATCAAAAGTAGAAAAACTATATCGATAAGGGGAGTCAGGTTTAACTCCGCCTCGGCTTTTCTATTTTTCGGAAGAAGTTTCATTTAATTTAACGAAGGGAATCTATTATTTTTGTGGCGCTCATATCAATCAGAACCACTAATCCTTCTATTTTAGCGTTAAAAAACCGATGGAATAGAAGAGCTGGTATCGCAACTGACAAACCAGCGGCGGTTGATACTAAAGCTTGTGATATGCCACCTGCCAATAGTGGCGCATCTTCCACCCCAGCTAAATAAATTTGTTCAAATACACCAATCATTCCCAAAACTGTTCCCAATAGTCCGAATAAAGGCGTCGCGACCGAAATAGTACTCAAGATGTCCAAATATCTATACATCTCGTGAATATGATGCCGTGCTATTTCTTCGACCTTATCTTTTAATTCCCCTTTATCCAAATCAGCATATTGATTTATGGCTAAATAGATTATACCCAACGTCGTATAACTAAAATCACCGCATCCTTTAAAATCCCTAGTTCCGAATTCTTCTCCGGTAGCATATAAATCCCTCAGCTTTCGGGGCGCTATTTTACTCACCCGTAACGAAAGAAGTCTTTCAACTATCACCGCAACTCCAATAACAGAAGATAATGCTATTGGAAACATCATTATACCGCCGACCGCAAATATCTCGACCAACTATTACCCCTTTATAAAGTGATTTAGTTGAATGCTACATTTCGTAAGCACCAAACTCTTAAACAAACAACCTAATAGTTCATATTTCAATTAATTTTAATACTACAGAGGTGACAATTTCCCGTCAATTAACCCAATTTTACTATCCATAAAATCAGCTACATGCGAATCATGTGTGGTTACTACCAAAGCCGTTTCGAACTCGGAACATAAATCAATGAGCAAATTACACACGATGTCAGCATTTTTTTTGTCAAGATTACCAGTGGGTTCATCCGCTAACAAACAAGCTGGCTCCATAATAATAGCCCGCGAGACTGCAATTCTCTGGCACTCACCACCAGAAAGATTAGCTGGCAATCGGCCCTCTTTTCCGCTTAATCCAACCTTATCCATCAAATGACAAGCTTTCTCGATTGCAAATTTGCGGGGATTTCCCGCAATCATTAAAGGCATCGCAATATTTTCAGCTGCTGTAAATTCCGATAATAGATTATGGAATTGAAATACAAAACCTATATTTTGATTCCTAAATTTACACAAGTTTGAGGAATCTAATCTAGCTAATAGTTGATCGGCAACATAAACTTCACCAGCATCTGGAATATCTAGTCCCGCAATGATATTTAAAAGTGTAGTTTTACCGCTTCCAGATGAGCCCGTTATCGCAATTGATGTGCCTCGCTCTAAGTTCAAATTTATCCCTTTTAACACCAATTCGTTGGGTCCCGGTTCATAGGATTTTTGCAGATTTATACATCGAACCACAGATTTATTGATTTCTTGAGACATTATTTATTTCAACATTTTTAGATAAGGTCGAAGATACAATAATAGAGATTAAAAGCATAATCATTGACGACAAAAGAACTAGAGTTATATCACCTATCTCTAATATTGATGGGACCTCGCTAATGTAGTACAAGTCAGCAGGGAAAATTGAGAAACCAAATAAACTTTCCACGAAACTCACTATTTGCGTAATCCATATAGATAACAATATTCCAAATACAACCCCCAACACTAAACCCAGCGAGCCCACTAATAGTCCATATGTGGTAAAAATTCTCTGTATTCGTTCTTTCTCCAGCCCCAAGATATATAAAATGCCGACTGTAGAACGTTGCGAGATTATTCCAATTATTAAGACAGAGGTTACATTCAAAACCGCAATAATAATAGCAAGCAACAGAGTTATAAACATTACAAATTTTTCTAAAACTAAGGCCTGATACAAAGCTAGATTTTCATCCTTCCACGTCTTAACAACCATATTGTTGGAAGTCAATGACTTGATTTTTTTTGATATGTCTATGTCTTCTTTATAGTGAAGACGCATAATTTTATTAGAATTCTTTGGACCAAAAAAAGAATCAGAATCGCCCAAACTTAAAAAAACGATACTACTGTCTAAAAGCTTGTATCTGAATTGCACCTCGTCGACTATCTCAAATGAACGAGAACGAAAAAAATAGCCCATTGGAGTAAACTGAATTTTCGGAGAAAAAAGTTTGATGCTATCGCCAACCTCTAAGCCTAATTTGTCAAGCAACTCTCTACCAAGAATCGCCTTAAAGCTTTTGTTTTCGAGCTCATCAAATCTATTAAATCTAGAGAATGAATTTAATTTTTCTATAAGATTTTGGTCGGAAGAAACTAGTCCTCTGATCATCACCAAAGTATGAGTATCTTCAACACTTACAATCGCCTCTTCTTCGGTAAATTGAAACAAATGGACTAAATCCTTGTCGGCAGACAACTCTTTGATAATGCTTTCTTCTTCAAAAGACTTGATCACCGGTACCTCTAAAGAGATATGCCCGTCAGCACCAAAACTTCTTGATTTGACCTCCTCCTCGAAACCGTTCATGATGCTTAAAATACAAATAAGAATGGCTACAGAAAAAGCAATTCCCAAGACACAGGCCGCTGTTAAAAAAGAAACATTCTTAGAAGCACCAATGAAAAAGCAACGTGAAGCTACAAAACCAATTATATTTTGAAACATGACTGAAATTATAAACCAAAAGGAACAGAATATAACAAATGATAAGGGGAACATTCTAGCCATTGATGTCAGCACCAGAAATTACCATGTGGCCTTATTCCCAAATAATTCATCAACCATTTATGAGATTTCTCGCGAGGATTGCGAATTAGAAGATTTTTTCTCTCTAACAGAGCAAATTTTAAAAACTACAAAAATCGAATTAAGAAATATTGAAAATATAATCTGTTCAAAGGGGCCCTCCTCATTCACAGGAATCAGAAAAAATCTTACGGTTGTTAACGCGTTAAACTTTGACGAAACTTATAATATTTTTACCATATCTGACCTAGCAGCCCAGTGTTATGAGGCGTCACTAAAAAGTAAAGCAGAGACAATCGTTCTTGCAAACGATGCAAAGAGAGGGCAAGTTTTCTTCGCTATCTATCAATTTAGAAAAAACAATGACGTTTGCTGCCTAGCCGAAGATTCTCTTATTAAACCCGAAGAGGCAATCAAACCGATTATGACGAAGAATCAATCCTTATGTTTTGCTGGGAATGCTTGGTGTAAATATCAAACAAAGTTCCCGAAGAATCTAAGAAATATGCCTTCAGTTAAAATAAATCCCCTAGTCCCTTCCACACTAATTTCATTATCGCAGTCTTATCCGTCTTTGATGGAACCCGCATATAAGAACACCCAACCAAATTACTTGCGCCACCCCGTTAACTAATTCTTAAGTAAACTAACCAACTCTGATAACCGATGAAGAAAAAGTGTTTCTTTGCGTAAAATCAAACAACCTAAACGCAGGGAATGTAGCGTCCAGAGCAAAATCAAAGGAGAGCGGTTTAAATTGTGCGCACGTAGAAGGAGTAGTTAGGAAGCTTATCCCATTAAGTATGGATTCACTCTCTTGATGAACGTGACCTGCTACAACCAAATCCACATCATATCGTGCAGCTAGTTCGATGAAATTATCCTTACCTTCTTTTAGGTTGATTTTATCTAGCCAATCGCTACCAACATCCACCGCAGGATGGTGCATAAAGATTGCGGTTTTGCGATCTTGTCCTTTTTCTAGGTAATCGGCCAAAAGCCCTAGTTGACGTTGTTCTAATGAACCGTAAACGGCTCCCTCTTTAAGTGTGTTTAATAGTATGACCTGCCAATATCGAAATTGAATTAAATCCGGATAAGGCTCAACTTTTAAGCCAAAAGTAACTCTCAAATTTTTTAAGTTATCATGATTGCCTGGTAAGACGAAATAAGGAGTTTCTAGGGTATCTAACTGTAATTTCAACCAACTGTAAGAACCGATTGAACCATCCATGCTCAGGTCACCGGTCACAATGACCAAATCAAACTTATGTTCTCTACTTGCTGTAGTCAAGACCGCAGTCAAAGAGTCTCTAGTGCTTACTCCGCCAAGCTTTTTAAACGGATCATTGTATATATGAGTGTCCGAAATCTGTAATATCTTCATACTTAATATTTTAAAATAAATTTTTTTTCGTTGCGATATTTACTACAACTCTGTAGCTTTAATGAAAAGGCCTCTCCTAAACGACTGATTTAACGGGCTAAAATATTTATTATCAAGTTATCCACAGGGAGCCAACCAAACTTCCACAGGATATATACACCATCTAGTAGTAAAATAACCTATTGACCACACTCTGTAGTGGTGTTACAAATACTGGGGTGAGCTTAATAGCTCTGTTGAACGTATCTATTTTCTAGTTTAGGAGAACTATCGGCCTATGGAACCGAACCAAAATTATATGGAAACCAATAGAAATGAAGTAAACGTTTCTAGCGACCAAACAAGCGACAGTGGCATCCACGACTTACAAGCAACAGCACCTGGAGTCTACAAGGTTATACGAAGAAACGGGAAAGTCACCGGATTCGATGCCACTAAGATTCAAGTAGCCATAACCAAAGCTTTCTTGGCTGTTGAAGGAAAAAATGCAGCCGCTTCGTCGAGAATTCATGAAGAAGTTGAAAAAATAACTAATCTAGTCACAGGAGCTACGACTAGAAATATGCCTAACGGCGGAGCAATTCATATTGAGGACATCCAAGACCACGTGGAGTTGGCTTTGATGCGAGCAGGCCATCAACAAGTCGCTAGGTCTTATGTTTTATATAGAGAGCATAGGGCAGCCGAGAGAAAAACGAAGAAAACCACCGAACAAGCCAGTGATTTAGGGGGACAAACACTCGAAATAACATTAGAGAATGGGGAAGCTGCTTCACTTGACGAAGACAGGCTGCTGACAATTATCAAAGAAGCATGTCAAGGCCTAGAGGAGACTGATGCATCAGCCGTCTTCGAAGAAACGAAACGTTCGCTATTTCCGGGAGTGGCAGAAAAAGACGTAGCTAATGCGGTCGCGATGAGCGCAAGAACCTTTATTGAGAAAGAGCCAAATTACACTTTTGTCGCTGCGAGATTACTTCTTGATAATTTGAGAA
>MDTC01140473.1_pt1 | contig 10421 bp, 7 predicted proteins | sample 811181 | NCBI WGS metagenome assembly MDTC01 (sample SAMN05326644, study PRJNA326480) | marine metagenome | isolation source: seawater | place: Pacific Ocean: North | collected 2011
GGCAGTAATTGTAATCTCGCCTGAGCTTCCTGATATTAAAACATGCCCAAGTATAGGCATGGTTTGCTTTCTGTCTACAACGCCAACCACTTTGTTAAGGTGGTTAACAAACTCTTCTGAATTAATTATAATATTCATTGTATATATATTTATTATTATTATTAGTGCTGTTAATATGTTAGTAAATAAAAATTTCTTATATATATCATATACATACTTGAAATAATTATAAACATAACGATGAAAAATAAATTACTATGTTTATGGATAAACTGTGCATAAAAAGGATAATAATTATCTGTTAACAGCTTATTCACAACGTTAACAACCTAATAACGTTTTTAAAGTCTTCACTGATAGTTATGTCTTTTTCTTTTAGCTCTGCAATTTTTTTACAGGCATGAATTACTGTTGTGTGATCTCTACCCCCAAAACTGTCTCCTATTTCAGGAAGGCTATATGTAGTTAATTCTTTTGTTACTGCCATGGCAAGTTGTCTTGGCCTGGTTATTGAGCGACTTCGTTTTTTAGAATGAAGATCAGAGACTCTTATATTGTAATACTCAGCCACTACTTTCTGTATTGAGGCAGTCGTTAGTGTTCTGCTCTGAAGAGAAAGCAGATCTTTCAAGCATTCTCTTGCCATCTCAATGCTAGGCTCAACACCTGTAAATCTTGAGGTAGCAATGATTTTTCTTAAAGCACCCTCAAGCTCCCTTACGTTAGACCTGATGTTTTCACAGATGTAAAACGCAACATCTTCAGGCAACATAAAGCCTTCAAGCTGTGACTTGACAAGAAGTATAGCAACCGAAGTCTCCATTTCTGGCGGATCTATTGAAACAGTCAGCCCCCACCCAAACCTAGATCTTAAGCGCTCTTCCAACCCCTTGATCTCTTTGGGGAACTTATCGCTTGTAATTATAATCTGACTACCGCTTTCAATTAACACATTAAACGTATGAAAGAATTCTTCTTGTGACTTTTCTTTACCAGCTAAAAACTGTATATCGTCAATTAAAAGCACATCTAGAGACCTATAGTCATTTTTGAAATTATTTAAGCTGTTGTGCTGAATTGCAGAGACCATTTCACCAACAAAACGTTCCGAGTGAACATACGCAACCTTTTTATTTTTTTGTTGATCAAGGATTTCGTTGCCAACACTTTGCATCAAGTGTGTTTTTCCTAGCCCAACACCACCATATATAAAAAATGGGTTATATGATTCTCCCGGGTTTTCAGCTATTTGCAAAGCAGCAGCGCGCGCAATCTGATTACTCTTGCCGCCAACAAAGTTCTCAAACGTATAAAGCTTGTTTAGTCTGCTACCTGTAATTTTTGGGTTCAGCTGGACATTGCTTGTAGTTTCGCTTTGTTCTGCAAGATCGTCACCAACGAGTACTGATACAGACGTCGTTTGCCCACCGGCCTCTTGTGCAATAGACTTAATTTTATTCAGGTAGTTTTTTTCAACCCAGTCAACAACAAACTTATTGGGTGCAAATAGCGTGATTGTGTCTGAGTGCTCGTCCCTGCTGTATATTAGTGGTCTGATCCAGGTATTAAACTGAGATTCTGAAAGGTCCGTCTTAAGCTCGTATAGACACTGATCCCAGACGGTTTTTTCCATTATATTGTCTCTCAAAAAACGGTTAATTTATGGTGTGTTTGGTGTCAAACACAGAATACAAATACTATACATATCTTTAAAACTTATCCACAGGTTGTTTATTTGTTGACATATTTTGTTTAGTTAAATACTCTTTGCAACCCTAATTAAAATTTCTATCATATTGTTTTTAAATAAAGTTTTTTATATCTCATGAAAAGAACATTTCAACCCAGTAATATTAAAAGAAAACGTACCCACGGTTTCCGTTCGCGCATGTCAACAAAAGCAGGAAGGCTTGTCATTAACAGACGTCGAGCAAAGGGCAGAAAGAAACTTTCTGTTTAACGCTTGTTAACCTCAAGCAATATTAATTTTGATAAAGTAATCAGGAATGGAAAACTTCTTTCATCCGACCTCTATAACCTTTATTACTTAATCAACAGCCTAAACAAATGCAGGCTAGGGGTTAGCGTACCTAAGTCAACAATCCCCAAAGCCCACGAGAGAAACAGGGTAAAAAGACTAGTAAGAAATACTATGGGTGAATTAAAAAACGAAAGCATTGACGTTGTGTTTCTTTTAAAAAAGAATCTTGGTCAATATTCGATAAACGATGATATCATTGTCCGCGACCACCTCCTCAGAGATACAAAAACTATTTTATTAGATATTTAACAATGGAATCAGCAAGGACATTCTTATGGCTAACGCTTGGTGCTTTGTGCATGTTCTTGTTTATTGAATGGAGCGATCAAAGCAGAAGTGTGGCCATAGATAAAAAACCAGAAATAAGCTCAACTCAGCCGCCAATCGAAAATGTCTCTGACGCTCAATTTAGCTCAGAGTCGTTTCAGGAAAACCTTCCAAGCATTTCCACTAAAAGCAACACTGGCTCTCCAAGTGCAGTTAGCCGCAAAACCGAAACCATAAACCTATCCAACAGTGTTCTTTCTATTTCAGTTGACACCAGGGGCGCAGATATTGTTTCAGCAAAGCTGCTTAAATATTATCCAAGCAAAAACGACCAAGATAATAAAGTTGATCTTATGTATGTGAATGACACCATTTCTAATTTTCACAGACTCCAATCTGGCTTGTTGTCAACGAGCGGCGAGAAAAGCCCAACCCACATCGAAAAATACTCCCTGACATCTAAAGGTAGAAACAAGCTCACTTTTGTTTGGGCATCAGACACAACACGCATAACAAAAACATTAACGCTAAACCCTGATAGCTACCTGGTTAAGGTTGTTTTCACCATAGAAAACATGACCGACGATCAAATGTCCTACATCCCCTATTATCAGCTTGTTAAAGACAATGTTGAGTTTGAAAGATCTATGTTTGATGTTGAATCATACTCTTATGATGGCGGGATAATTTTTGATGGCGACAGCTATGAAAAACAGTATGCCGACGACCTAATTGAAGAGCCTTATAAAAAGACACATACTAACGGCTGGTTTGCCAATATAAGACACCACTTTGTAGTTGCTGTTCTCCCTGCTTTTGGGGTTGAGCATCGATTTGAGGCAGAGCATGATCAGGCCGCCAACCTCAACAAGCTTACAGCAATATCTAACAGCTCCATAACCATCGGTCCGAAACAAAAAAGCGAAACAAGCTTCGAGGTCTTTATAGGACCAAAGCTTCAAAATGAGCTTACAAAGGCCAGAGATGGCTTGGAAGTATCCGTTGATTACGGAATGCTTTCTTTTTTAGCGAAGCCAATGTTTTGGGCTTTAAACAAAAGCCACTCGTTTTTGGGAAATTGGGGCCTAGCAATCATATTCGTTACTCTGATGATCAAGGCAGTTTTCTATAGGCTTCAGGAGTCTTCTAGTAGGTCAATGGCAAAAATGAGGGAGTTGGCACCAAGACTCAAAGCACTTAATGACAGATATAAAGACGATAGAACCGCTTTGGGCCAAGCACAAATGGAGCTTTATAAAAGAGAAGAGGTCAACCCAATGGCCGGTTGTTTGCCACTACTAATCCAAATTCCATTTTTTATATCTTTTTACTGGGTTCTGTTGGAAAGCGTAGAGATAAGGCAGGCCCCGTTTTATTTTTGGCTTGACGACCTGTCATCGAGAGACCCTTATTTTGTGTTGCCCCTTATTATGGGGGTGGTCATGTTTTTTCAACAAAAGGCAAACCCCGCTCCAGCAGACCCCATTCAAGAAAAAGTGTTTATGTTTATGCCAGTAATGTTTACGCTACTGTTTGCCTGGTTTCCCTCCGGCCTTGTGCTTTACTGGGTTACCAACTCATTGCTGCAATTTGCCCAACAGTGGAATGTGAACCGAAAAATGGCAGCCGAAAAAAACTAATCCCCTGTTGAACAAAAAAATAGAAAAAGTCTCAGGAACAATTGCTGCTCTTGCCACCGCAAGGGGCGCTGCAGGAATTGCTGTTACCCGCGTCTCTGGCCCAAGAGCAAATGAGATTTTTCGAAAGATTACAAAAAAAACCCCTGAACACATGATAGCAAAACACACCACTTTTTATGGAGAGGGCGAAACAAGAATAGATAGCGGCATAGCGCTTTTTTTCAAAGGGCCAGACAGTTACACAGGTGAGGATGTTGTCGAGCTCAGCAGCCACGGGAGCTCTGCTGTCATAGAAATGCTGTTGGAAAGGGTTTACTCGTTAGGCGGAAGAGAGGCAGAACCAGGCGAGTTTACAAGGCGCGCCTATTTGAATGATAAAATGGATTTAACACAAGCAGAAGCTGTGGCCGACTTAATTCAGAGCGTTTCAGCAAGAACCGCAGCCGCTGCAAGCAGGTCATTGGTCGGTGAGTTTTCTGACAGAGTGAACGATATCTCAGCTGCTGTTTCTGAGGTAAGAGCTCTTGTAGAGACCACTCTTGACTTTTCAGACCAGGACCTAGAGGATACGAAGCACCCCACCAATCTTCTACAAAAAACAAAAGAGGCCAAAAACAGCCTTGAAACACTGATTAAACAAACCAGAACAGGAATAAGACTGAGAAACGGCATGGTAATGGCAATTGTGGGCAAGCCAAACGTAGGAAAGTCATCGCTCTTTAATAGAATCTGTGGAAGCGAAAGAGCAATAGTCAGCAGTGAAGCCGGAACAACAAGAGACATTATTTCAGAAAACATAACAATTGATGGTTTTCCTCTAAGGATACTAGACACAGCTGGGGTCAGAGACTCTCAAAACCAAATAGAGCAAGAGGGGGTTAAAAGGGCCATTGAGGCAAGCGAATCTGCCGACATTGTTCTAGAGGTTATTGATTCAAGAGATTGGAATCAGAAGAACAAAGAAGGCAAAAGCACACTTATCTTAAATAAAGCAGACCTGCTGACCAAAAACATAAAAACTGAAGCGAACAAAGCCTTTCTCCTCTCTGCTAAAACAGGCGAAGGTGTTGACAAGCTTCTCGACCACATTGCCGGCTTTTTCATGGATGAAAACACATGCGGCTCATTGGTTACAGCGAGAAAAAGACACCTGAAATCGATTAATGAGGCATACAGAGCATTTTGTTCTGCACAGAAGGGCATCAAAGAGGGAGTGGCGCTTGATTTGGTTGCACAAGAGCTGCTTGAGGCGCAAAATAGTTTAGCCGAAGTAACAGGTGAGTTCACAACGGAAGACTTGCTTGAGGAAATTTTTAAAAGTTTTTGTATAGGCAAATAGTGGCTAAAGAACAGAAAAACAAATTTGAAGCAATAGTGATCGGCGGCGGACATGCCGGCACAGAGGCCGCCGCTGCGCTATCTAGAATGGGCCATAAAACACTGTTGATTACACACTCAAAAAAAACGATTGGTCAAATGAGCTGCAATCCAGCTATTGGGGGTGTTGGCAAAGGACACTTGGCAAAAGAGATAGACGCAATGGGCGGCCTCATTGCAAAAGCGGCAGACCGGTCTGCAATTCACATTAAGAAACTAAACTCCAGCAAAGGGAAAGCTGTTCAGGCAACAAGAGCGCAAGCAGACAGAGACTTGTATAAAAAAGCAATACAGGAAATGATTTTTACACAAGAGAACCTTTCGGTATATGAAGCGGCTGCAACCAAGTTAATTATAGAGTCACAACAAATAAAGGGACTGGAAACAGATAAAGGCAGTAGGTTTTTATCCGAAACCCTTGTGCTTACAGTGGGCACTTTTTTGAATGGCGTAATGCACACCGGCAATGAGCAAACAAAGGGCGGCAGAAAGGGCGATGCACCATCGATTGCTTTGGCAGAACAGCTCCTAGAGATTATGCCAAGAACGGGGAGGCTTAAAACAGGAACACCACCAAGAATTCTTAAGGCAAGCATTGATTTTAAAAAAATGCAGGAGCAGCCAGGCGACGACCCAAGGCCGGTATTTTCATTTATGTCAACAAGGGAAGACCACCCCAAACAGGTCAGCTGCTTTATTACGCACACAAACCAAAAAACACACGAGATTATTTTTAATGCCCTGGAAGATTCACCAATGTACAAAGGAGTCATCAAAGGCGTTGGACCTAGATACTGTCCATCAATCGAGGACAAGGTGGTTAAGTTCTCAGAAAAACCAAGACACCAAATATTCGTGGAGCCCGAAGGCTTGGAAGCCCATGAGGTTTATCCGAATGGAATTTCTACAAGCATTCCCGAAAAAGCTCAAATAAGATTTGTTCGGACAATTGAGGGCTTTGAGAATGCAGAAATATCACAACCAGGCTATGCCATTGAGTACGATTATTTTGACCCAAGAGATCTCGAAACAACACTTGAAACAAGAAGCGTTTCCGGACTCTTTTTTGCAGGCCAAATAAACGGAACAACAGGCTATGAAGAAGCAGCAGGGCAGGGACTGGTGGCCGGGATCAATGCGGCGCTCAAAATTCAAAACAAACAACCATGGTCACCCAAAAGAAGCGAAGCATATTTGGGCGTGTTGGTCGATGACTTGGTTACCAGGGGTACAAACGAACCATATAGAATGTTTACCAGCAGGGCAGAACACAGGTTGATGCTAAGAGAGGATAACGCCGATAGAAGACTCACGCCTCACGCGAGAAAGATGGGACTAATTTCTGACCGAAGATGGAATAAATATAGACAAAAACAAGAGCGGTTTGAAAACGAAATAAAGAGACTTAAAAGCGTAAAAGTTACCGCAGAACGGTTAAAGCTAGTTGATCTTGAATCGAAAAAAGAGGGCGCAAACAAGACCGCTTTCGAACTGCTTAAAAGACCGACAGTCACATACAGCATGGTCATCAATGAAATAGGATCAAGAGACAACTATCACCCCTCGGAGTTGCTTGAACAAGCAATTGATGAGTTGGTTGAAACAGAAGCAAAGTATGAGGGGTACCTTAAGCGCCAAAAAAGAGAGATTGAGAACCAAGAGAAATACTCTAATATAAGGTTACCAAAAGACATTGATTATACGAGCCTTCCGGGGCTTTCAAATGAGGTCAGACAAAAACTTAAGGAATTTGAGCCACCCACAATTGGACACGCTGCACAAATACAAGGGATAACGCCTGCATCTATATCAGTACTGATGGTCCACCTCAAGAAACAACAAATAAAGAGAGCGGAGGGAATGTGAACAACAGAATCATTACTTTAATGTTCGGTCTTGCTTTATTTGGGTGCAGCCCAAGCACAGATAATGAAACAGCCTTAAAAGAAATGGTTATAGGCGGCACATCAGGCACCGAGCTTGCTGAGGACCAGGTGTTTAGAAAAAACAATGGTTCTGACCCCGGGACGCTTGATCCGCATAGGGCCGAAGGCGTTCCCGCCTCAAATGTTTTAAGAGATTTGTACGAGGGTCTTGTATCTGAGGAAGCAAACGGAAACTATATTCCCGGTGTTGCAGAGTCCTGGACAATATCCGATGACGGAAAGGCCTACAGGTTTAAAATCAGAGAAAACGCACTATGGAGCAACGGAGATAGAATTGTTGCTGAGGATTTTGTCTTCTCTTTAAGAAGAAGCGTCGACCCAAAAACATTATCAAATTATTCTAGTATGCTCTACCCCATCAAAAACGCTAGAGACGTTGTGTTGGGAAAACTACCACCAGAGGCTCTCGGAGTCTTTGCTGAGAGCGAAAAAATACTACTGATTGAACTAGAAGAACCCACACCTTACTTCATAAGCCTCCTAACACACTCAACCACATACCCTGTTCACCCAGCATCCGTAAAAAAACACGGCTCAGCTTTTACAAGGCCTGAGAACATGATCAGCAACGGCGCATTCACCCTTAGCAATTGGAGAATTCAAGACTATATCTTGCTTACTAGAAACAAAGAATACTGGGACGACGCAAATACCACGCTTAGCCAAGTATATTATTATCCACTAGACAACCCCGATGCATCATTAAGGCGTTACAGGGCAAACGAGCTAGACTTTACAGACACAACACCAAGCGAACAACTTCCTTGGATTAAAAAAAACCTAAAGGAAGAGCTAAAAATAACCCCATATTTTGGGAGCTATTACTATGGTTTTAATAACACAAAACCGCCATTTAAAAACAATCCTGAACTCAGGATGGCACTCTCTCTGGCTGTAAATAGAAGCATTATCACAGATGTTGTTTTGGGGGCAGGACAAATACCCGCATTCACATTTGTTCCTCCTGTAAAAGAATATCAAGGAAAAGAACCGGCTTGGGCAAAACTAGCACAAGAAGAAAGAGAAAGACTCGCTATGGATTTTTATCTTCAGGCGGGGTATAGCAAGAGCAACCCTCTCAGCATTGAAATTATCTACAACACCAGCGAAAACCACAAAAGAGTGGCCTTAGCGGTCGCATCTATGTGGAAAAAAACGTTAGGCGTAGAGACAAAGTTAAGAAACCAAGAATGGAAAGTTTTTCTAGAAACAAGAAGATTACAAGAAGAGACAGAAATATTCAGGGGCGGTTGGATTGGCGATTACGATGACCCATATACATTTTCAGAGCTGCTTCATTCTGAAAATGAAATGAATCATTCAGGATACGAAAGCACAGAGTATGATGCACTATTAAAATCAGCTTCTTTAAAGCCGGCCGGAAAAGACAGGTTGAACGACCTGCTCAAAGCAGAACAAATAATGTTGAGCGACATGCCTGTGATACCTTTATACTTCTATGTGAGCCAGCACCTTATAAAGCCTTGGGTAAGTGGCTTAGAGGGGAACGTAATGGATCACCACTACTCAAAGTATGTAAAAATCTTAAAGACAGAAACCATTAGTAGTGAGTAATTTTCGCTTTGTTATCGGCAGATTTTTGGGGGCAATACCCACCCTGTTGATTTTGATATGTCTATCCTTCTTTCTGGTCAAGGCAGCACCAGGCGGACCTTTTGATTTCGAGCGCTCATTACCTGAAGAGGTTGAGGCAAACTTGAGGGCAGCATATAACCTAGATGATCCGGTATACCTTCAGCTGGCCAAGTACATTGGGAACCTCTTACAAGGAGATTTCGGCCCATCATTCCAATACAGAGACTATACAGTCACGGAGCTTATTTCTACAGGGTTCCCAGTTTCTTTGCGACTGGGCGTTGCCGCAATTTTACTGGCCTTGTTTTTTGGCTCTTTGATAGGATCTGTCGCAGCGCTTAACCAAAATAGCAAGCTAGATTATGGCGTCATGTTTTTTGGAATGATTGGTATTTCAATCCCCAACTTTGTTATGGCCCCTTTGCTTGTTTTGTTCTTCTCAATAGGTTTGAAGGCTCTACCAGCTGGCGGCTACAACGGAGGCGATTTTTATCACATGGTTCTTCCAGTGGTCTCCTTGGCGCTTCCACAAATGGCATATATTGCTCGGCTAACGAGAGGCTCAATGATCGAGGTCCTAAGCAGCAATTTTGTGAGAACAGCAAAAGCACAAGGACTATCAACGAGAACAATTTTACTATCTCATGTGCTCAAACCTACTTTTCTCCCGGTGGTCTCATACTTAGGGCCTGCAACAGCCGCAATTATTACTGGCTCAGTTGTGGTTGAGCAAATATTCGGTCTACCAGGGCTTGGTAGATATTTTGTTCAAGGGGCGCTTAATAGGGACTATACCTTGGTGATGGGCGTCGTCGTTTTCTATGGTTGCTTAATCATATTATTTAACTTAATTGTCGACACACTGTACGGCTTCATTGATCCAAAAATCAAACAGAACAGATGAGAAAAACAAATTCATTATTAAATGATGCATGGGCGGCACTTTCAAAAAACAAAGCGGCGCTTATCTCGGCCACCACAATGGCAGCAATGGTGCTTATGGTTTTATTTGGACCAATTTTTAGCCCTTACACCATTGATGAAACAGACTGGTATAAGATTTCAGCAGCACCTTCGTTATTAGACGGCCACATTTTTGGAACAGACGACCTGGGCAGAGATTTATTTGTAAGAACAATGTTTGGGGGAAGAATTTCACTTATGGTTGGCCTTGTGGCAACCCTGGTCAGCGTGATGATAGGCGTAACGTATGGAGCAGTAGCTGGCTTTATGGGCGGGAGAATCGATTCGCTAATGATGAGGTTCGTAGATGTTTTGTATGCAATGCCATTTTTGTTTTTTGTTATTTTGTTGATGGTCTTTTTTGGTCGCAGCATATTCTTAATCTTTGTAGCAATTGGAGCTGTGAATTGGCTTGATATAGCCAGGATTGTAAGGGGTCAAACCCTCAACATAAAAGGAAAGGAATATGTTGACGCAGCCAAAACGGGCGGTGTTTCCACAATGAAAATTATTATGAAACACATTGTGCCAAACCTGCTTGGCGTGGTTGTTGTCTATGTAGCCCTCACTGTGCCCCAGGTGATTCTTGTA
>MDTC01215367.1_pt1 | contig 10421 bp, 12 predicted proteins | sample 811181 | NCBI WGS metagenome assembly MDTC01 (sample SAMN05326644, study PRJNA326480) | marine metagenome | isolation source: seawater | place: Pacific Ocean: North | collected 2011
ACAATTCACCCCACAACATTAAATGACTTAAATTTAAAGAATGATATTCAGAATGTTCTTAAAGCAATAAAGAAAACAAATATGCAAGCTATATTTACATATCCAAATTCTGACCATGGTCATGAGACAATAATAAAATTAATTTCAGTTTTTTGTAAAAATAGTAAGAAATATATTTTTTTGAAAAATTTATCTGCATATTTATACCCATCAATATTGAAGAAATGTTTTGCCATGGTAGGTAATTCATCAAGTGGAATTGTTGAGGCTGCGAGCTTTAAAATGCCAGTTATTAACATAGGAACAAGACAAGATGGTAAAATTCATGGAAAAAATGTAGTTAATTCTGATTATAGTTATAGAAGTATAACAAGAGCATTTGAAAAAATATCTTCAAAAAGTTTTTTAAAGTCTATTAGTAATATAAAAAATCTTTATGAGCCAAACATGACACCAAAAGAAATTTTTAATTTAATTGAGAAATTAATTAAGAAACCAAATTTATTAAAAAAAAAATTTGTTGATTAAACTTAGAATGTTAAAATATTATTTTATTGATCAAAATCAGAGTTTGAAGTTTGCTTTAAACTGTCTAAATAATAACCCTGATAAATGCTTGGTTGTTCAAAATAAAAATAAAAAGCTATTAGGTACCTTAACAGATGGAGATATACGACGATCAATAATTAAGGGTTTAGATTTTCAGGATAAGATCAATAATATCTACAATAAAAAACCTTTTTACATTAATATAGATAATAAAAAAAAATTAAAAGTAACAAAACAATTGTTGCAAAACTATTCAGTCATACCAATAATAAATAAAGAAAAAAAAATTATTGATTTAAAAAGCAAAAATCTAGACAAAACTGGTTTTAAACAACAAAATTTAAGCAAAATTGATTTAAGAAATATTCCAGTCGTAATAATGGCTGGAGGAGAGGGTAAAAGACTATTACCCCATACAACTATATTACCTAAACCTCTAATGCCTTATAAAGGAAAGTCCTTAGCTGAGCATATTATTTCAAGATTTCAAGAGTATGGTTTAAACAATTTCCTAATAACAATAAAATATAAAAGTAATTTGATGAGGGCTTATTTTTCGCATTTATATAAAAAAATGAAAATTAAGTTTATTTATGAAAAGAATTCTTTAGGAACTGCTGGTTCATTAAGAAATATTGATTTTAAAAAAAACGAACTAATTTTTGTTATCAATTGTGATACGCTAATAAGATGTGATTATATTTCTTTATTAAATTTTCATATTGAAAATAAAAACGATTTGACACTAGTGGTATCAAAAAAAAAACAAATTTTTAACTATGGGTCTTGTTTAGTACACAAGAATGGCACATTAAAAAAAATTGTAGAAAAACCATCTACAACTCATTTGGCTAACACAGGTCTATATATTATAAATAAAAAATCACTTAAAAATATCGTAAAAAATGAGAAGATTGGTATGGATGAATTTATTGATATACTCTTAAAAAAAAAATATAAAGTTGGAGTTTTTCCTATAGATGAAGATGAATGGCAAGATTTAGGAACTTTAGATGAATTTTTGTTACAAGATAGAAGTTAAAGCCAAGCATGTTGTATGGTAAATCTATATTGGCAATAATTCCTGTTCGGTTAGGTAGCAAAAGATTAAAATTAAAGAATATAAGAATATTTAAGGGAAAATACTTATTTTTAAATACATTATTTGTTGCAAAAAAATGCAAGTATATTGATAAAATTATCGTCTCTTCTGAAAAAAAAAAAATCTCGTCAATGTTCAATGATAAAAAATTTTTATTTAGACATAGACCAAAAAATTTTGCAAAAGACAAAACACTAGCTAGTGATGTGATTATTGATGTTTTAAAAAATGTAAATTTTGCATATGATTATTTTATATATTTACAACCAACATCTCCTTTGAGAAATATTTTTGATATAGAAAGTTCATTAAAAAAAGCAATATACAAAAATAAACAAAGTTTAATTTCTGTGAGTGAAGATAATTCAAAACCAAATGGTGCAATTTATATAAGTAAGGTTAAGGAATTTATTAGATATAAAAAATTTAAAAATGATAGATTTAGTAATTATAGAATGCCAAAATCAAGATCAATTGATATTGATTATTTAAAAGATTTTGAAAAAGCACTAAAAGCATAAAATGAGAATAATAGCGAGACTAGATGTAAAAAATTCAAACTTAATTAAAAGTAGGAATTTAGAGGGTTTAAGAGTGGTTGGGGATCCAAATATTTTTGCGTCTAAGTATTATTCTGAAGGTGCAGATGAGCTAATTTTTATGGATCTTGTCGCAAGTCTTTATAATAGAAATAGTCTCTATGAAATCATTAAAGCAGCTTCTCAAAATATTTTCATACCATTTACAGTTGGAGGTGGAATTAGATCAATTGATGATGCTTTAAAAATTTTTGACTCTGGAGCTGATAAAATAGCGATAAATACTGCTGCGGTCAAAGATCCAAATTTAATAAGCATCTTATCAAAAAGATTTGGTTCTCAGGCAATAGTTTTATCAATAGAAGCAAAAAAAATTGCTGAAAATAAGTGGGAAAATTACATCGAATGTGGAAGACAAGACACGGGCATAGACGTAATTGAGTGGGCAAAAAAAAATGCAGACTTAGGTGCAGGTGAAATTTTATTGACATCAATTGATCAAGAAGGCACTTCAAAAGGTTTTGACTATGATTTGATAAAATCTGTCACAAGCTCAGTAGATATACCTATATTAGCAAGTGGTGGTTTTGGCTCATTAAATGATATTGAAAAAATTTCAAATTTAGATATTCAAGGAATAGTTATTGCTGATGCAATTCATTTTAATAAAATAAATTTATCATCCATAAGAAAAAAAGCTAAGAATTCTGGCTTTAAAGTAAGAAACTTTTTAAATGATTAATATAAGTATTTTAAATTATGGTTGTGGAAATATTTTGAGTTTAAGAAGGGCTTTGATTGAATTGGATTTTAATGTAAATTTTTGTAATGATCCAAAAGACCTAACTAATTCAGAATTTTTAATTTTACCAGGTGTAGGTGGATTTGAAAATGCTATGAAATTGCTTGAAGAAAAAAATTTAACTCAAAGTATACAAGAATATTGTTTAATCAAAAAAAAACCTATTTTAGGGATTTGCCTTGGAATGCAATTATTATTAACGGAAAGCTATGAAATGGGACACCATAAGGGTTTAAATATTATTGGAGGAAAAAATATATTAATTAAAAGTAATGATAAAAAGAATAAGTTAAGAGTCCCTCACATAGACTGGGAAGAAATTGTTTTTGAAAAAAACTTTATAAAAAAAGAGCTAAATTTTGAAAAATTTAATAAAAAAAGTTTTTATTTTGTTCACTCTTATATTGCCAGTTTAGAAAAAACTGATCATCTGGTTGCTTCTTGTCAATTGAATGAGTTAAAAATTCCTTCGATAATCAAATCAGATAATATTATCGGGTGTCAATTTCATCCAGAAAAAAGTGGAGTTTATGGTTTAATGTTATTAAAAGAAATAATTCAAAAAATATGAAAAAAAAAATTGGTATTGTAGGTCTAAAAAAAAAAGAATTGGAAAAACTTAAAAATAAATACAGAAAGTGTGAATTCATAAATATATCAGATAAAAATTTTTTTAATAAAAAATCACTCAATATTAATGCATTGTTGATATTATATGAATATCCGGTTAAAAAAAATTTATCAGTTTTTCTTAGTGAGAAATTTAAAATATTTAAATATTTAGAATGGGTACATTTAACCAGAGCTGGTGTTGATGAATGTGAGTCATATTTAAAAAATTATTATTTCACTTTAACTTGTGGAAAAAAAATACAAGGACCAAACGTGTCAGAACACTGTCTTGCAATGTTATTATCAATTTCACGAGGATTATTTGATCAATATAATAAACAACAGTACAAAAATAGACCAACAGAAATCTTAGATAAAAGTATTATTATTATCGGTTTAGGTGGAATAGGAATAGAAATCGCAAAAAAGCTACATAGTTTTGGAGCAAAAATAGATTCAGTTGATCACTCATATACAAAAAAATTTTTTATAAGAAAAAATTTTAAACTTAATCATTTAGAAAAAATAATTGGTAATTATGACATAGTAATTAATTCGCTACCACTTACAAAAATTACAAAAAATTTTTTTAATAAAAAAATATTCAACCAGTTAAAAAAATTTTCAATGTTTATCAGTGTTTCACGAGATCAGACTATAAATATTAATGATTTTAAAAAGTTTATCAAAACAAAAAAGCTTTTTGGAGCTGCAATTGATAATACTGGGTCATTTAAAATGAAGAAAAAAGTTGAATATGACTCAAAATATAATGTTTTGATAACAGATCATTTAGCTGGAGTAACCACTGATAATTCAAGAAGATCAAAATTATTATTTGATAACATAGATGCTTATATAAAAGGTAAAAAAACAAACTTCCTAGTTTCTAAACAGAAAGGTTATTAAATGAAAATTTTGAAACAAACACTTAAATCTTATGACAAAACATACAAAAATGGATACGATAAAGATTATCCAAGTTTAGAACTAGTTAGAATCGAAAAAATTTTTTTTAAAAAAAAGGGAAATGTTTTAGATTATGGTTGTGGACCAGGCACTAACGGTATACATTTTTTAAAAAAAGGTTATAATGTAACTTTTTGTGATATTTCAGATTTTGCTTTAAAAAAAACAAAAAAAAAAATACTTGAATTAAAGATAAAAAAAAATTTTAAATTAGTAAATATTGCAAAAAATAAAAGTTTCTTTAAAAATAATTTAAGTTGTTATGACTATGTAATTTGTTTTTCAGTTTTCAATAATTTTCAGAACAAAGAAATAGCCATTAAATATGTAAAAAAATTTCAATCACTTCTGAAATTAAATGGTAAATTAATAATTGATAGTAATTTGAAAAATAAGCATAATTACAAAGTTGTTGATAAAAAAAGAAATCTATATACAACAAATCAGAAGAATTCTTTTGATTTAAAAATGTTTTTTCCAAATCGTAACGAATTTATAAATATAATTAATAACTGCGGGTTTAAGATTTGTGATATTGGTTATTCTAATTTTAAAGTCTTCGGCTCATACGAAAAAGAAATTATAATAAGTGCAGTAAAATCATGATAAAAAAAATAGATATTTCAAAAAAATATAACCTTCCAACTGATGTTCAATTTTGTAAAAAATGTGTAATTTCAAATCAAAGACCAAGAATTGTTATTCATGATAATGGTGTATGTAGTGCTTGTAATTATTTTGAATTTAAAAAGAAAATTGATTGGAAAAAAAGAGAAGATGAACTGCTAGAACTCTTAGATAGACATCGAAGTAATAATGAAAAATATGATTGCGTTGTTCCCTCATCTGGAGGTAAAGATTCTGCATATGTGGCACACGAACTTAAAACAAAATATGGAATGAATCCTCTGACAGTTACGTGGACCCCTCTGAAATACACCGATATAGGTTGGAAAAATCTAAATAGTTTTAATGATAGTGGATTTGATGTCATATTAGGAATGCCTCAAGGCGATATCAAAAGAAAATTATGCAGAGAGGCTTTAATAGAAATGGGTGATCCTTTTCAAGGTTTTATTTATGGACAAGTTCTTTTTCCCGTTACTATTGCTATTAAATTTGGTATTGAGTTAATTTTTAGAGGTGAGAATGCAGAAGCGGAATATGGAGGATCTCCTGAAAGCTGGAACAAAAAATATTTAAGTATAGACGAGTTTAAAAAAACTTATTTTTCAAATTATGAATTAGATTTTTGGTTAAAAAAAGGATTTTCAAAAAAAGATTTAAGTTTCTTTTATCCTCCGGAACAACAAGAGTTAAAAGATAAAATTTGTAATTCTTACTTTTATGGATATTTTAGGAACTGGTCTAACCACAGTAATTTTTACTATGCTTCAAAACATACAGGCTTTGAACCCAATATAAGACGAACAGAGGGAACCTACACAAAGTATTCATCTATAGACGACAAACTAGATACTTTTCATCACTGGTTTGCCTTAATAAAATTTGGTCATGGAAGGTGCACTTCGAATGCAGCCAGAGAAGTTAGGGAAGGGTATATTACAAGAGAAGAGGCAATTGCATTAGTATTAAAGTATGATACCGAATTTCCCGAACTATATTTTAAAGAATTTTTAGAATTTACAAATCTCAGTGAAAATGAGTTTTGGGAAATAGCCTCTGCGTGGAGAAATGAAAATCTTTGGAAAACACAAAAAAATCAATGGGTTAAAAAATATCCAGTAAAATAAATTAGTATGTATAATTATGATTATTATAATTTTTTTGAAAAAAAAATTATATCCAAAAAAAATCGATTTAAGCTTAGTTCAGAGCAAAATAAAGAAATAAAAAAAAAATTTTATAACTCTAATATTTTAATTATAGGAGCCGCAGGATCAATAGGCTCAGTTTTTACACTATCTATGATAAATTATAATTTTAAAAAACTTTTTTTGATTGATAAAGATGAAAATAGCTTAACTGAATTAAATAGAGAGATACTAGTTAAAAACAAAAAGACAGTTAAAAAAGTCGAGTTTATATGTAGTGATCTTAATTTATTAGATTTAAGAAAAATTATTTTAGAAAATAAAATTAATCATTACTTAAATTTTGCGGCAATCAAACATGTGAGAAGTGAAGAAAATTATGTTTCATCAAAGTACATGTATCAAACAAATTCAAAAAATTTTTTACCAAATGGTCTAAGAAACGTAAAACCATTGAAGAGTATTTTTTCGATATCAACCGATAAAGCAGTATATCCAAGTAGCATGTTGGGTGTAAGTAAGAGATTGATGGAACTTAGACTAATGGGACTTAAAAAAAGACATAAAAATTTATTTGTATCAACAGTTAGATTTGCAAATGTTTCATTCTCAAATGGCAGTATTTTAAAATTAATCATAGATAGACTAGTTCAAAAAAAAAATTTTGGTATCCCTGAAAATATTTCAAGATATTTCATCACACATGATGAAGCTGTAAGCTTATGTTTAAAATCTTTATTAAAAAAAAATAATTACTGCATCGTAGTTCCTAATAAAAAAATTTTAGGCAAACAAACATTAATATTTACATATTTATTAAAAATTTTAAAAATTTTAAAAATAAAAGTAAAAAGAAAAATAAACTTTTTTCAAAGAAATCAAACTTTACAAAAAATTTATTTAGTCAAAGGAAAGATTGTTGGTCAAAAGGCAATGGAAAAATTAAATTATAATCACGAGGAAATAAGCCCAGTTAGTAATGATAAAACTATATTTAAGATTAAATATGATAAAAAAAATTATCAAAAGGAATTTACAATTTTAGAAAAGATTGAAAAAAAGGTTTTGATAAAATTCTCATCCAAAAATAAAATTTATAAAAAAGATAATACTCACAAAATCACCCATGTTTTATAAATATTTATGAAAACAAAGGTAATTGTTTTACTGAATCAATTTTTAGACGCTACAAATCAAGATAGGTTCGATGTAGATTTTAAAGATGATAAAATCGAGATAATTTTTTGGTCATTAATAAAATTAGAAAATACCAAAGTATATAATAAATATAAAAAAAAGAAAAAAGATTTTATTTTAAGAAAAAACTTTGTTTACATTAAAAGTTATACCGAACTTTTTTATAAGATCTATAGGTTAAATAAAAATAACTTATTTTTGAATTTTATTGGACAATCTATTTTAGTTAATTTAGCAGAATATTTTTTAACAATGAGGGGCTGTATAAAACTCAAAGTTTATAAAGAGGAATTTTATTTTACTTATGATGATAAAGATAAAAAAGTTTATCAGTTTAAAAAAATTTTTGAGTTTGGTTTTCTATTTGCAATAAAAAAATTTTTTCATCATTTTTACAAAAAAATTGGATTATTGTTAAATAATTTCATTGCCATCACACCTAAATATTTTTTTGTATCAAATGAATATCAATTGAAAGAATGCAATGCTAAAAGGAGAAAAAATGTTTTCAAGTTTCAATCTATGTTAATAACACAATCAAAAAGAATTATTAAATTAAAAAGAAAATTTACCAAAAATTTCGTGTACATTGATCAAGAGTTTGAAAATAGCTTTGAGAGCAAAGTAACTAGAAATAAATTTAATTTAATAAATAGAACAAAATATTGGAATTGTATAAACTCAATTTTTGATAAAATAGAAAAAAACTACAATAGTAAAATACTCATTGCTGCTCATTTTAGAAGAATAAAAAAATCTTTACCTAAAATAAATAGAAAGTTTAATTTTCATAATACAGTTGAGTTAATTTATAAATCTAAATTGGTGATAGCACATAACTCGACAGCAGTTTTTTACGCGATTATTTTTAACAAACCAATGATATTTTTAGACTTTAAGATACTTGACTCTATAGCATTATTTAACAGCAAAGTAACAAGTGGATTTTCCAAATATCTCGGTACATCAAAAATTGATATTGACATAGACTATAAGTATAAAATACCATATTTAAACAAGTTTAATTTATTTAAAATTAAAAAAAAAAATTATCAAAAATTTTATAAAAACTTTATAGGATTTAGATCAACAAGTAATAAACCAAAAAAATTATGGTTATCAATTTCAAATAATTTAAATAAAATAACCACACGTGAATAAATAAAAAACTTGAAAAATACCAATGATAAATTGTAACTACAATTTTAATTTATGATTTCAAATAAAAAAATCACAATCCTATTACCAGCAAGATTTTCATCCACAAGGATAAAAAATAAATTATTGAAAAAACTCAAGGGTATACCATTAATATTACATACAATTTTTAGAGTTAAAATGATAAAGAATATTCATGAAATAATCGTGTGTACAGATAATCTAAAAATAAAAAATCTAGTTGAGAAATATGGATTTAAATGTGTGATGACATCTTTAAAACATAAAAATGGAACTGAAAGAATCGCTGAAGTTTCAAAGTTTACTAAAGCAGATTTATTTATTGATGTACATTCTGATGAGGCAGTATTTAATCCCAAAGATGTAGAAAAACTCATAAATTTTCATCTTAAAAATAGTCATTTTGATATTGTCGTTCCACATAAAGTGTCAAAGATTTCTGGTGGAAAAAATATTGTAAAAATGGTTTTTAATGACAATAAAAAGATACTTTATTTTAGTCGTTCAGAAATTCCGTTTGCATTTAGAGTTCAAAATAACAAATTTTTTCATCATTTAGATTTTATCTCTTTTAAACCCAGTAGTTTAAGAAAATACTCAAAATTAAAACAAAGAAATTTAGAAAAAATTGAAGGTATTGAATTAATGAGAGCTTTAGAAAATGAAATGGTTATTGGTACTTTGCAGATCAAAACTAATTCATTTTCTATAAATACTCCAAGTGATTTTTCAAAGGCAAAAAAATATTTAGATAAAGAGAAATATTTCAAGAAGTATCATGAGAAAATTAAACTTTAAAAAAAATATAATATTTGATTTAGATGGAGTACTTATTGATTCATTAGCCAACATGCAGATTTCATGGAAAATAACTAATAATAAATATAATCTAAATATTCCCTTCAAAGAATATCAAAAATATATTGGATTACCTTTTAGAGAAATTCTAAAAAAATTGGGTATAAATTCTTTTTTTTTTAATTTGATTGAGAAAGAATATAATCGTCAATCAAGAAAAAATCTAAAAAATATTAAATTTTATCCAAATGTTTTAAATACCCTTGGTTATCTTCAAAAAAAAAATTATTTTATAGGAGTTTTGACCTCTAAAAATAAATTACGTACAAATTTAATTTTAAAGAAATTAAAATTTAATTTTAAATTTATACAATCTCCTCAAAAAAACTACAAAGGTAAGCCACATCCAGATTTATTAATAAAGATTATAAAAGAAAAAAAATTAAAAAAAAGGGAATGCATTTACATTGGGGATGCAGTTTACGATTTGTTAATGTGTAATAGAGCAAAAGTAGATTTTATTTTTGCAAAATATGGATATCAAATTGGAATGAAAAATTATAAATATAAGATTAATAATTTTAAAGAAATAAAAAAAATTTTATAGTGAAAACAAATCTAAAGTTAATTAAAGATATTAATAAAATACAAAAAAATCTTTTTAAAAATAATAATCCTGAGTTAATTATTGCTAATGATGCTTTAAATATAGTTAAGGGACATCCAGAGTATTTAAATATTTTTAAAAAGCATAGTTTTTTTAAATTTTTTTACTTTTTTTTTCAAATATTCGATATTTAACTTTTATCATTTACTTTGTTCTTTAACATTTATTAGACCAAATAACATAAACTTAAAAAAAAATTTAGATCATTTAATTATATCTCACTTAATTGTTA
>MDTC01031333.1_pt1 | contig 10420 bp, 7 predicted proteins | sample 811181 | NCBI WGS metagenome assembly MDTC01 (sample SAMN05326644, study PRJNA326480) | marine metagenome | isolation source: seawater | place: Pacific Ocean: North | collected 2011
AAAGTCGGTTTCTTGAGTTATCGGATGTAATGGCGTCTCTGGGTCTAGATCGTCCGACGAACCCAAGGAATATTGTTGCAGGTATCCTCGGGCGTAAGTCGCATGTTGATTTAGCGCGTTTTTTTAATTTTGAAGCATTTGATGTAGTTGAACTTGATAGTTCTGTTGCGTTGGAAACTGAGATGGATAAATTCAAATGGATAGAGTCTCAAGGGCTTCGTATTCCATCAGCTAGATTGTTGCAAGAAGAGGAGCAAGTCGAGGCTTGGCTAGATGAAGTACTTCAAGTCATGCAGTCAGGTTCGATTGGTCTCGATGGTGCAGTTCTAACCTACAATGACTTAGCTTTGCATCGGGAATTGGGAGCTACCTCGCATCATCCGCGGTATAAAATGTCATTTAAGTGGCAGGGTGAGACTGCAGAATCTACGATTAAAGACATAACATGGGCAACATCGCGTTTAGGCATTGTGACCCCGGTTGCGGTTATTGAACCCGTGGAATTAAGTGGTGCTAAGATAGTAAATGTTACTCTTCATAATGCTCTTCATGTAAAAAAAGAGAATCTGATGCCCGGAGACCGGATCGAATTAGTCCGATCCGGTGAAGTTATTCCTAAATTTTTAAGAGTGACCCATAGATCGCAAGAGGGTAAAAGTATTTTGCCCTCCCATTGCCCTTCATGCGGAAGTGAGCTGGCTTTTGATGAGGTTCGTTTAGTTTGTGAGTCCGACTCTTGCTCAGCTCAGCAGATGGGTGCTTTGTTAAACTGGATAAAATGTGCTGAGATTGAAGATTTGAGTGAAAAACGTTTAGAATCTATGATTGACTTGGGTTTAGTCAATAAAATATCGGATTTCTACGTCCTGAATGTTGAAAATATGCTTACGCTACCATTGACTAAAGATAAAATGGCTCAAAAACTCATCTCAAATATTGATAAGAGTCGTTCTTTGCCTTTATCTAGATTTTTGGCGGGTATAGGTATTGGTGGAATGGGGATGACATCCTGGGAAAAGTTGTTGGAAATTTTTCCATCTTTGCCTGAAGTTAGATCTGTCAGCATTGAACAGGTGCAAAATGTTGACGGATTTGCAGAAAAGACTGCTATGGGAGTTGTCAATGGATTGAAAGAAAAGTCGGATTTGATAGATGATTTGATTCGAGTAGGCGTTATGCCTGTTGCCCCTAGCGCAGCAGAAATCGATGCTCAAGTAACTGATAGGGAACATTTTTTTTCCGGTTTACAGATTGTTATTACAGGTAAATTATCTCAGCCGAGAGCTGCTTTAGAGAAACGAATTAAGACGGTTGGAGGTAAAACGCGTTCAGTAGTGTCAAAAAATACTTCGTTTTTAGTATGCAACGATAAGCAGTCGAACTCATCAAAAATGAAAAAAGCCCGTGAGCTCAATATACCAGTGTGGAGCGAGGATGATTTAATTGAGAAACTCGAAGAAATAAGTACCGGAGGTTAAGGTGAAAACCGTCGTATTTCAAGGTATGCCTGGTGCGTATAGTGAGCAGGCTGCAAAAAAGTTTTTTACCAAGTCATATAAGACCATTCCTAAAAAAGACTTTAGGTCGGCCTTCATCGCAGTTGAAAGGGGTGATGTTGATTTTGGGATTATTCCGATAGAGAATTCTATGGCGGGCAGTATTCATGAAAACTATGATTGGTTAAGAAAAAAAAAGGTGAAGATTGTTGGTGAAATAGTATTAAAAGTTAAGCATCATCTCCTAGCGAAACCTGGCGCAAAAATTAGTTCTATTAAAAAAGTATATTCTCATCCACAAGCGCTGGCTCAATGCCAGTCTTACCTGAGGCGTCTAAAAGGTGTTGAACCTATCTCATATTTTGATACCGCTGGTTCAGCTCGTTTTATTGAATCACAAGATTCACTTGAAGTAGCTTCTATTGCAAGTGCTGAGGCTGCAAAGGTTTATGGACTCAAGGTCTTGGAGTCGGGTGTAGAGGATCATGTTGAAAATTATACGCGCTTTTTAGCATTAGCTTCATTAGATTATTCACCAAGTTATAAGATTAAGAGTCGATCAAAATATAAAACTTCAATCGTGTTTGCTTTGAAGAATATTCCGGGGTGCTTACATAAATGCCTGAGTGTATTTGCAATTAGAGATATTGATCTCACTAAAATTGAGTCCCGCCCTCTTCCGGGCAGTACATGGCAGTACCTTTTCTATGTAGATTTAGCAGGCTATGTGGAAGAAGAGAAGATTTCCAATTCGCTCAAGCACTTACAGGAGATCACGAAGTTTTTTAAATTACTTGGGAGTTATCAGGAAGCTAAGTCAGTTTATGTGCCTAATTGATACTGTTGTCTGTTGATGAAATTATACTGAGGTTGTGAGATTGAAACATTTTCCGCCTGAAATAAAAAGTCAAATTGATCTATTGGATGCTGGACTTCCTCCCACTAAAGATGCAGGTATTTTTGGTGCTTCTATTCCAGAAGAATATTGCTCGTTAGTACTAATTCCAGTGCCTTGGGAATTGACTACTTCATATGGTAAAGGCACTAGCTTAAATCCTAAAAAAATTATATCTGTCAGCCATCAGTTAGATTTGTTCGATCGGCATTGGGGAGCTGCTTATAAGAAAGGTATCTGTATGTTGCCTGAAAATGAACGGATCTTGGAATTGGATAAAAATTTAGCTAGTGATGCAGCTTTAGTTATTCGTGCGGTTGAAGATCAGTTAGATATTCCTACTAATAGCTTAGACAAAGTTAATCAGGCAGGTGCGAACGTTAATACGATTGTCCAGGAAATAAGTAGTAAATATCTAAAGGAAGGTAAGAAAGTAGGGGTTGTCGGAGGAGATCATAGCTCACCTTTTGGTCTGATTTCAGCATTAGCTTCGGATCGTGAATTCGGAATTTTACATATCGATGCACACCTTGACCTACGGTGTGCTTATGAGGGCTTTCACTGGTCGCATGCTTCTATTATGAGTAATGTGCTTGAAAACATCGATAATGTTTCGAAGATCGTTTCTATCGGAATCAGAGATTATAGTGAAGACGAGTATAGGATAGCATCAGAGAACCCTAAGGTCGAAGTCTGGTTTGATGATGATCTATATATCGCAAAGTCCCAAGGTAAAGGATGGATTGATATTGTCGAAAAAATTTTGAGACAGTTGCCTTCCGACGTTTACATATCTTTGGATATTGATGGTTTAGATCCTCTGAATTGTCCTAGCACAGGAACCCCGGTTCCAGGCGGCTTTTCATTTCAAGAAATAATCTATCTACTAGATCAACTGAAACGAAGTGGTAAGAATATTATTGGTTTTGATCTTTGTGAAGTAGGTGCAGAAGAAGCTTCAGAATGGGATCAAAACGTGGCAGCGAGGTTATTGTATAAATTATGCAGTGTCACTCTGGCGGTTTAGGTTGTGCTGTATGGAGCAGGTTTCATGTTGGTTCATTAAATTAAAAATGTCGGCCTTTTTTGCGGGTCCTTTTTTTGTGTCCAGTGTGCCTTCGCTCGACTTTGATTACAGCAGGAATCGATTCGAGTTTAGTCGTTACCAGCTCAAGCTGGTCCAGGTTCTTAACGCTCAGTTCGAAATCTAGAACTCCTGAGAGATCATCTGAAATTGATGCTTTGGCATTCAGTACGTTAGAGCCACAACCAGAGATCATGCTAGTTACTTCAGCAAGCACTCCAGGCTTGTCCTGAGTTAAAACTGTCAAATGGCAACGAGACCATTTTGGAACTCCTGATTGTTCCCACTCGACTTCAATTCTTCTCGCAGGGTCGAGATCGAGAGCTCGCTGGCAACCACTCATATGAATCGTGACACCCTTTCCTCTGGTGATGAACCCTATGATAGCTTCCCCTACCAAGGGGTTACAGCATCTTGCTATTTGAACAAGTACATCATTGTACCCTGAGACTAGAATCGACTGAGACTTACTAGTCTTCGGTTGTTTTGTTTCTATGGATTCTACTTGATCTTCGATCGACCTTGTTTCTTTTTGAGGGAAAGCTTTCAGAATAATTTCATTGGCATCTATGCGGCCATAACCTATAGCAATGATGACATCTTCTAAATTTGATTCTTTGGCTGCTTTAATTATTTTTTCTATTTCACCTGATTTAGTTATCTTTTCTAGTGAATAACCCAGGTTCTCAAGACTTTGATTGATTAAATCGCGTCCTATCTTTCTGCTTCTCTCTCTCTGTTCTGTTCGAAGGTGAGACCTGATTTTATTGCGAGCTTTCGAAGTCGTTATAAAGGAGAGCCAGTCTTTACTTGGGCGTTGATTGAGTGAGGTTAATATTTCGACTATATCGCCCGAGTTTAATTGTTTCTTGATGGGTACTATTCGCCCATTAACTTTGGCTCCAATAGTTTTTAAACCTACTTCAGTATGGACGGCAAAAGCAAAGTCTAAGGCTGTTGCTTTATGTGGCAAAGAAAAAACATCGCCTTTAGGGGTAAATACAAATATCTCTTCATCAAAAAGATCAACTTTAACAGCCTCTAAAAATTCATCTGGGTCCTTAAGTTCAGTTTGCCATTGCATGATTTGTCTTAACCAAGAGAACTTTTCGAGATCAGTGTCGCCAATATTTTTTGACTTGCTTTTATATGCCCAGTGAGCTGCTACTCCGAATTCGCAGGTCTCATGCATTTCTTTTGTCCTAATCTGGATTTCAGCAGGCTCACCATTTGGTCGAATAACAGTTGTATGAAGGGATTGGTACATGTTTGCTTTGGGCATTGCTATGTAGTCTTTGAATCGACCAGGCATAGGTTTCCACATAGCATGAATAACTCCGAGAGCTTCGTAGCAATCCTTAATCGAACTAACGATGATCCGAAATGCAAATAGATCATGTATATCTTCAAAGTTTATATATCGGTCCATCATTTTTTTATAGATCGAGAAGAAGTGCTTGGGTCGTCCATAGACTTCGATATCTTTAAATCCATACTTTTTTAATTCATGCTCTAGGATTTGTTTTACTTCTCTGATGTAATTTTCTCGTTCAGATTTCTTGGCCGATATTTTATGTCTTATATCCTGATAGCATTCTTTTTTGAGCTCTCTTAAACATAAGTCTTCCAGTTCGCTCTTCACATTATATATGCCAAGACGGTTAGCTAAAGGGGCATAGATATCAAGAGTTTCTTGAGAGATTCGTTTCTTTTTCTCTTCGGGCATATGCCCGATCGTCTGCATGTTGTGCAATCTATCGCAAAATTTAATGAGGATAACACGCAGGTCTTTTGTCATAGCTAAAATCATTTTGCGGAAATTTTCAGCTAACTTTTCGCGGTTAGAGCGGAATTTTATCTTGTTGATTTTTGTCAGTCCGTCGACTAGATGACCTACTTCATTGCCAAACTTAGTTCTAACTTCTTCTAAGGTTGTATCCGTATCTTCTACGGTGTCGTGCAAAATGGCCGCAATAATAGAAGGGCGATCTAGCTTCAGCGAAGTTGCAATAGTAGCGACAGCCAGCGGGTGTGTTATATAAGGTTCGCCAGAGCGCCTTTTTTGGTGTCGATGCTTTTCTGATGCGAATAAATAGGCTTCTTCAATTTCGGCAAAGTTCTCATTAGGAAAATATTTTTCAAGAGATTTCAAGAGTTTTGCATATTCTTGCTCGGGGGTGGTGATATCTTTAGCAGCTTTAATCGGCTCGCTATTTTTTGAGGGGTTTTGCTTCTTCATGAATTCCGCTCTTTCCCTACTCAAGCTCAGACCATCCTTAGAGGCTCTATTTTCCGGATTCAAAACCATCTTTTAGCCCTCGTACCCATTCGGCATTTTTGAATTCATCCTGAAGCTTTTTGCAAAGATTCACACCATTTTTTGGATTAATACTGGTATCTTGCTGATCCAGTATTAAGCTTTTGAATTGCTGGAAGGCAGTTTCAAAATCGTTGTTTATAATAAAATGCGAGTAATTACAAGCGCTTGAAATCTCTTCAAATGCATTCTGAAATCTTAACCAACGAGTCTGAAGGTTGTCTGATCCCCTTCCTTCCAGTCTTTCCCAAAGGCTTTTCATACTAGGTGGCAGAATAAAAATGGATTTAGCATCAGGTATATGTTTTGAGGCATGGGCCCAGCCTTGTACATCGATTTCCAGTAATGGATGGTGATTAAGTCCTTGGATTCGTTCTAATTCAGCTTTACTAGTGCCATAATACTTACCATGAACGTTCGCCCATTCCAGAAATTCATGATTTTTCGCCATACTAAGAAATTGGTCTTCTTTAATAAAATGATAGTGAGTTCCGTCAATCTCACCACTTCGAGGTATTCTTGTAGTATGGCTGATTGCGATCTCAATAGAAGGTGCCTCTTTAATGAGGCGCCGATTCATTGTTGTTTTTCCCGTACCTGAGGGAGCAGAAACAACAATGATATCTTGATGATTTTTAAGTATTCCAGTCATTGCTTAATCCAGGTAAATGCTTTTCTATTCTATTCTATGTTCTGAATCTGTTGTTTTAATTTTTCAATACATTGTTTCATAGTTAGGGTGTGTTTAGAAATTTCTAAACTCATTAGTTTATTGCTTATAGTGTTTACCTCTCTATGCAGCTCTTGGCATAGGAAATCCAATTTTCTACCCACCTCTTGGCCATTCTCAAGTTCTTCCAAAAAGCTATTACGATGGGCATCCAGCCTGGTGATTTCTTCCTCTATATCGGCTTTTTCCGCCAGAATTGCCAACTCTGCGAGTAACCTTTCCTCTGGTAATTTGTCGCTTAATTTTTTACCTGGCTCCGACAGATGAGATATGAATTTTTCCAGCCTTTTTTTGTACCCATCAAAAATGGCTTGGTTTACCGAATCTAATTGGGAGGTTATTCGATTTCTTTGATCATTAAGGGCGTCAAGCAGCTCAAGGAGAGCGACTTTTAGAGTTGCACCCTCTCTCAGTCGAGCTTTATTGACTTCAAGTAGGGCTGCATCTACCGACTTAAGAAGAGAAGGTTTATGCTTTGCTATGACCTCATCGTTGGTTGGTGATTGTTGATGTTCAAGTACGCCTTCTAGGCGCATGAAGTCATTGATTCGGGGCCTATTTGATTGGTAATCCTTATCCCACTGCTCAATAGAATCTGCTACTTCTTTTGACAATTGCCAATACCAAGACAGAGCCTCACGATTCAGGCTGGGTTTCTTCTTTTCCCCGGCAGGTATTTGTATATCAAAGGTGATGTCAACTTTGCCGCGTTTGAGATGTTTTTTGGCGAGGGATAGGATATCAGGTTCTATACTTGATAAGTACCTAGGTAGCCTGATGTTTACGTCAAGGAACCTTGAGTTCAAAGTCTTTATTTCTGTTTTCCAGGAGAAGCCATCCATGCTTATTTCTCCAGATCCAAAGGCTGTCATACTTTTTAGTGCCAAAATCGACTCCCTGTGAAAAATGCTATGCCAAACGTTAATAGGTGGTAATATCATTTGTGATTTGTAGGTCCAATAGAAAAAGGTTGTGAGCTTTGATTCTGTTAGCCAGTTTTGTTTGTTTGGGGAAGGAGCGAAATTGACTTTGAACTTGGTTTTTCATGTTGCTTCAGCGGGTTGCGGATTATGGGCGGGTTGGTACTTGCTAAAACTTAAACGCAATTTAGATTTTTCCAGAACTATGTGGAGGTTGGCTTCTGGTCTTGATTCGGGGCGTGTTATCGTGACATGGTTACCGCATTTTCTGGGCATGATGCAATCTAACTTTGGGATTCAATGTGACATAGGCTCCTTACCAAAAGATCCACCAATTCGCATTTTACCAGGTGACTGGGTAGCTTTTCATACTCAAGTAGGCATAAAAGAAATCAGCTGGACGATAGAGCGTCCTGATGATTTATTGATTGTATCGGTCCGGTGCTGTGATGCTAAAGAAGATGCTGATTGGGAAAGTCTGCTGCGAAAGTCTCTTTCGAACAGGTTTAATGTAGTCATAAAGGAGGTGTGAGATGAAATGGAGTTACATCATATTGATGTTGATGCTTTATGGCTGTGTGACCATTGATAGAAAAAGAGAAGAAAAGAAATTAACAGAATCAGATTCTGTTCAAGTATTGGCTGATGCTGTTTTAGTGAGGGGTGAACCAGCCTTTCTGGAGATTGGTGAACTTCTTAGGAAGAAAAGATCGGCGATCGAGGTGCGATCGCTCATTGAGCGAAAGCTTAGGACAAAATCCTTGACTGAAAGTCAGTATTTGAATGGTATCAAGTTTTTTCGACTTCTTAGAGGTAGGGTTGATTTAGATATGATGAAGCAAATGATTTCATCTGATAGTGTCAACAAGAGAAGGATGGGCTGGCTATTAGTTAGTCAGTCTAAAAGCGAAAAAGCGAAAAGGTTTGCGGAAAATTGGCTTTCACTTCTGATTATGGAAGATAGAGATGATGAAGCTTTGTTACCTGAGATGGCTTTGGCAGCAAAAGCGCATCAATTAAAAAGTGTTTACACTATTGTACGGCAAGGTTTGTTAACAACAGGCAATGCTGCTTTTGCACGAGCCATGCTCGCTTTAGATCCCGATAAAGCTTCCATGGATTTTATGGACTACTTGAGTCTGACCGACTTTGAAGATTTACGTCAACTGAATCAGCAAAAAGTAAATCCTCTAACTTGTGCGTTAATTTTCGATCATTTTAGGGATCATGCTGTTCCTGTGTTGCATCCTGAGTTCGGTCGTATTTTTGAGTTTGCCGTATCTAGAAACCGGGTGCTTGCAAATAAAGCTCAGCGGGTTTTAGAGTTAGTTCTGCTATCCAATAAAGAGCGACTGGCCTCTTTCCTGGCTAGTTTATCTGTCAAAGCTCAGTTAGCGTGGGTGGAGCAGGTGGCGCGAAGTAGTGATCCCCAAGTTAAGCCTTTTTTGTTCGAGTTGAGGACTGTTACTGCACATAATGCTGTTCTTGACGAAATAAAAGCTGCTGTTAGGTAGAAGGGAGTCTCTGAGGTTCCATTTATCGGGCTATTTTCAGGAATTGCTAATGGACTGGCGCATCAACTTAATTCTAAACTAATATAATTAGAGTAGTGATATGAGGACCTTATTGTCGGAGAGTCCTTCTGGTCATATGGACATGGATATTTGATGTTTTGATGATGTTTAATTATCTGAATTTATTGAAAAAAATAATGTTTTTTCCAGTGGGCCATAAATTCAGTAATATTGATAATGATATTGAAATTAATTCTCAAGTTTATTAGAATCAAGACCGATAAGACTACTGTTGTGAGCTGGTTAATACAAGCTTTTCGGTTTTCTGTAGATTTTTTGCTTAGAGAATGAATCATGTATGTGTGTATTTGTCGTGGTGTAACAGACAAAACAATAAAATCGTTGATAATAAATAACGGTGCAAGTTCTTTGAAAGATGTTCAGAATTTTTGTGGTGCTGGCGGTGATTGTAGGACCTGTGTTTATGCGATAAAGAAAATAGTGTCTGGCACTATAGAGTCCCGCCTTAAAAGTTCGTAATTCTTAACATACCTTAACCTAACAGGTTAAAAAATCCTCTCATCATATATATTTTACCAAAATCCCTCAATTATATAATTATTTGATAACCTATCAGTATGGCTTGTAGTTAGGTCTGGAGGTTATATTGCTGCCAAAAATCATTGGAGCCCTGCCAATTGAAAGCTTGTTTGATTGGTGCTTAGGACAGTTGTCGCAGAAGATTGACTCTGGCTGCGATACGGGTAGGTCGGTTGCATCAAAAAGCACATATATAGATGGTGTAAGTGACTTAAAGGTTTTAAAAGATCTTCTACCGGAAAATTTAATTAACTTCATGTTAAGTAATGGTGTCATGGGGCTGCATAGCTTGAGTTTTGCTCTGAGGCATCAAATTACCTATTTAAATAGTCTCTTTCATATTATTGCTACCGAGCAATCGTCGCATAGTATGGAGTTTGAAAAAATATTTGGAATATCAGATTTGGAAAGTGATTTATATTATATTAAGCTTGCCAGTGATAACCTTTTTGTAAACAGAGTTCCGGTGATTGGTTTTTCTCTCAAAGGCCTTCATTTATTTTGGGCAACAAAGGGGTATTGCCGCTGTTTTGATCTTGTTGAAGTCCCATCGTGCTTTCAGCTTGCTACTTCAAATCTATTTTGTGGCGATCATATATCTGAAGTATGGTGGTCCAGAACTGACGTCCGCACAACTCAAAGTAAGATGTATCAATTCTACGGTGATAGGGAGAACTTTTTTCAATATGATCAAAATAAGCTAAATATAATGTTGAATGACTTCTGGATGAAGTTTTCAGATTGGAAAAGTAATGAAGGTGATGATAATTTGAATGAAGCTATGTTGCAATTTGGTCTTAAGAATCATTCCCAACTAGTCGAGTTAGGTTCTGTCGGCTTGCGTAAAAAGTTTTTACAGCTTTC
>MDTC01139837.1_pt1 | contig 10420 bp, 6 predicted proteins | sample 811181 | NCBI WGS metagenome assembly MDTC01 (sample SAMN05326644, study PRJNA326480) | marine metagenome | isolation source: seawater | place: Pacific Ocean: North | collected 2011
CTGTCCATTCTGTAAGCAATTATCTGCTTGATTTTGTGCTTAGCGATGAACTCCTTCATCTGCTTACCTGCAGGTCTTGACCACAATGGCGTCTTGGCACTGATTCCACGATCAATGAAAATGTGAGTATTTGGAAGCAGAAAATTCTGATATTGTGCATGAAGTTGACCTCTCGCAATCTGCGCTTTGAGGCTTACACCTTGGTTGGCTTGGCGAGTTGTTGAAACTCGAATATAGAGAACGCACGGTTCTGCTTGGGTCTGCTTGCTCATCGCTCCATATGTTACACCTTTGCTATATACGCCCACGCGCTTCTGACTTCCATTGACAATCGGGCTGTGTGTCCTTGTCATTCTGCTTGTAGAAGCAGAAGTAAAAGTGGATTTTCGGGCTGCTATATGGTCGGCCATACTGCACGCTATGTCTAAATAACACGGAGCATTGTAAATTCCATGGCTGAAACAAACGGTATCGGGTTGTGCAGTTCGTGTCAAGAAGAGGTATCTACAAACCACTACCATGGGGCTGATTCACAAAAAATAGAATTGTGCAAGGCATGTTATGACCAGTACCTTGCCAATGAAATGCTTCAATATTGGAAAGACCATATCGAAGAAGAAAAACGTCGTGTACGGTGATTTTACAGTCTGTCTTCACACTTCAAACCCTTGCAAGCCTGCATCGTTGACAAATGAATGTCGATTTATCTCCTTCGAGTTTGCTTTTGAATCGGGTGATGAACACCGAGTCACATCTTGAGCACTGCAAGGTGATCGATTCGACTTGTTTCGGGGTGAGAATGTATGGCGTATTGATGACTGTTGGATGAATACACGCCGAACAGTACCATTTTTTTGTCGAACGATGCAGAGACATTTGCGAAGGCGGGTAGGTGGAGTAACAGCGAAAACACTGCCAGTCCTTATCCGGCCCCCACATGGTATTTACATTCCGTGATACTATTTGAGAACTAAGATTATGCTCTTTTCGTAAAACCTAAATTTTTAAATCTTGCCAAAGTGGAAGTTACAAGCAGGTTAATCCTAGCGGCTAGGAGAATTGAATATGCGAATGAAAACCGTCCTCATACTCATGTTGGTGACCGTTAGTCTAGCATCATCGAATGTCATGGCAGAAGAAGAAAAATCATCCAGTGATGATACGAACTCATTCAATCTAGCCGGATATGTTATTCTTGGACTTGCACTATTCGGATGGGGGTTTTTCCTGTTCCTCTTGGGCAATGCCATCTACCAAATTGTGCGCAAGTCAAAAAGCCCCTATGTACCGATAAATCCAGTAAAATGCAAATGAGCTGAAGCCCTTAGCAATACAATAGCATCCTATTCAGACGTTGCCAACTTGCAGAATTCATGCTCGACGAGTTTATGTATCGTGTGTGAAAGGCAAAATCATGTCTATCATAGCAGCATACAACGAAGCCTGGGAAAACGGAAATGTCGAAGCACTTGCAGAACTCATCCATGATGACTGCGTGTTCAACCCACATGTTGGCGGGTTCACGATGAGCAAGGCCGACATTCTTGGATTCGCTGGTGGCGATAATACACCTCAGTCAGAACAAAACAGAATCCTGTTTGAAAACGATGAAGTCGGCGTTGCACACTCAATTGTCCACTTTGCTAACGATTCTGATTCCGAAGCAGTCATGTCGTTTATGCGGTTCAAGGACGGAAAAATCATCCTCATGGAAACTGGAGCAACTCCACTTTCCGATAGTTACAAGCTCATCGGTAGCGAGTGAAACTCTTTCCTATCTCTCAAACTTTGAGAGCACAGCTTCCAATCATCCTTGGAATGTTGGATAGTAATGTTGGGTGTACTGCATAGCACTCGCATGAGGGTAACCTTGAGCAATTAATCCGTTGTAATATTCTCGAGCCGGGTCGGGTTGAACTGGCATTGGTTGTGCTACTGGTTGTTGTGCCACGGGTTGGGCTGCTGGCTGAGTCTGAGCATACATGTGTTGGGTTGCAGCACCAGCAACTGGTACTGCAGCATTGGTATAATCCGGCACCATTACAGTGGGTTGCGCAGCCGTATTGGGCATGCCAGGCATTGATCCTCCCATTTGAGCAAAGTTACCGTCATTCCAATCCTTGCTCACTTCATCATTGTCATCAGACTTTCGAACAAAGAAGAAGACGAGTGCGGCGATGGCAGCAATGACGACTAGACCTGCAATTCCAAAGTATACCGTAGAGGATGAAGATGCTCCATCACTTGAGGATGAATCCTTTAGCCAGCGGGTTGGGTCGTCAGGATAAGCATCAGCTCCGTCACTAACTTTCCAATCGCCTGCAGAGTTCGAATAGCCGTCTCCGTCCGAATCAAAGCAGCCTACTCTATCTTCGGTAGAATTTCCTACACCGGAGATGCAGGCGTCAGCCCCATCTTCCAGTGTCCACGAAGTATCCGGGTCTGAATACCCATCACCGTCTGTATCCGTACATCCGTATCGGTCGAGAGTAGAGGTGTCACGTACAGTTGAACAGGCATCTGGAGTGATTCCGTTTTGGTTGTCTCCAAACCCGTCACCATCTGCATCTGACCATTGTGTAGGTTCGTTCGGGAAAGCGTCGCCTCCCATGTCATACCCCCACGAAATATCTGCATTCGAGTAACCATCACCATCGGCATCAGTACATCCGAATCGATCGAGAGTTGAGTTGCCAGCTATTGTTAGACAAGCATCGGGTTGATTGCCACTTTGGTTATCACCAAACATGTCCATATCTGCATCTTCCCATTGTGTAGCATCGTTATCGAATGCGTCCATGAAATCTGCCCAGCCATCGGAATCAGAATCAATACATCCTAGAATTCCTGCTTGCCAAGATGTGCCGTATTGATTTGGACAGGCATCTTGTTGAAATGCACCTTCAACAAAAACACCATTCCAAGAAGACTTGCGATCTGTCCATGAAGCATTACCCCAATTATCGCCAAAGCCGTCTTCGTCAGAATCAAGCCATTGAGTTGCGTCGTTGGCAAAAGCGTCTGCTCCGTCTTCAATGTACCATTCCGAATCTGCATCGGAATATCCATCCTCATCCGAGTCCAAGCATCCGAGCCGATCTAGGGTCGAAGTGCCAGGAACTGCGAGACAGTCATCTGAGTTGATGCCTTGTGGATTATCACCATAACTATCACTATCGGTGTCTGCCCATTGTGTTGCGTCATTCGGGAAGACATCATCGGAATCTGCCCAGCCGTCACCATCACTATCTAGGCAGGCGTTTTTACCGCCTAATGTGGAGTTTCCTGCTTCATTTGGACAATTATCGTAGGTGTCAGACCATCCATCAGAGTCCGAATCTAGACAGCCAGTGGTCCCATAAATGGAGGTCCCAGATGTTGTTGGACAGTTATCATCTACATCAGCAAATCCATCTGCATCATCATCAACATCTTCATCCGAATCTCGACATCCATCTCCGTCGTTATCATTGCTTTCAGTGTCTGAAATCCAAGTTGGGCGGGGAGGGTCATAGGATGTATATGGACAGAGGTCATCAACATCCAAGACTTGGTCGTTATCATCATCAGGATCTTCTGAATCATCTTTACAACCGTCGTTATCCCAGTCTGTTGAAGCCGACGGATTGGAAGTATCTTGCATACTTGTCCAATTGAATTCGCCACCTCGTGGACAAAGGTCTGGGAAATTGTCTGTCAAACCGTCATTGTCATCATCAGAATCACAAGCATCACCCTTCTCGTCGCCATCAGTGTTGGCTTGCGTTGGGTTTGCGATATTCGGGCAGTTGTCATCAATATCAACGATACTGTCGCTGTCCGAATCTGTCAGGACTGTTGGGTCAAAGGCCCACACGAATGTGTCTCGTCCACCTGTAGAAGTAATTGTGGTACCGTCATGAGTCATCGAACCCGAATAACTGCCAGAAGCAGCAATTCCATCAGTCATATTTACCGCCAAATCCCAAACATAATCGTACTGTGAACCGCCAATCTTTTCGGCCCAATCTATTGAACCAGATGAAGAAAGAGCTGCAAGATATCCATCGTGATTGGCAGGAGAGAGCGTTATGGTATCAAAGGCGTGAGACGCGGTGATAAAACCGCCGTAAACGACCATACCGTTTGCAGTCACGGCCAGACCTCTCGGCTCGTCGTTACCACTGGAACCCGATACAAATGCCCAACTGTTGGCCGATGATGCAGCTTGACGAATTACAAAGATGTCGTTACCTCCATAACTTGCAGTTGCAGACCACCCACTTCCAGCCAGAGTTCCACCGAAAGTACCTGCCATGTAGAAGTCTCCGTTGAAGTCTGAGAATAATTTCAAAGCAATTGTTTGCTGGTTAGCCGAACCGTAGCCAGTCATTGACTGGAATGTCCCCATGACGTCAAATTCCACAATGACTGTATCAACGGTCCCGGTTGCAGAGTAGGAATTGCCACCCCATAGAGTAATGCCATCAGTAATGGTCGCTAATTTAACGCCTCCGCTTGCAGTGGTTGTCAAGTCAAAAACTCTGTCCACGCCTAATCCACCTCCACTTTCGACCCAGTTCAAATTACCTGTTAAGAAATCATAATTCGCAACATAGATGTCTCCTGAAGCGTTAATCGTGTCGCCACCAAAATCTGTTTCACCGGAAAACTCACCTGTAAGGAAAAAATCATCGTTCATTCCGATTGAGACTGCAGTTGTAACACTGTATTCGCCAGATCCTTCAACTTGAGTTTGAAGTTCAAATGCCCACTCCCAGTTTCCAGATTGATCCATTCGTGCACAAAAACCTTCGAAATGGTTACCTGAATTAGTATTTGAAATCAAAATCTCTTGTCCTGGGACTCCAGTTGAGAAAGCGATTTCACCGTAAAAATATCCCGATATGAGAACAAATCCTAGATTATCAACAGCGACATCGGTGAGGAAAGAAAGCCCACCTGCGCCAACTCCTCCTGCTGCTCCAACGCTATGATCGGCACCTACGACCGATTGCCATACACCGTCATCGCCCACTATAGCTAAGAAAAATTCACCATAATTTGCATATGGTGTAGTGGGTTGAAGAGTATGAGTGCCGTAAGTCAAGGTTGTATTGAATTCAGAGCCGATAATCCATCCACCATCAATTGGCTGGATGTGTTCTGCATCTATGCTTTGGCTGGATGAACCGCCTTCTGCAAGGAAAGAGGGTGCTGAACTGCGGGCTGAGGTGAATTTCATGTCAAAATTTGATTCATCACCAAGTGGGGAAGGATTGCTCAATGGCTCTTGCATCACGAGCAGTGAGGTGAGCATCAATGCTGAAAGCAAAATTGCTGCTGACTTAACTTGTAAAGGCCGCATATTATTTACCATCACGCCAACTAACATCAAACCTTTGATGCTAAGCGCAGGTCGAAATTTAGGAATGTTGAGATTCACTCGAGGTTGGTTTCAAGTTGAAGCAATTCACTGTCACCTGCATCGATGATACTGATGGTAGAAACTGAAAATGGCTTACCGCAAGCGATACCAAGTTCACGGTTGACCATTCCAGAGCGGAATTTGGTCACTTCAGGATGATTTGCATGCAATTCATCGGTGAAATCAGTAGGGCAATTAGCGGCAAGAATCACAACTTTTGCCTCGCCTCGTGCACAGGCATCAATTGCTTGACGTTGTCCAAATCGTAGGTTTCCAGTTGCGATTGCATTCTTCAGTTGTCTGCTTAGGTCCATATTTTATTCCTCCATACTCCACATCGTTTCTCATGGGTGGAAAATCATTCTTCTGGGATGTAGTAAAGTTCTACACTGCCTGTTCCGAGCGAAATCGGTTGACCGACAATGATGTTTTCTGCAACACCAGTAAGGTAATCACGCTCGCCAATAACACCAGCCTTGAGCAGGTGGTTAACGGTGACTTCGAATGCAGCACGGGCAAGAATACTGTGTTTCGTACCCGAGACACCGTGACGGCCAATAGCTCGTACTTCGCCTTCGGATGTCATGACATCAGCGACCAGTAGCAAGTGTCGAACATCGACTTCCAGACGGGCACCGTCAAGAGTCGCTTGGAGTTCGTTGACAATCGCTTGTCGAGCAGCCTCAATACCGAGGAAATCAAAGATTTCAATAATATTGTTGGTGTAGGTTCGGTTACGATCAATGGTTTCAATTTCGCTTACTCTGTCAAGGTTTGAACCAATTGTAGAAAGGTAGTATTCGCCAGTCTTGTCATCAAGTTGTACGTTGGCACGGGAAATGTTTGGTATTCCCTTAAGTCTCATGTCTCGAATCTTCTCTTCCAATTGCAAGAGCATGGTGTATGAAGGCGGGTTCTCAGCGAGTTCTGCCAAATCTTCTTCGGAGTGGACGCCAGGAATAAGTGTCAATGTTGATGGATTCTTTTCCTTATCAGCCTGAACAAACAGCCTTGTAGCCCTCTCAAGCTTGTCTTTAACTTCCGCACCAGTCATGTTCTTCTGCTTTAGATTTCTCTTGTCGAGTTTGAGAACTAGTCGTCGCTGAGCAACGTCCGTTTCGAGTTTTGCAATGTTCACAGTATGTGTTTCTTCGATTGCAGCTGCGAGTTTCTTAGCCTCATCGCCAGAATTCTTCTTGTCACCAGCCAAGTGAATAATCATGGTTGGTGTATTCGGGACTTTTCGGGCATCGACAATTTCAATAATTCGAGGTAGACCTTGTGTGACGTTCACTGTCGCAACACCTGCATAGTGGAAAGTACGCATGGTCATCTGAGTCCCAGGTTCACCAATGGACTGTGCGGTGATAATTCCTGCTGCTTCGTATGGGTCAATACTTGCACGATCAAGAGCAACAACTGCTTCTTCAACAACTTTCTTGGCCTGAGGCTTGGTCAGCTTTTTCTTACCACGGGCGTGGATTGCGACGGTGAGGTCGTGGAATATTCGATTTGTGAAGCGTGCAGAACCATTATCCTCAACTGCTGAGACTAATGATTTGAATACAGGGTCTTCACTTAGTTCGTCTTCATACTCCAGAAGTTTCGAGTCAAGGTTGTACTCAGCCATTGCAACAGAGGTTTTGGCACGGGCAATCGAACGGCCAGTACGTCGTAGACGAACCGATGTCGTTGGGCCAGTGTTTTCACTGTTTGAATCGCCACCTTTCTTGTTGGCAGCGTCGATGGTAGCCTTGATTGTAGCAGCAGTCTCTGAATCTGTTTCACACAGTTGAGCAATTTCAGCAGCAGGAAGAATCTTCACATCATCCCACTTTTTGTCGTCTGCAAGCGTATGAGCATAGTTTTCTGCAATGCCCAAATCCATGAGCTTCTTCTTTGTTGCACTCTTAACAACCATCAGGATTCACCTCCGGTAGGTTCTGCATCTTCAAATTCGATGCCGCCGAAATCTTCTTCCTTTTCTTCACGTTCAAATGATTCTCGAACAACAACAGTGGCACCTTCTGTACCTAATGCTTCGTCGACAATAACGTCGATGTTGAACGGCGAACCGTGCACACCACGAGACGGGTCAATACCGTCTTCACCGTAGCTGAATTGGATAATTCGGTTTGCAGTGTTGCGAACAGAGAGCATCGAATCGTCGTACACCTTCAAATCGTCCATTGCATTAATGAGACGTCGTTGCATGTATCCAGACTTTGCAGTACGGACAGCAGTATCAACCAGTGACTCACGGCCGGAAATCGAGAGCATAAAGAACTCCGTAGGTTCAAGTCCACGTTTGAAAGAACTCGAGATGAAACCTCGGTCTGAAGCAGCACGTCCACCGGGGCGGAAGTGAGGCAGAACACGCTCATTGTAACCACGCTCAAGTCGCTTACCACGAACTTTCGCTTGACCAATTGAACCAGCCATCATGTTGAGGTTATCCATTGAACCACGAGCACCTGAAATTGCCATGTTCACAGCAGCATTGGTTGAACCGGATTGTGCCAGTTCGTTCTTAGCCACGTCACCAGCTTGTTGCTTACCTTGGTCAAGAATGACCATGATGTCTTCTTCAAGTGTTTCACGAGGAGTTCGTCCGGCACGAGTTTCGTACCCACGACCGTCTTTACCGAATTTGTCAAGTGCACCCTGTACAAGAATACCTGCTTCTCTGTTCGCATCTTGAATTGCTTCAAGTGCAGATGCGCTAAGATCTTCATCATCAATTCCGGTTGTAAAACCAAGAGAGGTACATGCGGCAATTGACAGTCGAGTGAAGTCGTCAAGGAACTTGGCACCGAGCTCGGGACCATTGGTCTGAACAATTGCATCCAATAATCGTCCGTCTTCAGCACCGATAGCACGCTTGTCTAGGGTACCTTCGACCTTTCCATTCTTCACAACGACATCGTCATTCGAACGGCTTCTAAATCGAAGGTGGATGTTTTCAGGAACAATTAGAGAAATAATGTCTTGGCCCCTGAAGCATTCAACGCCTCTTACATCTTTCACAATTTCTGGCAATTCACCGATATAGCCGATGCTTCCAAGCATTTCCAGACCATGCCGACGATTAATCAGCGTACCTGGACGTGAGAGCAAGTAAGCACCAGAGATGTGGTCGTGTATACCACCAATCACTGCTCCACCGTATCGTGGAGTTAGGATATGTTCTTGGACACGCATCAAAATCTTTGCTTCAGCACGGGCTTCTTCAGACTGGATAACGTGCAAGTTCATCTCGTCACCGTCAAAGTCAGCGTTGTACGGTGTACAAACTGCCAAGTTGAATCGGAACGTGTGACCTTCCATGACGCGAACTTCGTGGACCATCATCGACATTCTGTGAAGCGATGGTTGGCGATTGAAGATAGCGACATCACCATCAATCAAGTGACGTTCAACCAGTAGTCCCGGCTTCGGGTTTCCGTTTCGGTCAATGGTTGACAGTCGGTCCTCCACTCGAGTTCGGTCTCCCCATTCATCGGATGGGCTACCACAGTGTGGGCAACTAACTTCCAAATGTTCAGGATATGGGTCTGGGTGAACTTTGTCTGCTTGAGCAAGTTCATGCATCCAACGGTAGTGAAGTTTAGCTCTCGGGTCGTCTTCATCGAGTTTTAGACCATCAAGATCTTCACCACGAAGGTTTGCAAGTGTTGCAGCGTCATCAACGATATAACTGGTTTCTTGAGAGCCGTCAGGGTTAACGAAAATTTCAGGCTTGATGACAAGTCCTGGCAAGAAGTTCGGAGCAGGTAAACACTGGTGCATATCTGGTCTTTGAGTAGTATCTTCATTGCACTCAGGATTGTGACAGCGGAATCCAGCGTTAATCAAGCGGCTTCGTTGATTGATACGAACACGACGGTTGTCGCCACGAATAATGTAGTTCACACCAGGGTGAACATCAGGACCACGAAGAATCATTTGACGCATTTGTTCCCGGTTACGGGATGTAACTCGGATAGGTACAGTCAATTCCTTAGCAATCTTCTTTGGTACACCAACTTCGTTGACTCCCAAGTATGGGTCTGGAGAGATAACTGATCGAGCACAGAAGTTGACACGCTTACCCGAAAGGTTACTTCGGAAACGTCCTTCTTTACCCTTAAGTCGCTGAGTCAGAGTCTTTAGAGTTCGACCTGAACGGTGACGAGCAGGAGGAATACCAGAGGTTTGGTTGTCGAAGTATGTGGTAATGTGGTATTGTAACAGTTCCCAAAGGTCTTCAACAATCAATTGTGGAGCACCAGTATCTCGATTTTCACGGAGACGTTGGTTGATTCGTAGAACGTCAACAAGTTTGTGGGTTAAATCGTCTTCAGAGCGGTCTCCGCTGTCCAAGGTAATCGATGGACGGACGGTGATTGGCGGCACTGGCAACACTTTCAGCACAATCCATTCTGGGCGGTTTTGCTTGTCCATTCCGATGAAAATCAAATCATCGGATGGAATTGCACTGAGCCATTCACGGACATCACGAGGATTCAACTTGCGTTCTACTTCAGATGTTCCTTGGCCTTGAGCCTCCTTCTTTTCTTTGAAGGTAGTCGGCTTGTCCAGCATGATTTTTCCTTGCATAGATTGGCAGTGCATACATTGTACACGGCGAGCACCAGTGGTGACCTTTTCGACTTCCTTGATGATTTTAGCAAATTCTGTAGAACCGACACCGTGTTTAATTTGAATATCACGGATACGGGTTCTGTAGTAATCCTGCTCACTCAATTCAGGGTTCGAAGGGTGCGTACTAGGCGTATCGTGCAACAACACTCGGCTGCACTTTGAGCAAGTTGCTTTCAATGCAGTCTTGATGAGGTTGACAAACCCAATGTGAATTACTGGAAGTTCCAGAGCAATGTGTCCGAAGTGACCTGGTGACTCGTCGTACTTACAGTTGTCAGTTGGACAAATCAAACCGGGTTCAATAACACCCATGTGAGGGTCCATCAATCCTTGACGGTAAGCGTGACCATCATCCTTGTAGGTGTCAGC
>MDTC01164373.1_pt1 | contig 10420 bp, 1 predicted proteins | sample 811181 | NCBI WGS metagenome assembly MDTC01 (sample SAMN05326644, study PRJNA326480) | marine metagenome | isolation source: seawater | place: Pacific Ocean: North | collected 2011
AAGGTCTCTTTGTTCATCAGTAGCTTGCTTGTACTCCTCTTCATCAGAGAACATTAGCCAGTAAGCTACAGTAGTGGACGTAATGATGCTGCCTCGCATAAGCGCGGCTGTAACCGCTTGTTTTCTAGAATTCTCTCTGTTCGCTGAGTTGTAACCCATAAAACCACGGTACAATACATCTAGACCTTGAAACCTAGCGTTTAAGAAAGGTATTGCTGTGGTTAAAAGCCTTACCCCCGCATTCCTACCTCTTCTTGAGAAGTTAATAACCTCTAACGCTTGGAACGCAGCCTCTGCCTCATTCCCTGTTCTGGCAAGGACATCGTAGTAAACCGCTTTTCTTGTGGCCGCATCTGATGCTGTTGTTGCGTTACCAGACCAATTCCACAATTTTTTAAATATCCCTACAGAGTCTCCTTGGCCATCAACATCAACCCCCCTTTCCCTAGAGTAATCACCAAAAGCTCTTACCACATCGTCTGGATCGTTAGAGAAGTCATAACCACCAACAACTCCAAACCTTTCAAGCTTTTCAAAGTCAAGGTTTATGTTTTTTATTGTGTCAATGACAGGAATGAAGTTAGATCCAGAAGTGACATACGCAGAGAGCGTATCCCGCATCATGTTGGCAAACATGAATCCGGGGTCTCTAGTAATCATCTCTCTCAATAACTTGGACGGCCCTCCAACAAAGGCTGTTGCCATGCTAGGAGCAGCAATAGGCTGCATAGACTCGTAGACAAGGGGGTCTTTTATTGAGTAGTGCTGTTCTACCCCTTTAACCTTGAAGCTAACAACATAATGCTGAGTTTTGTTTTTTCTTTGTTGTGGCGTAGCTTTTTCTGCAAGACCCAACTGAATCATGTCTCTGACAATTCTTTGCTGGGCTACGTTCTTCATGCCAGAGTCTATAGCCATAGTCAGGTTTCTTGTTATAGCGTCAAGCATAGGGACATTAACGGCTTTTTCGCTGCCTTTTAGCTTTGTCAGCTTCACTGCTGTTGTCATGTTACGCTTAAACATCTGAGGTACATCTTTACCCAGATTTACATTCTCACCCTCTGCTACTTCGCCCTGTCGGTAAAAAGGTATGTAATCTGACATCTCTATCCACTTTTTAGCTAAAGCATTGTCTACAATTCCAGTAGCCTTCATAAAGTCTACAGTTTTACTGTTGTAGGCTTGCCAAGTGTCATACCACTCTTCAATGATTGGAATACCGTCTTCATTTTTAAACTTAGCTATCTCTGCTTCAAGAACCGCTAAATCACCAGCCTCTGTTGGAACAGGCAATCCCTGTCTCCTTAACCTATCCGCTCTTTTTGCTATAGCATAAGCTTGTGCAAGCTCCTCCAAAGAGACATTGTATTCATTGGAATAAAGAGGAGCCATTACGTCCACAAGCCCTTTGTACTTCTTTCTAACTCCTGACTTGTTAATATGAATAAAGTCTACAACTTTGGTCATGCCGTCCTGATAAACAGCAACACCACTTTTTAGTGCTGAAGCAACTATACCCATAGATCTGTCTGCCATGAGTGCAGCAGCTATAGAGCTTGTGTCAGCAAGGTTTTGCTTAAAAGCTGGATCTCTGTTGAGTATTTCTAGCTTTGCGTAGTTCTGTATTGTCTCTTGCTTAATCTTAATAAGATAATTAGAAAGCCCTCCCGTAAAACTTTGCACTGATTCTAGGTAGGTTTCGCCGGGAGTGGCATCTGTTTGTGGTGAGCCAGCTATCCTGCTAACAGTAGCTTGGGCTGTGGGGGCAAGTTCAGGGGTGTTTCTTCTTGAGAACTTGTCAGTTAGGGTTGGGCCGGGAGTTATCCCTTCTTCTGGATTCTGTGCGACATATTGTGCTTCTGGGTCTGCCGTGAAGCTAAACTTTGGGACGTAATCCGCTGGCGTTTCTACAGCATCTTTCTCGTTTTTATCTACCACCTTCTGTACAGCACCAGCATCTCTGGTAACTTTCTGTATGTCAGAATCGCCGCCAACTAAAGATCCGTCTGCTCTTTTTCGCAAAACAGACATTTTACCAACAGATTCTATTTTAAGAGATTGGCCTCTTTCATCTAATCTGGGGTCTGGTCTTTCCTTTGTGTCTGGCTCAAATCCGATTCGCTTTGCTGTTTTTGTGTAGAGTTCCCAGAACGGTTTATAAAGTGTATCATCGATCCTCCCGTATATATCGGATGATCCGGGGACAGTTCCTTCACTCCCAATGATTCTAATATTTTTCTTGTAGTCGCTCGATTCAAAGTAATCTCCTTCTTGATAGAAAGCTCCCATATCTACATCCAAAGATGCTGGAAGCTTGTTCCTAAGATCTTCAATAAACTCAGGAAGCATTTCTGCTTCATTGTAAACAACCGAATCATCATATACTCTCCCATCCATAAAGGAAAGCACGTTTGGCGAAACAAGGGTAAAGTTTAATCCGTAAGGACTTTTTTCTGGGTTAACACTTTCGCCAATAACTTTAAGTTCTTCTATTTCAAAATTGCTGCCGTCTTTTTTCTGTAAAGCAACTCCTACTTGAGAGCCTGAACCAAAAGAAGGTCGAGCCATAATCGCCGCATCCTGCAAAAGAGCATCACCCAATATGTTGGCAGCGAAAGAAGCTTGCCTTGGAGTTCCATCAAGCAGACTTACTGTGATGCTAGGCTCTATTCCTTCATAACTACCAAAAGTCTCTGTAACTTCGTGGGAGATACCCAAATCTCTAAGGAAAGGTATTTGTCCTGACTCGTCAGTAATAACGTCTATAGCTTCTCTGTTAAAATCAATGATTTCTGAAAGCTCTACTTCTTTAGGGAACCCATACCCTCTAGCATTGCCGGGATTTGCAGAAAACACAGCTTTTGGCGATCTAGCTCTGGCAACAGAGAGAAGGTCTTCGTTTTGAAGAATGTTAGAAAACGAAACGCTTTTTGTTGTTATTTTATTTGAGGCTTTAACTGGATTAGCTAATGCTAAAGTTGCCGCATTATTTTTATCAAAAACACCAGAATTAACCATATCTTGTATTTGTTTTATTTCTCGCTGAGAATCCTTTTTTGCTGATTCCCAAGTTCCGGGCTTTCCTTCTCTGCCTTTTTCTTTCAAGGGGGTAAGATTGCTTTTTGCATAAAACCACAGAGCGGCCTGCATTTGATTGGGTGTCACCCCAAACTCTTCAGCAAGTTTAGAAGTTAAAAACTGTGCATACCTGTAGCTATTGTCTGTAGGAATTTTTGCGTCATCAACAATCTTATTACTCTTTGGGTCTATCTTTTTTCTGTTAAAACCAAAGACCCTTGCCATATGAACATCTTGAACGCTAAATGGATTAAATTTATTAGCCGCCCTGTCCTGTATCATCTGCATGTAAGTTGATGTTTTCAACCCAGCCTCTGCAAAACCTTCGTTATAAAGTCTGGTTATTCTGTTTATTTGATCTCCGGTTATTTTTAACCCTTGCCCTCCGGGGCGTTTTCCGTTTCTTAATTCTTTTATAAACTTATCTTTGTCCTTAACAGGGTCTATTTTTCTAGCAACAGCCATGATGTGCAAAGTGTCAGCAAGGTTTTGCTCCGCAGAGTTTTGCTGAGATGTTATGCCAAAAACAACAGAAGCTTCTGGCAGATTTTTTTCTCCAACTATTTCTCTAATACCAACACCAAATTGGTCGTACCATCTATTGCTATTTCCCTCCAATCCAACTCTAGCCATCATTCTGAGCGTAGTAAAAGGAGTTGGCTTTACGTTAGAATCAAGTTTGTTTTTTACTTTTCTCCCGTTTTTTGTTTTATTAGTTCTTGGGTTAGGAGAGCCTGCAACCTTAGCAAGCTGGCTAGAGGTTGGGGATTCAGAAATTTTAAAAAGATCTAAAAGCTCTTGCTCTACTTCTCCTATCGGAAGAATTGGCGATAATTCTTCTGGAGCAGGAACCCTTGTTTTTATTGGCAAGTTTTCTTTTGAAAACTTATCTCCTAATACAGGAGCAACAGCATCCCCAACTTCCTCAGAAACTTCTGGTATAAAATCAGGTGTTCTCTGTCCTTCTGAGGTTCCTGAAACTATTGCTGCCGCCTCTTGAGAAATTCTAGCCCCTCTTTCCCTAGCACCAATCGCTCCACCTTCTATGTCAGCAATAAGGCTTTCAAAGTTTGTGTAACCAGAGCCTGTAATAAAACCTTTAAGCCTTGCGAATAACTCAACTATTCTGCCAATAAGATTCTTTGGCTTTCCAGATATTATCTTGGGGTTTTTTCTTGCGGCGCGAACTAATTCTGCAACTGCTTCCTCTAAGATTCCTTCGTCACTAAGGCTGTTCGGATCACCATCCCTTCCATACATGTCTCTTGCAACCCGAAGGAATGTTTTGTCAGGAAATTGATCTGACTTTGTGTTCTCTGCGGCCTTAGAAAGGATCTCCCACTCTTTATCTGTGAAAAGGTTCGCCTCCCTCATAGCATGTACTTGTTCGTGGTCAAGCAACTCTAGAGCCGCATCAACTTGTTGCTCTATAGGTAGAGTCGAATCAATCCTGTCTAGACCTAAGAATATCTCCCCGGTTGGAGTCGAGTAGAATGCTTGAACATCGGAAGGTGGAGCATCATCTAAAATCAGAGAGGCAGACCCTCCGAAAGATTCACCGCCTACCTCTCCCGCACCTCTTGGCCTAACACCAAAGACAAGCTCACCTTCAGCGTTTCGTAGGACACGCTGCAAGGTTCTGGATATGGTGGCCTTGATATCACCAAGACCTGTCTTGTTCATTCTTTCATCTAACGCTTTCTGTATAACCTCAAGTCTCTCTTGACCTAAAGTTTTTTGCGGCAGCAGCAGTTGAGGCTGATCATCTGGAATAACTTCTTCTTGTACAACCTCTTCCTGAACAGCTTCTACAACAGGCGTTTTCTTTGGCAGAAAGTTAACAAGGGGGATAGGATCAGCGAACTGAGGCAAAGACCTGATCTTCTGATAAAGGATTTTCATCTCTGCGTTGGAGAGATCGTCTATTTGTTTATTTTTAGATACGCCAATAAAGGCTTGTTTTAAAACTTTAAACTCAGGAGAACCAACTTTTGTAATTATATTTTTACTTTCAAGTAGTCTGTTTAATTCGGATATTCTAATAGTTTTGTTTGCAAATACTGACTCGTTAACATTAGTAATGTTTCTATCTTCGTTTCTTTTCTTAGCAAAAAGCGCAGCATCAAATTGATTTACAAAAGGTTTTACCTTGAACTCCCCTTTAGAACCTTTTTTTAAGCCAGTAACGTGTCCTGTTATTACTTCTCCTGAAGAACTAACAACAATAGGAATTGTATTTCCGTTTTTATCTCTTGCAGATTTTCCGTCTTTGTCTTTCTGAGTTGTAGATTTATAAGTTTCTGTTTCTATTTCACCTGTTCTTAAATTACCAAGTTTATTTTTAAGAACTCCCTTTACTTCTTCTATTGTAAAAGCATTTGTTGGAGTTTTGCCTTTAGCCATTCTTTTTTTGTTAATTCTTTGGCTCATTGTTAACTTAGAAGGAACAGTATTATTTATGTCTTCGTTTGACATTTGCTCGTCAAACCCTTCAATTACAGTTGTCTCTCCCGCTTGGTTTACTTCAGCGGAAGTGTAGGTGTTCTGGTCTATATTTAGAGTCTTCCATCCGTAAGCAAACATGGTGCTTCTTTCGTCTGGAGAAAGATCTAAGTTATAGTTGTTTTCTTCTGTAGAATACTCCTTGCCTTCAAACGCAAAGTTTTCTTTCCCGCCTTTTTCGGCGTTAATAAATGCGGCGTTAAACCTAGCGGTTCTGTCTTTGTTAAAGCTATCAATAGCTGTATTTATTCTTTGTGCAATCCCCGCATCAGAAAGCTGCTCATTAAGGTTTCCTGCCAGACTTGTTGCTTCTTCTCTCTGATTAGCAGCAAAAGGTTTTCCGTAGCGTTTACCATTAATATCTTCTACTTGGAACGAAGAGCTAGTAACAACATCTCTCCCGTCAACTTGCGTACCGTCAGAAACTGTTTGCTCTTTAACGCTAAACTGACCGGCTGACAGAAAACTGTCTCCAGCAAGCTCTCTTATTCGCCTAGCGTAGGCCAGCATTGGGTCTTTGCTGCGTCTTGAGGGGATGTTTTCAGGAGGAGGTAAAATAACTTCCGAAGAAACGCCTTGAACAGGCACTCCATCTCTAGAAAGAACTATGTTGGTAAAAGTTCCATTATCATTGAGTCTTCTAACGTAACGCTCTTCTTTTCCTTTTCTTATTGCAGTTTTTTCCTCTGCCTGAAACTCATTGCCTTCTCTGTCTACCACATTTAAGTACGCCCCAGAACTACCTGCCGCACCAACAAACTCACCGCGCCTTGGTGCTTCTATTTCTCCAAGATCTACCTCGGATGCCGTAATAGGTGTTATTTCTTGATTTGCCGCTAACTCTGCTTCGTATGCTGCTTGAGCAGAAGAAACTTCTTGGGATAAATTTTGTCTTTCTCTTTCTAATATTTCTTTAGCGTTTTTTTGATTTTCATTCTGAGCTTCAATGCCCATCTGCCTTCTTCTTCCTTTCGCACCACCCAGAGCTAGATCAGCAAACGCACCAACTGCGCCGCCTACGGTAAAATCGTCAAGCAGAGAGTCTGACTTAGCAAGATTCTCGTTATAGATTCCTCGCTCTGTAGCGTCTTGAAATACAGTTGCGAGTGCTTCTTGTACACCCTCAACAGCACCTGTACCTAGTGCGCCTACAAGCTTCTCTTTAATGCCAATTTTGGTGGCAGGATCAATATTTTTAGACAGTCGTGACAAAAGGCGGGTTGGGGCGGCAAGCTCAGAAAGACCTATTCCTGCACCAAAAACTCCAATAGCTAGGTCTTCATCTTCTTGAGATACCTCTATTCCTTGATCTCTTGCTCTCTGTATTCTTTGAGCCTGATCTCCTGAACCAGAACCTACGGCTAATGACACAGCACCAGCGGTAGGTAAAAGCTTTCCAGTAGCTCCTAACCCTTTAGCGAGAAGGCCGGGGGTCAAAAAGCTGGCAAAAGAACCTAGCCCGTCACCAAACTTGGTCATCCAAGTATCTCTATAAGCTTCATCAGCACCTAAAGATTCTTGTAAAGCAGCCCTGCCATCTCTTGCAAAGCTAACCATAGCGTTATCTTCACCACTATCTATAAGATCTTCCAACCCTATAGTGTTAGTGGCGGCATCAGCTAGTTCAGCAAGACCCTCACCTGCCGTAAGAAAAGATCCTAAGAACCCACGGGGAATGCCCTTGGCTGTCTCAAAAAGTTGACCGCCAAAGGTTCTTTCATCGGCAAGAGGGTCTTCATCCTGCTCTGCGTCATAGCGATCAAAGAGAGCTTTTATTTGCATCGGGTTTGGAGGAGTTGCTCCACTAACCTCTAGAGTGCGGCCTGTAGGATCTGATACTTTGTAAGTAGGCATTAAGGTTTCATCTTGATTCTATTGTATAACCGGAAACGTCAGAACTCATGTTCCCGACAGTTCCGCCAAGCACTTGCGTGGCTTGAGTTCTTTTCCACCAATCTCTTCTCTGGGGGTCACTCATTCCTGATAATTGTAAAGATAATTCTCCTGTTTTATCATCCATGAGAAGCTGACGTATATTTGCGTCTATGAAGGCGGGGCTGTATAAACTGTCAAATTCCCTGCTCTGTGCTAAAGATTTAGCCTGAAGAGCAAGAGCATCGTAATAAGGCTGTTTGTTTTCTGCCTCTCTGTACTTTTGTTTTAGCTTTTGAAGCTCTATATAACTAGCCCTTAGATCAGTATTTTCTTTGTAAGCATACTCTGCTGCTCTTACTCCTAACTCAGAAAGAGCAATATCTTGCTTGCTTTTTGCTTCCATCCCCCTGATGCCCAAAGTTGATTCCTGAGTTCTTCCTGCTAAATCTATTTGACGTTTAAGTGCGCTAAGATTCCTATCTTCCGCTCTTGCGTCTTTCTTGCCAAGCATTGCTACTTTCCCTGCCTCAGACAGCCCTTTAGAAAGATCTCCTGCCGCTATACCTGCGCCAAGCTGAATCAAAGCATTAGAGGCAGCATCTCTTCTAGCTTCTTCTGAGGCTCTTTTAGACCTAGCCTCTTCTTTGTCTAAAAGACCCTCATAAGGAACTCTAAATTGCAGGTAATCTAAAGGAGAGGCTTTTTGCGCGTTAACTACTCCTGACAAGCCAATTGACGTAGCAGCAGGGAAATCTGACATATCAAGACCTGCTCTATCTTCTTTAGCAACAGCAGCGTCTGCATCGGCTTTTGTCTGAGCAGCTATATCACTATCTTCTTGTGCAAATTGCGCGAAGATGTTTTTAAACTCAGGCTCAGAGATTTCTATATTTTTGTATTGAGCGTACTCGCTAAGAGTACCCGGATCAAACAACTTTCGATCTTTGGCCTGTTCTGCTGCAAGAACATTTTTATTAAATGTTCTGACTATATCTGAGCCTTCAAGGTAGTCTCTACCACCTAAAGCCGCTTTCTCAGCAGCTATGTCTTTTCTTCTAGCTTTAGAATCATAAGATTCACTATAAGGGCCGCCTACATCACCCACAAAGGAGCCGGGGAACATACCTGAGGCACTTACAGGGTAGCTTTGCTCCCTTAAATTAGCGATACCTGTCGCCCTCTCTCTTTCTATAGCCTTATTCATGGCTTCTTCGTATTTTATTATTTCTTCTGGCGTTGCTTGCATTAGTAGATCCTCGGATATACCAAGTTCAGCCATAAATCTTTTTATATCTGGAATTCTGCGCCCATCATACATCTTGTAAGGGGTGATGCCCCCGCCAGAAAGATTAAGTGTATCTCCAGCAAAAATCATATCGGCATCTTCTATCTGAGGATTAAGAGCCATAATGTCAGCAATAGTTGTTCCTTTATCTCTAGATATCCCTGAAAGAGTGTCGCCTTTTTGTATTTGATACCTAGCTTCACTCATCTCATCAACAACATTAAGAGCGTTTTCTTCTTGCTCTATTTTTTCACGAACTCTTTCATTAACCTTAACCCCTCCAGCTTCTGGAGCAGTGATCATCTTGTAAAGGTCAGGGTCAAGCTGTTTTATGTAACCAGCATCCCCTAATTTTAACTTAGTATCTTCTTCCAAAGCACCAGAATCTAACGAAGGACGAAGATTGGAATCCCTATTATCTTTTTGTTTTCTTTCTAATTCGCTTATTAAAGATTCGACTGTAGTAAATTTAGATGTCGGGGCAGAATCTGAAGTAATTTTTGATTCTAAAATTTTTAGAGCAGGTATATCGTCTTCAAATTCTTTTCCAGAAAGAATTTGAGGGACATATTCGGGCATAACAGTTGATTTAATGTCGCCAGAATAAGCTTTTATAATATCTTCTGTAGATGCAAGCCTGTTATTTTCGCCGCCTGTTCTTCCAAGATTGTTAGCTAAATCTAAAATCCCTTGCTTTTCTTTTATTTCTTTAATCTGCATATCTATTGTATTGTTGTATCGATCTTCTTCTGACCCTCTTCTCTCAGGGGAAGGATCAATGTAAGAAGGATCAAGCTCTTTTATTCTTCTTATATAAGGAATTACAAAATTTCCTTGAAAAAAGCGTCCAGCCAAAAGCCCCTCTAACGGGGAATCGTGGTTTCGGTCAGGAACAATAAATTTTTTGTTTTTGTCTGACATATTGTCAATACTGGATATAAACAACTTTAGTAATCTTTCTTCTTCTGCAACATCGCCTGAAGCAACGGCATCGTCAAGCAAAGATTTAAAATTTTCTGGGATGACATCAGGAACAGCTTTATTTTTTATATTGTCCTCTAGAGGGAAAGGAACATCTCTTCCTTCCTCCATCCGATAAGGCATCATCCCACCATCAGCAGCCATAACCTGCTGCTGCATCATTGGATCTTGTGTTTGACCCATCATAGGATCTTGACCACCCTGTACACCCATAGCATTTGCCATTAAAGGGTCAGGAGTAGGGTTCATAGCCGCTATGCCGCTGCTAATTACCTGATCTTTTATTGACTCTTCAGGAACAGCTTCAGCAAAACTTTTCCTCATTTTCTCTCTTCTTTGTATCTCAGATACAACTAAAAACTGAGGTAGCTCCCCTGTTGGCATCTGGGCTTGCTGCATAAGAGCCTGATCAGGCAAGCCTTTAACTAAGTCTTCTTGCTGAAGAATGTTCATATTAACCTCTCAATGACCTGTATAGACCAAGACCACCAATACCCGCTCCCAGTGCTTGTTGAGCCGCAGAAGGGCCGCCATAAATGCTTCTTGTTTGTTCTGGGGTAACAGGTAATCCCTGTAGCATCTGGCTAAACAAATTAAGTTGCTGGTAGGGATATGATCTTTGACGCAGGTAATCTTCATAACCTGTATCCATAGACCTTTGAGCCATGCCTCTTCTTATTTCACCAACACCGCCTAAAG